>Ga0315282_10001182_pt1 | contig 50159 bp, 31 predicted proteins | sample YL17G07_20_MG_FD_203693 | JGI IMG/M metagenome (GOLD analysis project Ga0315282, IMG submission 203693) | Sediment microbial communities from Yellowstone Lake, YNP, Wyoming, USA - YL17G07_20 | ecosystem: Environmental > Aquatic > Freshwater > Lake > Sediment | place: USA: Wyoming | collected...
CGAACCACCCGTCATCCGGGCTACGCCATCAGTCAGCGCCTGCGCAAACGGGTGGAAGAAATCTTCGGCTGGATGAAAACCGTCGGCAATCTCAGGAAAACCCGTCACCGAGGCGTGGAACGGGTGGGCTGGATGTTCACCCTCACCGCCGCCGCTTACAATCTGGTGCGAATACGCAACCTGACGGCAGCGGTTTCTCCGTGAACCGAAACAGATGCCGGCAAAACGATAATTCTGCCGGCAACAAACAACCGAAGGAGCCAGCGCCCCAGATTTATCCGAGAATTTGCCCATCATAAGGGTGCCAAAATCGTCCAAACATAGGAGATAAAGCTCAATTTCATCGGCTTTTCAACAGCCTGCTAATGGCCGATCTTAGATTTAAACCTTTGTTTTTTCAGATAGGGAGGGAGAGAAGATGACAGTTAATATGAAGCGGTGTTCTTCAGGGCATCATTATGATCCCAGCAAACACAGTTCCTGCCCTTATTGCGGGGTGGCGGCCATTGATGTCACCGCCACCAGGCCCGCCGGGGGCCCTGGGTTTCCCCAGGCAGAGGGAGACGTTACCCTGCCGGCGGGCGGCTTGCCCCCTGGTGAAAAGGAGGGGAAAGAGCGGGACGAGGGCATCACCGTAGGTTATTATCGCAAGGTCATCGGCATCGACCCGGTGGTGGGGTGGCTGGTCTGCGTCGAGGGCCCCGACCGCGGCCGGGATTATCGCCTCCATAGCGAAAAGAACTTTGTCGGCCGCTCCGAGAAAATGGATATCTGCATCCGGGGCGACGACGCCATCTCCCGGGAGAATCACTCGGTTATCAGCTTTAATCCTCGAACCAATAGTTTTAAGCTGCAACCCGGGGATGGCCGGGGCCTGGTCTATCTCAATGGCGATGACATTGACGTGCCCGCGACCATCAAGCCCTATGACCTGATCGAACTGGGCCAGACCAAACTGCTGTTCATGCCTTTCTGCGGAGAGAAATTCCAATGGGAAACCAAAGAAGAAAATGCCTAGCATGCTCTTGGGTGCCCCTGACTTTGCTCATGGGAGTGCTCATCTGGGCCGCTTTCCTATTTCAGGCGGCTCCCGGCCTGGCTGGCGAGGTGGACAGTTTCCGCGTCAGCCAGGTTTGCGCCATCCATCCTGATTTTAGCGCCTTTCTGGAAATTCTGGATGCTGACGGTAACATGGTGAAAAATGTCCAGAAGGACCAGTTGTCCGCGGTTCTGGCGACCCAAGCGCTCAAGATCGATGACTTGAAGGATTTCAGCCAGCTTGAGCGGGGAGTGGCCTATATCCTGCTGGTGGATATTTCCAAGTCGCTCTCGGCGAAGGAATTCGCCGAGATGCGCCAGGTATTGCAGGGTTGGATTGACGGCATGGGTCCCAAAGATCGGGCGGCCATCATCACCTTCGGGACCGAGGTCAAGACTCTGCAAGACTTCAGCGACGACAAAGCAAGCCTCAATAACCTCATCGCTCAACTAAGGATTACCGATAATGACACCCAGCTCCATAAAGGGCTGATGAAGGCCATGGAACTGGGCAGCCGGGCCGATCCTGACCTCCCGGCCCGGCGGGTGATCATCACCCTGTCCGACGGCCAAGACGATTATGCCGGGGGCGCCACCCCCAAAGAAGTCTATGACATGATGAAGACGGACCCGGTGCCCATCTATGCCATCGGCTATTACCGGCTGCCCCGCAAGCCCCAGAAGGAAGAGGCCCTCAAGTCCCTGGGGGCCTTCGCCCGCACCTCCGGGGGCAGCTATTTCCGGGCGGAAAGCAATACCATCCCTGAGATGTTTAACCGCATGAAGCAGCGGATCATGGATGTCTACCAGGTGGAATTTTTATGGCCCGAGGGCAACTGGGACGGGGCACCCCGGTATCTGCAAATGACCTACAAGGAGGGGCCCAAGGTTCTGAACGCCGGGCTGGATATGCGGTTGCGGCCCGCCATGAAGATAGACCCCGAGACCGGACAATTAATAATTAAAACAATTCCCAAGAAAGAGCCCAAAACCGAACCCACCTTCTGGGAACAAATTAAGTCATTCTGGGCAAGTATCTATCCTTGGGGCTACGTCGGCGGCGGACTGCTTATCCTGGGCATCATCATTGCGGTTATCGTCATGGCTGCCACCCAGAAGGGCGACCAGTTGCCACCGCAAGCACCTTTGACCAGAAGCGGCCCTGAACCGGCGGGGAGCAATCCCTATGCCACGGTGCAGGCACCGTCAGCCAAAACTTCCCCGGCGTCACCAGGTGCAGCCGCGGTCTTTAAGCCCAAACCAGCGGCAGGCGCCGGCAAGATGCTGCGTCTGACGGTGGTCCGAGGCGAAACAGACCGGCCGCCCTACGAAGTCAATCTCACAGACCGGCTGGTTATTGGCCGGGCCACCAACTGCGACGTCGCCCTGACCGAGGACAAGGAAGTCTCCCGGAATCACTGCGAGTTGACCATTGAGGACGAGATGATCAGGATTGCGGACCTGGGTTCCAAAAACGGCACCCTGGTCAACGGGGTCCCCATCAGCGGCAGCCATCAATTAAAGAACGATGACCTCATCCTGGTGGGAAGAACCGAATTGCGGGTGACCGTAACATAAATATCCCAACCCGTCATCGTAAGGTTTACCGAGCCCTGATCAACACCGGCTAGAAAAAAGAAATAAGAGGTTATTTGAATGGAAAAGTTGAATTGCGTCGAAGGAACTATGTTCGTGGTACTTTTAATCCTGATCACATTGATCACCGGATGTGGAGCCATGGAAAAAGCTTGGAACATTGAAGGTTCAATGTATCGAGCTGTGGGGGCCCCGGTGGATTTACAGCCCGTAGCCCCCGCAGGAGCCACGAACGTTCAGAAAGTTGGTAACCAATGGACCTGTGAGGCGAATGGCGAGCGCCTTGTTTTTAATGATGCCACGGTTCGTTGGGAACCACAACCAAAACAGAAATAAGAATCTCATTTCAAGTATCTTTGGGGAATAAACGATGTATCTGCCGCAAGGCACTGAGTTAAACAACCGATATGTGATTGAAAGCCTGCTGGGCCACGGCGGCTTCGGCATCACCTATGCGGCCTATGACAAGGTCTTGAACGTCAGGGTGGCCGTGAAGGAATACCTGCCCCGGCAGCTCGCCACCCGGGGAGAAGGCCAAACCAGGGTGTCGGTTTTTACCGGGGAAGCGCGCCAACAATACGATTACGGGTTGCGCAAATTCTTGGAAGAAGCCCAGTCAATGGCGCGCTTCGCCCATCACCCCAATGTAGTGTCCGCAAGGGACTATTTTGAGGCCAACGGCACCGCTTACATGGTGATGGAATACGTGGAGGGGGTGACGTTAAAGGAATATCTGGCAAATAAGGGGGGTCGGATTTCCTTTGAAGAGGCCAAGGGCATTATGATGCCGGTGATGGACGCCCTCCGGGAAGTCCACCATGCCGGCATGCTGCACCGGGATATCAGCCCGGACAACATCTACATTACCACCTCCGCCCAGGTAAAGATTCTGGATTTTGGGGCGGCCCGTTACTTTGCCGGGGAGCAGAGCAAGAGCCTGTCGGTGATCCTAAAATCGGGGTATGCCCCGGAGGAGCAATACCGCAGCAGCGGCAAACAAGGGCCCTGGACCGATGTCTATGCGGTGGGCGCCACCTTTTATAAATTGTTAACCGGCCAGAAGCCGCCCGACGCCCTGGATCGCATGGCTGGAGATACCCTGGAGCCACCTTCAAGGCTGGGGGTGAAAATTCCGCCCCCGGCTGAGAGGGCCTTGCTCCAGTCCCTGGCGGTCAACGCCGGCCAGCGGTTTCAGACTATGGGGGAATTTCAACAGGCACTCCTGGGTGCCGCCCCCAGGCCCGGACAGGTCCGACCGGCCCACGCGCCCTTGCAGCAGGCCCCGCCTGAGCCCGCCTATACGCCCGCATCTGCCCCTGCTCCTGGCCCGGTTTCTCCCCAATCGGAGGGGCCTCCTCCTCATTATCTGCGGCCGCCCCGGAGTTCGGCCAATCCCGCCGCCATCGCGGCCGGTATCGTCGTCGGGGTCATCGGACTTATTCTCGTAGTAATATTAACCATGAAGGTAATCCTATCGCCCACTATGAAAGAGTACCTGGCAAACCCGTGGTTCAATTCCAAGCAGGAAGAACAACACAAGGGGGAGGCAGAACGTCAGCTCCAGGCTGAGGCGACCCGGAAAGAACAACGGCTCAAGGAAGAGCGGGAGCGTCAGGAGAAAGTTAATAATCAACTTACGATGGATGATATTAAAAATATGGAGTATAGATTTGATTACCAATCGCAAATTAAGCTAATAAATGGAGAGTGCAATCATAAAGGTATTAACAGTAATGTACTGTACAAATTAGATACGGTTGTTTTTGGTGATTTAAATAATGATAGCATTAAAGATGCTATAGTTGTGTTGAACGAACACGACGGAAACGCTGTTAATATTTATTTATGCGCTGTTATTAATAAAGATGGCAAGCCATCAAATGTTTCATGTATTGACATTGGTGGTCGTGGATCTATTGTGAAATCAGTAAATATTAAATCCGGGAAAATTATAATTAATAAATTGGTTGTAGGACCGCATGATTCAAATGTCAGTCCCACACTTAGAGAGACTTTAATATATCGTGTGATGGGCGATAGACTGGTTGCAGACCAACCCATAGCTTCGTTCCCCAAAGTCAATCCTATCTCTGCTGCCACCTCCAAGGATAATCTGCACCTGGAAGCAGAAAAACTGGCGGAAAAAATCCGAGCCGCTCACCTCAATAAAGACATCAACAAATGGCTGGCGTGCTATCATCCCGCTTACCTTAATCTTGGACGCCTGGAAAACCAGATACTCGAGTTATGGAAGAATTACGATGTTAAAGAAGTTTCGTACCGCATCTCAAATATGCAACGGCAGAACGATCGCCAGGCTGTGGCCGATATTGTCTGGAACATCCAGGTTTGGGATCAACGGACCCACGATTACACCTTGCTGCGGCCCAGCTATCGGATTACCCTGGAGAAGGGCGGTAGTATCTGGAAGATCCGAGATTGTAAAGAGGAAGGCAGGTAAATTTATTTTAACCTATTTATATCAAAAGCAAAAAGCGATTCTCGAGGGAACTAACTAATGTATCTGCCCCAAGGCACTGAATTAAACAGTCGTTACGTGATCGAAAGTCTGTTAGGGCATGGCGGTTTCGGCATTACCTACTCTGCCTATGACAAGATTCTGAATGTCAGGGTGGCCGTGAAGGAATACCTACCCCGGCAGTTGGCCACCAGAGCCGAAGGCCGGACCCAGGTGTCGGTATATTCCGGAGACGCGCGCCAGCATTATGACTACGGTTTACGCAAGTTCATGGAGGAAGCCCAATCCGTAGCGCGGTTTTCTCATCATCCCAACATCGTCTCTGCCCGGGACTATTTCGAGGCCAACGGTACCGCCTACATGGTGATGGAATACGTGGAGGGGGTCACTTTAAAGGAATACGTAGAAAAGAAAGGTGGTCGGATTTCCTTTGAAGAAGCCAAGGGCATCATGATGTCGGTGATGGACGCCTTGCGGGAGGTCCACCAGGCCGGCATGCTGCACCGGGATATCAGCCCGGATAATATCTACATCACTACCACTGCCCAGGTAAAGATTCTGGATTTCGGGGCGGCCCGTTACTTTGCCGGTGAGCAAAGCAAGAGCCTGTCGGTGATCCTCAAGCCGGGTTATGCCCCGGAGGAGCAATACCGCAGCAGCGGCAAGCAGGGCTCCTGGACCGATGTCTATGCGGTGGGGGCTACTATCTACAAGGCTTTAACCGGTAAGACCCCGCCTGACGCTCTAGACCGCAAGGAAGAAGACACCCTGGAGCCGCCCTCCCGGCTGGGGGTGTGCATTCCTCCCAGTGCCGAGCAGGCTTTGCTCCAGGCCTTAGCGGTTACTGCCAGCCAGCGCTTCCAGACCATGGGGGAGTTTCAGCAGGCGTTCACGGGTGGCGAACCCATGACCATGGCGTTCCAAACGTTCCAGCCGGCGCCAGAGTCCAGCTATGCCCCGGTCTCAGGGCCTGGGGCGCCTCCTTTTTCCCCCCCGCCTCCGGTTTCGGGACAGCCTTCGTCACACCCTGCAGCGCCGCCCTCGCATTATCCCCAACTGCCCCGGCGGTCAGCCAATCCCGCCGCCATCGCCGCTGGCATCGGCGCTGGAATCTTCGGCCTGATCCTGATAGTGGGGTTGATTTGGTGGATGGCCCGCGATAAGGGAAAGGTTGAGCCCATTACTGTTCTGAAACCGACCGAACAGACTAAGGTGCCAACTGATGAGGTCCGGGCTAAAGACTTTTTTACCGAAGGCATCAAGCAATATGAAAAACAAAACTTCAAGCAAGCCCAGGCTGCCTTAGAAAAGGCGAGGGACCTTAAACTCAAGCAACCCGAGTTGTTCCTCTATCTGGGTGCCGCCTATGATAAATCAGGCCAGCCTGAGAAAGCGATCAATGCCTGGGAAGAAGCAGTCAAACTTAAACCTGACTTTGGGCAGGCATTTTTTAACCTGACCGCGACCTATTGGCACCGAGGGCAGAAAGATCTTGCCGTAGCACAATACCATCTTTTACAGAAAAAAGACCCAAAGCTGGCTGGAAGCCTTCAGGAAAAAATCCCCGATCTCGCCAGGTATGCAGCTAAACTCGACCAACCCACCGCTCCCGGAGGTGAGAAACCTCCCATAGTCGCTACGCCCAGCGATGTCGCCAAAGAAGAGCTGGACAAGGGCCGCAAATATTATCAAGACAAGGATTATCCCAATGCCCAAAAGGCCCTGGCTGAAGCGGTCAAACTAAACTCTAAAGATGCTGAGGCCCACTTTCTTTTGGGACTGACTTACGCCTCTCTAAAACCTCCTCAGGAGGCCCTGGGTGAACTCCGTCAGGCTGTGGAACTCAAACCGGAGGCCTACACATGGAATAATATCGGCGCGGAACTTGCCAAGCTGGACCGCCACAAGGAAGCCGCCGAGGCCTTTAAAGAGGCATTGAAGGCGAATTCAAATGACGCCGAGGCCCGCTACCAGTTGGGAGAAGCCTATGTGAAACTGGGTGATGCTAAAAATGCCAGGGAGCAACAAAAGGCGCTGAAAGACCAGGATCAGGAATTGGCGAAAAAGCTTCTGGCCTCAATTAATAGGATTTCGGGAGGCGGAAGGTCATTGGAGAGGCAAATAGATGAAGAAGCTAGAAGGATTCGAATAAGGAGGGGAGAGATACCAGCTACTGGGGGGCCATCCCGTAAGCCTCCTACGGCATACCAGCCACCGGCTCCCAAGCCGCAACCATCGCAAGACGTACAATTCCAAAAGGCTGGACCCACTACGGTAATACAACGGCAATGAAATATTCTATAATATAATAATCTTAATATGTTATGCAGGAGGACAGAGAAATGATTAGAAAGTTTTTTGCCCTTTTTTTGGCCGCGGTTTTAATCATTTCGGGGCTGGGCTGCGCCACCACTAACCCGGATGGGACTCCCAATACCGCGGCCTCCACGGCTGGCGGAGCCGTAGGGGGAGCCGCATTAGGGGCTGCCTTAGGTGCACTTATTGGCCTGGCTACAGGTGACGTGGCGGGCGGCGCTGCCTATGGCGCCATAGCCGGGGCCGCCGCTGGGGCCCTGGGTGGCTTTGCTTACGCCAAAACTCAGCAAAATATGGTGCGTGACCGGCAGGCGGCTGAAGCTATGTATAGCTATAACACCCAACAGGGAGAGCGGTTGATTCTGGAAGGGGTGGGAGTCTCCCCCTTAACCTCTGCCCAGGGGGATAAGGTCACATTTAACTCGGATTTTACCATATTAAATGGCTCTGACCAGCCAGTCCCAATAGAAGTTTCCCAGACTATCATGTCCCAGGGAAAACCCGTAGGCAGCCCTATCGTGGAAAAATCCGAACGGAAAAGCGGCAGCTATAGTGATTCCACACCTGTCCAAATTCCAGCGAATGCCCCGGAAGGCAAATATACTGTGGTTACCAAAGTGCAAACCCCCAACGCCAAAGATGAGCGTATGTGTGAATTCCTGGTGGCCAAGAAAGCGGCCTCCAATCAGCGGGAGATCCATTTGGTCAGCGTCAACGGCGTTTCAGTAAATAATTGATTAATAAGTGGCGCCTGGGAATGATTTTCGGAACGAATGACTCAGGCGCTACTTTGGGCCATAAATCGGCAATGTTGGCGCATAATCGCGTCATCAATAAAATATGAGTGTGCGGATACCGTTGTGCTTTCTCCGGTGTGATGAGGAGGATTGCTATTCATAAGTCGGATATTGCTCAGAAAGCGTAATTGATAGATTTTCTTGGGAGTAGGGCATTTCAACCTCAAACAGCATCTACATAATAAAGGTTAGTCGTTTAAGCAGATCGCTGATCTGCGTTACGATGTCTCGCAAATATATCCGAGATCGAATTCTTTCGTAAAACGGCACACTTAAACCAGATTAATCTTAAGGAGATAAACCAATGGGGTCAGGTAGATGTCATTTAATAGCAGTGGCAGTCGGCTTATTAATAGTTTTATTAACTCTTGGCTGCAGCCAATCCAAAGAATTGACAAGAGAAAAAGCAAAGGAGTTAATAAGTAATAAATACCCCCAAGTTGTGATAGGAAGTTTAAAAAAAGAAATACTAATCCTTACTAATCTTCATGAAATTCAACCTCACCCTTGGGTTAATAGCACAATAGCAGAAGCAAATCTTTATAAGAAGATGGTTGATGAAAAATTATTAGAATTTGTTAATCCAAGAAATTATGCGTTATTTAATATGCGAGGAATAACTTATACAGTTCAATTAACTCCAAAGAGTAAGAATTTGCTTGTAAATCAAGATGGCAATAATATAAATGTAAAAATCGCAGAAATTACATTTAGTGAAATTACTGGAGTAGTAAATGATCCATCCCGAAGGGCAGCCATGGTTGAATATAATGTTGAAGAAATAAATTATACTCCCTTCGCTAAATATTTAGGCTCTCAAGAAAGAAAGGGTCAAAAAATGAAACGGCAAGAACATCTTGTTTTATATGATGATGGATGGAGAATAGGGTATTAAAAATAGTTGCTGTAAACTATGCCCGGAGCGATTCTTGAATCGACAGCAATCCCCTTGCATTTCCCGGAATAACTTTCGGGACTATCTCTATGGCTAGGGTAAAAAACGAGGCATGCAGTAGCATGTGGATTTGGCCTCGGCTTTTCCATTGTTCACCAGTCTGAGGAAGAGTGACATGCAAAAAAAGATCATTATTGCTGTTGTTGCAATTTTATTGATTGTTCATTTTCTTCCAGTACCTTCATATTCCCAAGGGCAAGGGTCAGGACTGCTTTTTCATGATGCTATGGTAAAAGGTGCCAAATTCAAGGTGGATAAACAGGATGGCGATCCGATCCAAGGCCGTGGCGCTTGGGTCTTCAGAAAAAATATCGAAGGCTATCCATGTACCGTACTATCCATTGTACAACAGAACCGGATTCAAGTTGTAACCCTTCTGGCCAACCGAAGGGTTCCCAAGTTTCGAATGGCCGATGTTTTGTTAACGGCTTTTACCGTCATGGGGGCTTCAAAAGCACTTGACCAAGGTAAGAATATACCAATAGATGTTCTCGAAAGGCAATTCCATGAGGTTTGGGAAAAAATTAAAAATTCATTAAATCAAGCTGACAGAAATAACTTTTACAGCGGTTATTATAGCATACAAATAGAAACTGTAGCAACCGAAAATGATGAAGCAGTGAAAATGTATTTTTAATCAATCGTCATAGACTTTATGGCAGTTTTGAGACCACTTTGTCATCTTCCGTAGTTACCATCTATGAAAGAGGAATGGCTGTTCATTTAGTCCTTATTTATACCTTGATCTGCAAAGAGAAAGGGGGCTTGCTATGAGAAATTTATCTGCTATTCGGTCCATTCTTATCCTGTTAAAAGTCATTTCAACCTTCGCACTAATGGTAATTCTATTCGGCATGCTCTTCGCCGCCCATGCCCAGGAAAAGCAACTCACAGCCCAGGACCTTTTCTTTGGCTGGGCCAAAGAAAGCGGCCTAACCTTTGCTGGCCAAAAGGGCAACATGTATATGTTCGTGCTGAAGACCAGCGATAAACGCGATAAATTGCTCGTTTGCGCCAAATTTGTAAATGGTAATTGGACAGAAGGATCGACTGCTTATCCCGCTGATGGCGTTAAAGCCCAGTACGCCAAACTGCTACGCACAAGTCATAGTATTCACTACTTATGCGCTATGGCTTCCCAAAGGCGGCTTACCGAGGCTTTTCCCAAAGCCGATACCTTTGTGACCAAACTCTTTAAAGGAGAAATAACATCTTTTGATGTCATCAGGGTTGTAAAAAGAACTTATCCTGGCGGCAACGGCGAAAAGGTAGCTCAAACTGATTTTTTCCTCAAGTAATGGAAAAGCGGCTATTAACAGAGAGCCTCTGACACCACGGCCCAATAGAGCGACAGTTCGAGATGTATATATTGCCAGGTAAGGGCTGTCCAAATATTCTTCTGAATTAATTGGCGTGCAGGGCACAACATACTAACCTAAAGTGACGTCAAGAGGGGGGCAAGTGGGTGACAACGAATTCGACGGTAACATAGAGGTCTGAGAAAGGCCCCGCCAGAACAGAAGGAATACAATCAAAGAACTGTGCCATAATCAAAAAAATAATAGGAGGAAGGAGAATGAATAAATTACGAAAGGGTTTGATAATAGGAATATTGACAATTATAATTTTATTTAATTTTGTTAATATCAGTTTCTGTCAAAAATCCAATGTTGCAGATTATTTTTTTGAGGTGAAATATGATGGCAAAAGAGGTGTATATGTACTTTATGCAGGTCATGGAGATATGACCCCATATTTTATGCCAAAAAGCGATATTGCAAAAAAAAATTGTCCACATGCAAAGTTGGTGAATATTGCCAATTGAAATTTGCCTTCACTGAGACATCGTTGCAGGGGTATGTAAATCCTTGGAAAATCCAAAAGGTTCTTTCGATAAGGAAGGCTACCAAAAAAGAATAGCTTAAAGATATGGATAAGTATTAATAAATCTTAATAAAATGACGTTAGGTCTTTGAAGCCGCATCAGGATAAAGCCTGGAGGAAAAAATGAAGCTCGTCAGTCAATTGGTACTTGCCTCTATGCTGCTTGCCGCTATAGTGTCGCAACCGGTGCTTGCCGGGGAAGTGTTGCAGGCCAACCTCGGCAGGGAAGGACAGGCCGTCAACCCGAAATCGTTAATAGTTCCAGGGCGCCCCGTGGTGGTTGATTTTTTCAGCCCGTATTGCCCTCCCTGTCTAAAATTAGCGCCTCGCCTGGAGCAACTGGCGGCGAAGACTAACATAATCGTCATGAAGGTCAACATCAACCGTCCCGGCATCCAGGGAATCGACTGGCAGTCTCCCGTGGCCCAGCAGTTTGGGCTTAAAACGGTGCCCTACCTGGTACTCCTGGACCCCCAGGGCAAAATGATCGCCGAAGGCCAGCAGGCTATGGAGATTATTCAGCGGCAGATGCAGGAGGTCGGCGTTGATAGCCCAGGGTCACCGGTCCAGCGCGCCTTTGATAAACCTGCACCAGCCCCGGTGCCAGCTCCTGCGCCAGCCCAAGCCAGCAGGGAAGATGAGGCTTCGCCGCCAACCATCGCCACCGTCAGAAAGGCGAAAAAAGCCCAAGGGTTAGATGGCTATATCTTTCAAGATCGAAACTCCAAAAAATTCTTCCTGGAGGATAGCGACGGAAATACCTATAAATTCTGGGGAGGACAATGGGTAAAAATCGGCGTGCAAGAGCAACCGGTAAAACCCGAGGATAAAGTGCAGGCGCCAGAGCGGGCGCCATCCCCGGCCAGGGAAGCCGGGGCTTCGCCTCCCACTATCGCCACTGTAAGAAAGGCCAAAAAAGAACAGGGGTTAGATGGATATATTTTCCAAGATAGGAATTCACAAAAATTTTTTTTGGAAGATAGCGACGGCAACACCTATAAGTTCGATGGGGGACAATGGAAAAAAATTAATTAGTATCCAGTGTTAAAATGCATAGCAAAAGGCTCACGCAAAGCTCGGGCTGATAGACTGGGTAATGGCAAAGTCGTTTTTTTTAACTGTTATGCACGGGCTGTATTTGAGGTTTAACCATCATATACTTTCCTTCCGGCACCATATTAAATAACCGCTGATAATAAGGGCAGCTTCAGCTATGCCAATGAATTCTCGGAAGGTCTTGCCGCAGTAAAAATTGGTAAAAAATTCTGGTGCATTAGCAAGGATGACAAACTGGTCGTCAACCCAGCCTATGACTGGGCCAATCCCTCTGGAGTCGGTCTTCCAAAATATTGCCCACACGGGCAGTTCCTTGACCATCGATTGGTTCGCCTCGGGTGGTTGTAAATGCGCTCTGGTGTCGTTAAGAAGCCAAAGCCGAAGCACCATAATCAATAATTCTTTACGCCTGCCCGAACCGGGGCCGATGGATAACTAGAGCAATGAGGAAGAGAAGCGAGCTCAGCAACCGCTGCGAGGCAATGAGCCAGACTAAGCTGGCAAGAAGCAGGAGGTAGTAGAGTAGGACCTGCATCAAGGTTTACCCTCCGTAAAATTCTCATAGCTCACTTTCCCCTGCTCTTTTCCCAAACTGGTGGGCTCCCCGGTCTCCGGATTGCGGTTGCCGGCATGGATCCAGGTGATGGGCAACTTTTTTATCCGGGCCCGAGCGACAATGCCACCTGTACCTCCCATACCCTGCGCTTCCTGGCCATCCCAAACCGCCACCAAAATGTCGCAGTGCTGCAAAACATAACGGCCGGCGCTTTCATATGCTTCTTCACGGGTGGGGGCAGGGGGTAGGTCGACAACCTCTTTAGCCTGATTTAGGAGGTGCCGGAATTCTGCTTTAGACTCCTCTGTGGCAAAATCATTCAGATAATCGGACTCCTGCAACGGCAAGGGCACAAACAGACGGGCTTGTGGCCGGGACAGTATCTGGCGCACCACCAAACGATCGGCTCCCTCTGCCAGAGAGGAGATTGCAGCAAAGGTCTGGTCGGGAAAGGTGTGCTCAATGAACATTAAGGCCTCAGCAATGCCCGCCTCGATCTTCGCCGTTTCAGCCAGGATGCGGTGCCCGGTGACGCCGATGCTAATCATGCCAATTCTTCCGGGTCATCTTCACTTGTTCAATTTTAATGAAGTTATTTTTTGATGATGTTGTATCCGGCATTATTAAGGATCTCCGAAATTTCCCGAACCATGTCCCGAGTCTTCTGTTTCTCCTCCTCAGGCAGTACCTCCTTTCCCAGCACCGCCAGCCAATCAGAGGGCAGTTTAGCCCTTTCGCTAGCAGTAAATTTTCGCCACCAGAGCATTGCCTGGTGAACTTTGCGGCTTTTATCGGTCTTGGGCCCATGGCGCCAGCCTAGATCGATCTTGGCCTTCAACCAACGAAGATGCTCCACCTCTGCCAGCTTCTCTATAACCAGATTGAGATCCATCGTCTGCAGTTGATTGGTGGTGGGCACCATGCAGTAGCCCACCTGGGCGAGTTTGTGGGGAATATCCCGCACAAAAGCCCGGTTCTGCTCTTTCTCCTCAGCGTCTAACTCTTGGTAAGTCTTGCAGCAGGTGCGGCTGCCGGAGTGCTCCTGAGTGCCGTGGACCTTGTCGCAATAGAGTCGGTGCACGGCCTCGGCCAAGCTCTCCACCATATCCTCTGGCAGAATGATAGTCTGCACTAAGTCGAGAAACTCACGGCCATCCACATGGAGGTCAAGCTGGGCCTCGGGAGGCAGGCTTGACCGTTCAAAGCGGGTCTTATGGGCGAGGGCGCTCATGGTGATGACGGCCTCCATGGAGCGGGCCCCGTGCTTGTAACGGGATACTTCCAGGCAGGCATGCAGCACGCCGGGATCGATATGCAGCAGGTTTTCCCCGTCCTCTTTCTGGAAGAGCTTATCCCAATTGAGTTTCAACAGGACGCGCAAAATGATAGCCCGGCGTATGATGAAGTGGGCATCGTCTACAATCAGCTCACCCTCTCCGGTCTGGCGGTTGGGGCCCATGATATTGACATATCCCCTTAAGCGGCTGACGAAATCCGGGCCTTTGACGGCACGGAAGGCCTCGGGGGGCAGTACCTGGGAGAACCCCGCCATGTTGGTGCTGGTGCCGCCGGCAAAGACAAAGATGGCCCAGCCGATGGGATGGGTGATCTGCCCCTCCTGGAAGGTGCCGTCCTGCATGGGCGCCAGAAAGTAGCGCAGCCATCCTAAAGACTTCTCTCCTAAGGCGGTATCGAATTCATCCCAGAAGATCAAGGGCATTTTGCCGCTCAAACCTACGTCCCGCACCTGGTGCAACGCTCCCAGGAGTTCCTCGGGCTGTTGAAACTGGGACAGGTTGAATTCTCTGGCTTCGATGGGCATAGGCAGCCGGGACAGGGATTTTGCGATTTGTTTGATGGCGAAGGACTTACCCGACCCTGGCGGGCCGAAGACGGCGATGGACACGGGTTTGGCCTGGCCGGAGTGACAGCAGTATTCGCGCATAAGATTGCGGATGCTGCGCAGGCTCTCAATTTCCACCCGATCCACGGTCACCAAACCGCCGAATTCACCCAGGGGCACACCCGGCAAGGCTACTTCAACCCCTTGCAGGACGATTTCCCGGGCTACCTGGTGGAGGTTGTTGGGGTATTTTTCCTGAAGGATGGTCCACTGTCCGGCGTGGGAGGGTTTTTTCAGATTGAAAGGAAGAGGGACTGGCTGGGCGGGTAAGGTGACCCCGGTGGTCTCCCACCAGCCACTTTCCTCTGACAAGACTGCGGCAATTCTTTCGTGGGGAAAGATCAGGGTAGGAACGGCCTTGCCGGGACCGAGGGCGGCAACGTCATACCCCTCCAGGTGCAAGTTACGGAGCGCCGTCAATCCCGTTTGAATGCCCTTAGGGAGATCGGGGCACTTCTGGGAGAGCATAAGCTGCCGGGCGATACCAGCCGTGAGGCAGATGGTGTACCCAATGAGGTAACCGGGATGTCTTGCTTCCCATGTGCCTTCCATGGCCCGAGTATCGAAGACTAGGGTGCACCGGGGGCCGCTTGGGGTCTTGGACAGCAGCAACGCCCCGGCGGCATTGAAAGAAATTACCACGTGGGCGCACTGAGACAGGCCGCTGATACGAGGATTGTGGGTCAGCTCCCAGAACAGGTCCTGGGCCGTGCGCTCCCAGGAAAGGTCACGGCTCACTTGGACCTCGGTCAGGCGCAGATCATTGATAGGAATCACCACAATAAGCCGATCGGCGTGGTGCTGATAAAGTCTTTCCCAAAGAGGCCCCTGAGCAACAGGGCCGGCCATCTTAAGGATAATCCCCGGATTTTGGTCTTTTTGTTCGAGGGCCCGGGGCCAGAGCTGAGGTTGGCTCCGGAAACCTAAATTGGCGTCGTCAAGAATCACCATGTCTGCCGGAGCGTCGACGGCGGAACTGGGGCTCAAAGCTTCCGGTGCAGGAAGGAAGCAATGGTCCAACCCCAGGAATTCTTTGACCCGCCAAACCTTTTCCTTGGGACTTTTGAGTTCCTTCTCATGTAAAGACCAGAGTGCATAAGAGTGGTGATAGCGGTCGTCGGTGGGGAGGATATTTTGCCAATCGATCTCTGGCCGGACCACACTGAAGTCTTTTTCGACCACTGTCTGAATGAGTTCGGATAGCATCGCCGCACCGCCGGGCTGGCAGCAGGCGCGGGTGCAATCCAGGGCGCTCCAGGCCAAGCCCGCGGCTCGGCCCTCGGTGCGGGCCAGGTTCCAGTCCACAGTCACATCGCCGGCGACGATAATGATCTTCTCGGACGATTTAGCTTTAACCATAGCGTCTGACCTTTTTTAGGTGTTTCTAAGTATTTTCTTATCTCCGGTGCACAAGTCTCTGTCTTCTGAAAATGCCTTTTAACAGTTCTATGTCTCCCGGGCTAACCCTGGCCGGCTACCCTAAGACCTTTAGAGCATATCAGGCGGAGACATCCCGGAGTTGCTTGTATTGCCCGTTGTTTTTCCCCTATTCATTATTCGGCGTGGTTTCAGTTTTTTTACGGCAACCGTCTTCGCATTCCCCGAAAAGCTGGGAAGTCAGCCCCAAAGAAGCCCTGCGCATACCTCCATGCCAGCATCATAGGCTCTTGTGACTACGCGGCCATTTTCAATGCTGATCAAATACTATGAAGGTTTTGGTCGTCTGCAGCACGAACCGTCTCCTTTTCTTAATCGCCACAGAAGATGCCCCTTTTAGGTATCATAACTGCCTTCAAAATTCCTACCATGAAACCCGCGTACATCCTTAGCATGGACATATCAGAGATACCATTGGCAGCGTTATGGAAACGGGATTTATGTAATGAAACACTAGTCGCCTCGAATTATCGAGAGGGCAGCCCTGGCCCATAGTCCTCTGCATTCGTCGTCCAGCACGGCGATGAGGGAGCCGACAGCCTCCTGGCCGATTTCGGAGAGGGCGTATGCTGCTCCAGCCCGTTTGCCCGGGTCGGCAAGCGCAGCAATCAACTTGTTAACCGCTGGCGGTCCGATTTCGGAAAGAAGGTAGATGGCTGAAGGCTTCCGCAGAGGATCATCCAAAATTTCAACCAGTCTGTCGATAGGAGGCTCCGACATCCTGTGCAGTGCGCAGGTGGCTCCAGCCCGTTTGCCCGGGTCGGCAAGCGCAGCAATCAACTTGTCAACCGCTGGCGGTCCGATCTCGGAAAGAAGGTAGATGGCCGAAGGCTTCCGCAGAGGATCATCCAAAATTTCAACCAGCCTGTCGATAGGAGGCTCCGACATCCTGTGCAGTGCGCAGGCGGCTCCGGCTTGCTTGCCCGGATCGGCAAGCGCAGCAATCAATTTGTCAACCGCTGGCGGTCTGATCTTAGAAAGAAGGTAGATGGCCCAATCCTTCCGCAGAGGATCATCCAAAATTTCAACCAACCTGTCGATAGGAGGCTCCGACATACTGTGCAGTGCGGAGGCGGCCCCTCCTTGTTGCCCGTGGTCCCCCAGTGCCTCGATAAGGCGCTCCACAGCAACCTGACCCACCTGCGACAATGTATTGATAGCCCAGCCTTGTTCCTCTGTATTTGCCAACATCGCAATCAATCGGTCCAAAGCCGTATCTGGATCTTTCTCCATGAGCGAGGCATGCTCGATCTTTTTCTGCAACAAAACGGTAGCACGACGTCCGAAATCGCTGCTCGAACCATAGAGAATTAAATGTTCCACTGCCCCAATTGCCCTGCGGTAGGCCTCTAGGGCTCTCGGGTAATCAGATTGCGCCTGAAGAGCGTCTCCGATTTGGTCATGAACGATGACTAAAACCTCTTTATGAAGCCCAAATTCTGTGGCGTTGGCGGCTACATGATGCGCTTCAATGGCGAGTCGCTCCGCTTCAGGCAGTTGCTGCATCTTCAGGAGAAGGATTGCACTATTGGCGAGACAAACTGCCAAACCTTCAGGCGTCCCTAAGTCACGACAGAGTTGCTCCGCCTCGCTGATCGCGGTCATACTAGGCTCCAGTTTTCCCTGATCCATGAATATCTCTGCCTGCTCCTTCAACGACCACCACAGATCTTGCTTGTCCTCTATTTCCCGGCAAAATCGTTCGTTATCTTGGTGAAGGATAACAGCTCCGTCCAAGTTTCCAGATTCGCGACGTGCAATAGCCTCTTGGGTGAGAAAAACTAATCGATTCCGCCCCTGACGTACTCGCGTCCACTGTTCCGATAATCTGTTGGCTCGATCACGATTGTCGACAACGAAAGGGTTGAACTTAAGCGGCTTCTGGCAGAGCGGACAGGCACCGATCAATCCCGGCTCATCCCATGCGTTGAGGGGCAGCGTTAGGCATGGTGGGTCATTGGGACCAATTTGAGCGTCATTAGTAATGCCAGCGATGCTGTCAAGAATGGCCGGAGGGGCTGGAGATCGCCTGCCGCACCATGAACACCTATATCCCAGGGTACTCTCATAGGACCTGTTGGGAAGATATAACCTGACCACAGTGGCTATCGGGATGCCCGGTTCCAGACCCAAGAGACGAAATATGCGAACGCCATGTCGCCGGCCACCACAGGCGATATTGCGCCCCCCTTTGGCCGTCACCACATCAAAAACCGGGGCGGAGCAGACGAGGGTCGCCAGACAAGCGCCGGTTCTCGCGTCGTGCACTCTGAGAGTACTGTCACGCCACGACGCGGCAATAATCCGGTTTCCATCAGGAGAGTATCTCGGCCTCCCTCCGGACTTCGCGGTCTCCAGTTCTAGCCCTGTTCGGGCGTCCCAGATCTTCAATGTCCCATCCGCGGAAGTTGATGCAAGGAGACGGCCATCCGGAGAATAGGCGCACCCCCGGACATCATCAAAATGCCCCGCAAGAGTATGTAGCTCGACTCCAGATTCCGCATTCCACAACTTTAGCGTGTGGTCGTTCGATGCCGATAGAATGCACCTCCCGTCAGGAGAGTAGGTACAATCGTCGACCGGTCCATGATGGCCATGCAGGGTCAGAAGCGTCTCGCCTATCGCGGGGTCCCAAATTTTGAGCGTCGAATCGTTTGCCCCGGAGATAACCCAGCGTCCGTCAGGTGAGTAGGCGCAACTATATACTTCATACCGGTGGCCGACCAGCCAACTCAGTGATCTACCGTCCTCTGCGTCCCAAACCCGCAATGTGCGATCATGCGACGCGGAGAGAATCCGAGACCCGTCCGGGGAATAGGCACCGGCGTGGATATCTCCCGAGTGGCCGCCGAGCGTCCGTAGCACTTTTCCCGATTCTCCATCCCGGATCTCCAGTTTATTGTCGTGGGCTGAGACAATGTGATTCCCATCCGGAGAGTAGGCGCAGGCGCGAGTTCTCCCTTGATCTTGGCTCGGTGTCGCAAGGCCCTCTAATGCCTCAAGGTCCCACACCTTCAGGGTCCCGTCACTCGATCCTGACAAGAGGCGGCACCCGTCACGAGAGAACGTGCACGCCTCTATACTATCGGAGTGCCCGTAAATTCTCTGTGTTTCCCTCCCGACCACGGTGTCCCAGATCCGTAAGACGCCATCGGAACATCCAAAGGCAAGACGATGCCTGTCCGGTGAGCAGCAGCATGCTTTGATTTGGTATGGCCTGCCAGCCAGAATTCGTAACTCGTTGCCCATCTCAACCTGCCATAATCTGAGGGTACCATCTTCTCCTGTCGAGATAAGCCACTGGCCGTTTGGAGAAAAAATACATGCCTCCACCTTATCAGAGTGTTCGCAAAGCGTCCGCAGATCTTCTCCCGTCTGGGCATCCCACAACTTAAGCGTTCGATCTGCCGAAGCCGTGGCGATGTACTTCCCATCCGGAGAATAGGTGCAGGCATTAACCCACCTTGAATGCCCTGTTAGCGTCCGCACCATCTCACCGCTGTTCGCGTCCCACATCTGGATTGTGCCGTCGTCTCCTCCCGTAAGGAGCCAACGTCCGTCCGGTGAGTAGCTGCAGGGACTCCCGACGATACCTGTAAGAGTTAGAATGGGTTCCCCCATCTGGGAGTCCCACACCTTGAGAGAGTTATCGCGAGACACAGAGGCGACATGCCTTCCATCGGGAGAGAACGTACAGCCAACAACAGCGTCCTTATGTCCCCGAAGGATTCTAAGCTTATCACCGGTTTCGATGTCCCAGAGTATGAGTGTCTTATCAAACGATGCTGAGACAACTCGACGACCGTCGTTTGCAACCGAGCAAGCTGTGACCCACTCAGAATGCCCTTCAAGAACCAGAGTACATTTCCCGGTAGCTAGATCCCACACTTTAAGTGTCTTATCCCAGGAGGCTGAGACGAGTTTCCTTCCATCCGGGGAGTACGCGCAGGCTGTGATCTTCTTTGTATGCCCGGTGAATACGTGCAGACGTTTTCCTGTGTCCACATCCCAGATCCCCAGCGTGTCGTCTGCACAAGCCGCTGCAATTCGACGTCCATCCGGAGAATAAGCACAGGTATTGACAACGCGGTCTGCAATTTCTTGGAATACTCGCAGTTCCTCTCCAGTCTGCGCATCCCAGACCTTCAAGGTCATCCAACCATAGGAGATGAGGCGACGGGCATCTGGGGAATAGACGATATTTACCTCACGCCCCACGTTTAATGTGCGCTGTAATTGTCCCGTTTCTGCGTCCCAAAATCTCAGGTTACCATTGCGGTCCACAGAAGCAATATGAAGCCCATCGGGGGAATAGGCCCAGCTGCTGACATATGCCGTGTGCCCAGTCAATGCCAGCAGACCTTCTCCAGTCTTGGCATCCCATATATTCAAGGTATTGTCTTCCGAGGCCGAGATAATGCGACGGCCGTCCGGAGAGTACTCGCAAGACTTGGAATATCCCTCCATTGCCTGGATTTGCTCTCCCGTTTCTGCGTCCCATATTCGGAGATCCTTTGAAGAGCCTGCGGCAATATTGCTGCCATCCGGAGACCAGGCACAGCTGTGGGCATGCACCGCGTCCAGGTGCCAGAGTTCTTCTCCACTTTCTGCATCCCAGACAGTGAGGATGCCGTCCCACGATGCGGATACGATGCGCCGATCGTCCGGGGAATAGGCACACGTCTTGACAGAACTTCCGCGGGTGCCGATGGTCAAGAGGCAAGGGTCCTTATGCGATGGCTTGTTCACCCATTGCAACCATGGTCGCTGCTCGATACCATTCTTCCACAACTGCTTCGCAGCAACGGCCGGTCTTGTCATGTCCGGTTCATTGGCAGCTTGTGGAAATACCTGCAAGGGGTTAGTTGTGAAAAGATGGCCATGCGTCCGCACAAAATGTTCAAATTCTAAAATTTTCCGATGTATACTACTGTTGTTAATGTCGTTTGGGATTATACTAACCGCCAATAAATAGTCAGTTACCAACTCATATGTCCCCCCTGCCATACACTTTGCCTCTATGAAATAAAGGTCACAAAGGGTCTGTTCCAATTCAGCCCAAAGATTCCCATAGGTTTGCTGATATGGCAACTCAGAAACCTTTCGGTAGTTGGGGATCTTTTTACTATCTTTTTCAAACCATAAAGGCTGGTAGTTAAAATAATTTGCCAACCTCTTGTGTCGTTCGTTCTTTGATTCACCCTCCAGGAATTCCGTTCTTACAACATCAGCAAGTTGTCGGTGATAGAAAGTGATCAGGGTTGTACCATTGGCTGTTCGGTCGGTGAGATACGGCTCCAGGTCAAAGTACAGCCTTGACCAAATAACTACAGGGAGTCTCTCCCCAGGAGGCAGAAGAAATGAGTAATGGATAAAATCTTCTACAACCTCTTTATCATAGGAAAGAACATCAATTAGTTCATCTTCAGTGAGACCGTTTTTTGAACTTCCTAGGTATCCTAACGCCTTCGACAGTAGAACCTTTCCGTGATTAGCATCGGAGGAGAGTCGTGCAAATAAATTGAGGAACATACCAGGAATATCAGTATTGAGCTCTGTCTTTTCAGTATAAGACTTCCACCTGCGAGCCTCCTCAAAGGCCAGTTTTAGATATAGTGGTAATCCACAGTCAGAAAACTTGACCACGACCTCGTTCCACTGATGATCTTGGAGTTGTCTACCGGCATCCTTCAGCCAAAGATCTATTACTTTTTTACCTTCATCCAAGGGCATTGGCTTCAGTTCAACAAGATTTGCTTCAGGGAGTTTTCTCTTTAGTATCGAGAGGATTTCAGATTGCAGGGTGGAGACAATCAGCCGCACATGTTCTGGCAATTTAGTAGGCAACCAAGTTAGATTACGGGCATGGTCTGTCGCAAAAAATTGATCTAGTCCGTCTAAGAACAATATTACATTACTATTTGTGGGGATTTTAAAAAGGAAGTCCCTAAAGGTTAAAAGTAGCTCATTAAAATCCTGTGGGATTGAATATTCTTCTTCAATCTTCAGACGTTCTTTTTGGTCACTCTTACCAACTCCTTTAATCCCAGAAAGTCTTTGGCGCTTTTGTTTCTCAAAATCAAATGTCTGATATATTTGTCGGCAAATGCTACTAAACATTGCCCGTCCATCCAAAGAGTCTCCGATAGCTCCTATGAAACGGAAAATTACTTTTGAATCTGAATATCTTTCCAGGGCCTGTTCGACTGCTTTGGCCATAAGTGCTGTTTTGCCACAACCAGACGCGCCGAATATCGCCAACGGATGAGGATCTATACCTTTTATGTAGTCAGAGATAGTTTGAAGAATGGCGGTCCGTCCAGTAAAGAATTTAGTGTGGTCTTTTATAAATGCCGCACGATTTGCAATATCTGCAGCGAGCGGATCAACTGCTTCAAGATAAGAGATTTCCTTAAGGATGACACGAGAAAGTGAGGCAAAGGCATCTTCACAGAGCTGGTCAATGTGGACAGCTGTGATGCCATTTCCTTCCCATTTGGCTTTATAGCTGAAGGTATTGTCGGGCAGAAGTTTATATAAACGTTCCTTAAAATCCATCATTTGTCTTTGAGCGTCCAGGTTGAGCTTGCCGTCCTTGCCCAAGTCAATGAAATCCGAGGCGCTTCGGCCCTGCGGCAAATTTTCGATGTTTCGCAAAAAACAGAAGACATGCTCATTGGCATCTTCTATTTTTAAGGCACCTTGAACGATCTCCTGCTCCGTTGCTGAGGCAATGTATTTAAGTAGCTGCCCCGGTTTAAACTGGAGTCTTTTGATTGCCTCCAGAAGAATGGATCGAATTTGATGCTCGACCCGTTCCCAATTGGCGGAATCAATGAATTTCCCAGTGCGCGGCTGCAGGTCATAGACGGGAGGTACGGCGTTGTCATCACGCTTGAACCAGTGCGTGAGCAATTTGATATCATTCATATTAGCAATATTCGCAAGGATTTGATCAAATTCATAAGCAGGGATCTCGTACGGCAAAGGGCACCAACCATACCGGTCTCCCAGGAGCACAATGAACTTGGGTCGTGGTGACGTTTTTTGAAATCGGGCAATTTCTTCGAAGTAAATCTTCATGGTCTGCTGGTCAAGAGCTGCCACCTTCCTGACTCCCCACTTTAATTCGATTGTCTGTAACCGACAGCCATGCTCTAGGCAGAGTTCCCGAATCTTCGGAAATACCCGCTTCTGAAGCGCATTATGCTCCCACTGCAAATCACTGAAGGTAGAGCTTACAAAAATGCGTAGAGTACGGGATATTTGAGCCATATCCATCTTCTTTAAGGCAGGGTTGATTTAGCCATTCAGATTAATTTTCAGGTACAGAAGCAGGTTCAGGCATTGCATCAATTCTCCAGTCTTTTATCTCCTTTAGATCACATTGATTTCTTAGGACAGATCCTTCAATAACCTTTTTCCTTTCTCCGCCTTTGGACTGCCTACGTCTTCAAGGATTCTGGTTAATTCTTTCACCCTTTCGAGATCAACCTTTTGACCAGACAAGTAGTACATGGTCTTCAAATTCAATTCCGCATTGGCAGCTGCTGTATGATCTGGAATCTTGTTAAATAAGTCGATTGCTTTTTTGTAATGATACTCTGCCTCCTTCCAGTTTTTTGCGGGGACTTCAATATTGAATGCGAGTTCATTATGGCAAATTGCCATATTTTGTAAAACACTCGAAACAAGTTTGTACGGTGCCTCCGCAATATTAGTATAAGTTAGCAACACCCTTCTGTATAATTGAGAAGCCCTTTCAAACTCATTTTTATCACGTAACGTCTGCGCAATGGCAAAAATATTGTTAGCTGTTTTAATCGTATGGGGATGGGCTATCCCGAGCACTGCTTCCCTGATAGCTAAGGCTTGCTGATAGAACGGTATCGCGCTATCATAGTCACCCTTTGCTTCAAATAACCATCCAAGGTTGGCAAGGCTGTGAGCAGTCTCTCGGTGTTCTATACCAAATACCTTTTCCTCAATATTTAAAGCTCTATGTAGAAAAAGTTCTGCGTTATCGTAATCGGCTTTATCAATAAGCACGAGTGCGTAGTTATTCATATTGGTGGCGACTTGAGGATGATCGGAACCATAGATTTTCTCGTTAAGCTGCAACGCCCTCTGAATAAGGGGCAATGCTTGGTCATAGTCACCCATGGCTCGATAAATCAGAGAAAGGTTGTTTAGGCTACCGGATGTATCTGGATGTTCAGGGCCTAATACCCTTTCCCTGATAGATAGTGCCCTCTGGCAGAGAGGTAATGCGTCATTGTATTTACCCATAGAAAAATATAGCCATGATAATGAGTGAAGGCTTGAGGCCGTATCTGGATGCTCAGGGCCCGATATTTTTTCTCTTGTAGACAATGTTTTTTGGTAAAGAGCTTCTGCTCCTATATAGTCTCCCTTTACTTGAAATAACCGTCCCAGGTTGGCAAGAATTTTGACGGTGTCGAGGTGTTGTAATCCCAGCACTTTATTTGAAATCTCATAAGCTTTATAATATAAAGAGAGCGCTTCATCATAAATTCCCATTGTTTCGTAAAACCATGCGAGATTGAGATAACTCGTAGCAGTAAAGAGATGATTTGGACCAAGTACTTCAATTCTGATTTTTAACGCTTTGCGGAAAAGTGGTTCTGCGCCATGATATTTACCATATGACATTAAGAAATAGGCGGTTTGGTTTAATCTATAAGCTAAGTTATTTCCCCTAAATGATTTTTTTTCATATTGCTCAAGTGAGTCATTGTAAGCCGCTACAACATCAAATTTATCTATTAATGCCTGCCAATAGCCCATTAGTTCATACTGCTTCTGATGTTCAATCATGCGCGGGAACATATCCATATCGGTTACGCAGCCCTTGAGTCGCTGCCAACTTTCTGACTGACAGAGCTGCCAGGGCAACTCATCAGCTTTTCGGTCGTCAAGTGTTCTTTTATCAAAGTTGTTGGCAATGGTGAGATGGGCTTGCTGTTTATCAAGAAGTTTGGTGAGATACGTTGATTCTACTGCCTTTTTCAAGAAGTCATGAAAAAAGCTGAGGAGACCTGAGCGGCTGACCAGGGATTCATCAAGGGCTAAGTAGAGGGGAGAAAAGAGTGCACGGGGCATGGGCGATTCTTCTGTGCCGAGCAGCTCGAGAAGTTCTGTTTCAGACAGGCCTCTGCGGGATGCCCAAATGAGGGACATTGTATCTTTGACCAGGCCGGGGCGATCCCTTTCGTAGTCCTTCTCCAATCTCTCAAGAACTAGGGCAAAGAGGCTGTCAACGGTCTGTGCTTGAAGATAATGTTCGATCTCTTTGTCGAGGTCCTGGTGGATACCGAAGACGCGGAGTTCTTCCAGGAGGGTTCTGAGGTAGAGCGGATTTGCTGTCTGTCTTGCGGCAATAATCCTTTTTATCTGGGGATCTTCAAGGGCTTTACCGTAAATTGCAAGGTATTCAGGAATGTACTTCTCCTGGTCAGTCTTTTCCATAGAACCGACCGTCATCTCAGGCCAGGTGCGTTTTTTAAGGGCATCGAGGCTTCTGCCGGGGAGCGTGGAGACAATAAGTCGGACATGAGGAGAGAAGCTCCAGGGGAGCCAACCAAGATCGGGGGCATTGTCCCGATATTCCAGTTGGTTTAAGGCATCGAGGATGAGGATGAACTTGCCTCTCGCTGCTGCCCGGGCAAGCCAGAGGGGAAAGGCCTCAACGACTTTTTGAGGATCCGTAGGGATGGTGTTTTCCTTCCTGCTGATACTGGATATATCTTCCTCTTTTTTCGTTTCCGGTTCGTAGCGCTGCTGTATCTCCTCCATGATGCCCTTGAGCATCTGTATATAATCTGCGCTGTCTACGGTGCTGCCGATGTAGTGGCAGATCATGAAGTCTTCCGGGTGTTCCTGCTGGTATGTATATGCCCAATTGGCAAGGAGGGCTGATTTGCCGGAGCCTGATTCACCAAGGATCACTAAGGGTGGACCGTCACCGGCTGCATGTTTGTTGAGGCGGCCGTAATAATCCTTTCTTTCGATGTAGACCTTCCTCCGTAAGGATGCAAAGGCGTCGTGCTCAATCCTTCTCTGTTCTAATTCGGTAGGTACTTCTTCAATGGGATATCTTTTGTCTATGGCTGACCAGAGGTCATCGAGTACCCACTGTCCTAAGGTTTTGGTATCTGGGTAATCCTTTTTAAGGGGATAGGAGCTTTTCTCTATCCTCTGCTTGAGAATATTCAGCTTTACACGGGAGGTCTCCGGTTCCGGTATATATGCCGGTTCTTTTGAGAGGAAATGCTCAATGGCGTCTGATGTCTCTTTGTTGCGGAAGTAGAAAAAGGCAAGGCCCTTCATGTCCGGGTCGTTGAGTACGCCGTGGAGGATTTCCAGTTCGGTGACGCTCTTTTCTTGGTGTTCTCTGAGCCATGGCTGTGATGATGCAAGATCATCGTCTATGTTGTGGGGTACCCAACCGTACCGTTCTCCGAGAAGACCGATGAAATATGGGCGGCATCCCTCGATCTCTGCAAGGCAGATGGGCAGTACCTTGCCTTCAGCCGACTGCTCATCCGTAATGCCCCACCGGAGGTCCACGCCCACAAATTCTACTCTCCGCGCACGGCAACGGCGTCTCAACTCGGGAAAGGTGAATTTTACTAGCTCTTCCCGCTCCTCATACATGTCGCGGAAGGTCGAAGAGATAAACACCCGGATGGCACGCTTCTGTCTGTCGTGGAAGCTCTGTTCAGTCATGGCCTAGTAATCTTACGACTAAGTAGTCGTCTTCTCATCGACTTTTGGCTGGAAGTTCCGTTACGCCAGTGAGAGGCTTTTCTCACCATAAATGTATTGCACTTAACAGAAGGAGTCGCAATTGACAGTCTTCGGGTGCCGTTTCGAATCATATTTATTCTGTTTTTGTGGGGCAATTTCGATTTCATCCGATATATCGCATTGAAGATAGAAACGGAACCATCCTTTATCTTCAAATTGATTCTCTCTAAGTTATTTGTTTTTTAAACTACCAACATTTAAAAATTATTCACCCACATTTTTAATAAAATCTTCTTTTGGAATTCCAATCAGGATTGAGCCATCATTGTGACTCGGGGGACCGGAGAATTTGAAGGCCTCACGTATGCTTATTATTTCTGCGTATTAAGGTATTCCACTTAATAGCCTTGCCAGGTCACTTTTCCTCCTTCATTCTAGGAAAAGCCTGCAATTCTAAAGTTAAGACTATAATCCAAAAGTGGTTTTGGCTCATTCCCCGAGAGTTTAACTCCGACAGACCCTCTTTTTGTAGCAAATTAGCCCATGAAGACAGGATAGCACAGGTTTCTGTAAGAAATCAATTTTCCAACAAATTCTAGCATACTCAACCCTGTGGCCAGGCACCTCTTTGTCCTGTAGCCTGACAATTCCATGCCAGCAACGTCCCCAATAAGCAGTATCTTGCCACGGGCGAGGCTTATCGGGGAGGAGGGAAAAATTACAGGTATGGTTTGGCTATGGAAGGGTTTGGGTCCGGGGATAAGTTCCGGGCGAGGGTAGGTAACATGCATTTAATGGAATACTTTCTCCATAGACGTGTGGGGGGGGGATTTTGAGAATTTGGTATTCTGTTGTGCAAGTTCTAGAAAAACTGCGCACGGACCCATCAGCTTGGGCCGGGCGTTACGAAGTCATCTCGCATTCGAAATGCCGCGGACGATCCGTTTTCAACAAGGATGTCGAGGAGGAAGAGGACTCCTTCCCAGACATTAGGATCTCGCTTCAGCTCCAAGGGTCTGCCGTATACATACCTTTGCAGCAGGACCTCGAGAAGAAAGACTGTATTGGTCCTTCGGAGCATAGCCTGCGCATCTCCTCGTTTTAAAGAATCGGCGACACGGATGAAGGCTTCGGGAAGGGATTGCTCGCCAATGTGATAGAGGAAGCGTACATAGTCGTCGAGCACGATGGACGAGGGCGGTAGTGCTTCGAAAAGTGCGTGGACGTGATGAGCGTAGCCTTCAAGACTTCTCCAATGCCTAACATTGTCCTTCCACCATTTCGTAAGAAAAATGGCTGACATCATCTCGCTGCCAGACGGGTATTTATCGTTCAGCCGAGAAATCCATTTGGCGCGCTTGACAGCATCGGCAAAGACTCCCCACAGAAACCAGTACTGCTGCGTATTCGGCCAGCTGTCCTCGATAGCCGTCAGCCCTTCAACGACAGAGTGGATCTCGCGGGGATGACGATCGATCGCGTCGAGTATGGGACGCAGCACTTCCATTGCTGACGCAGAGGTTGTCCGCAAGACGAACTCCTGCAAACGTTTCGATATTGCAGCTTCAGTATGGTAATTGCGCTCGCGCCTACGCTCCCAATCGTCGTAAGCGTCCCACCAGTCCACAAGCGTTCGGCTGGCGCGTGCGAAGGCGGCTACGGTGGTAGGGTCGTTCGGTACTTGCCCTAGGATAGCAAGCATTCGGACGTTCGCTTCCGCCCCGAACCCTCCCGAGAGGTCCACCGTACTGTGCGCATCCTCCGCGATCGCGCCTTCTTGCCAGAAACGCTGGCGAATGACGGTCGCCGCCTCCGCACCGATTTCGTCCAGGGAACGGCGCTGTTGGTACGGCCGTCTTTCTTCTGCCTGCCATGCCTGGTCGATGAGGGCCGCCTCCGTCGCAATTGCATTCACGCAGCGTAGGGCGACGACGGGATCAAAGGCCCAGAATTGTCCATCGATGCCCCACGTGGCATACCATCGCACTTCTTCAATCGGGTGAGTGAGGGCCGCCGCGAAGGCCCGGCGGACGCGCTCCATTTCTGGCTCCTCGAGTGGCTTGCTAAGCAGCACCGAAACCACCGAGGCGCTCGGGCGGTCGGCTGCCATGGGGTACCGCTGCATGCGCTCGAAGTCGCTCCACTGGTCGGCTTGCCGCAATATCTCCGAACATACAACCTCAACGCACCACTCCCGCTCATCAACAGACATCTCATCCCAATGGTCTCGAACGCAGACAGCGGCGACAAACCCGGGACCATGCCGGCTGCCATAATCCTGTTCAGCCCCGCGGTCGATTGTCCGCGCCTCGGCGAGTTTTTTTCGCCATTGGGATGGGTCGTGATTTCCGTTCTCGCGCTCAAAGACCTTAAGGCCCCACATCAGGACGCCAAGCCGGGCATTCATTGCGCTGTATTGGGCCGCGCTTTCGTCGACCATCGCCTGCACGTCCGCATCGGGGGCCTTGGGCTCGAGCCGAACATAACGCTTCGCGGGTTCGTCGGGGTTCGCTTCAGCGTCTAAAATCTCCGGGCCACTTTTGTCGGAGATCGTGTACTGGCGGAGGTCCATCCGGTGAAGCGCGAGTCGCCACATCAGATCAGACTCATCCTGCTCTGATTTCGGCGGCAGTGCAGCGAGGTGCCTATCAAGGATGGTATGCACGCGCGGGGCAAGCGGCCTTAGTTGAAGATTCGCAATCGCAACCTCCAGGTCTTGGCCGCGGTACGCCAAGCGGTTCGCCTCCTTGCGCTCATCCTCATAGAATTTGTTTTCGGCCTGAAATTGCGGAAACATTCCCGACAGTGCTGAGGCTTGAGACTCGGTTGCCATCCGGGTGCGATCAAACATGATATAGTCGGGGGCGCTAAGAAGAACCAGGAGCGCCTCCCCGGACGCATGCGGGTGCGCAGTGGCGACGCTGGCGACGACCGCGGATAGCGCGGCAGAATCACTCCGTCGCAGGATATCCACTAAAATGGCGTCCAGCTGCTCCGGATATTTGCCTGCGAACTCGAGTAGCCACTTCTCGAATGCCATCAGCATAGACTGGAGCACATAAGGACCGACCGATGTGCCCCGATATAGATTCCAGAGCCGCGGATTGCCCCACTTCTTTCTGGTGGTTCCATCGGCAAAAGTCAGTTCAATCTCCCATGCGGACTCAAGTCGATTGTGCACGCGGGGATGTGCGTACCAGTCGGCGCTGTGGTTGAAGACATTGATGAAGAAGTCAAGGGCTTGACGGGGGTGATACTGCAGTAGATGAATCCACGGCCCGTGAAAGGCACTCGCTGGAAAGAAACCATGGCGCAGGCCTTCTTTAATCCCGAAATACGTCTCAATGCCTAGCGAGCTTCCATAGAAGCGATCCCTTCGAAGGTCTTCTTCGGAGGCGAGAAGATAGTCAGCTGCAACAGACACGACGAGATCCGGAAGGTCTCTTGCTGCAGGCATGCCGTCTATTCCTGAGAAGATGATCTCGCGGAAATCTTCGGCGATGCGGTCCCGAGGCTGGGCCGCCGTGACGTTGCCACGAAGAATAGCTTCGAAGCGAGCTGTATCTGCGTTCGGAATCTTGGCGATCACTTTAAGCACTCGCTTACGCTGCTCCACCGATCTGTAGTCGTCGAAGCCCTCCAAGAGCCAATGGCCGATACCGGCCACGGATTCCGCACCGTCCAGTTCTGGAGCCCACCAGCTGACGCCGCGAACGGCGTCCTCGATCAGGCCCATAAGGAGCGGGCGCTCCTGTAGCGTGAAGCTACCAATGTTGCGGTGCACCATGCTCAAGATCGTCGCCCATGCCGGCCCGTCAGGCAAATGGAATATCCCTCCGAAGCCTATCCCGCCTTCCTGCCAGACAGGTATCTTCATACAGGCGACTCGAAGCAAATGAACAACCCGCTTGAGGAGGGCCTTGTCATTGGCCATGAGCTGGGCTTCATGCTGCTCGAGGAAGTCCGGCGATGATGGTGCCTTGAGAAGGGCCACGAGTGTATCATCGCGGAATTGCGCGCTGATCTCGGTTTCGACGATTGCGGCCTTGAAGAGACGGTCTGCGGCAGCGCGGTCTTGCTCGACGAGGTCGGCTACCCATTTGCGGTAGGACCGCCTGACCGCAGGATGTGTGCCGATTGCGGCGGACAGTTCTTTGAACGATCCCCAGGCGGTGAGATGCTGCTCTTCAATCCATTGCACAATAGCCCAATCTTCCAGGACATCATGTGCCGTCGCGACGAGCGACAAGTTGTCGTCTGGCGAGACGAGTAATGAATCGTGTCTGAGGTCCGCCACAACCGCTGGGTCCAGGTCATTGCAGACGACGTAGGCGGAAAGTGCCCGAGCTCGCCGGATCGCGACTTCCTGAAAGATCTCTTCACGCAGCCGCGCCATTCCTCCAGGGACTCGGTGGTCGGCACGCACTATCTGCCGCCAAAATAACAGTCTAAATTCCCGATCACTCTCCGGAACAGGCCTCTCTGCCGACCATGGAATCTCGAGCGCCTTGTCAAGGAAATAAGGGTTGCGCAGGATGTTGCGCAACGCCGGATTTTTCAATGGGTATGCGAGCGCCGGATAAGCCGCTTCGACCTCCCTCAGCTCCTCATCTTCGAGGGGTGGCACGTTTACAATGGCATGCCTGATCCTTGCAGGCTGCAGAAAGCTCACGCGTACCTGATCAATCGAATAATCACGGCACGTAAGGACGACACGCAGGCTGTGGTCATCAGCGGCAAGCATCATTAGGTCACTGAACGCGTCGCGGGTGGTCTTCTCGAGCAGGCGCTCGACGCTTTCGACCAAGACGACCTTTCGGGTCTGCGCTGCGAGGATTGCACCCAGCGTGGCCCCGTTCGCCGGAATTTGTCCGGCATGCAGCGTCGTGTCGAAATGTGGCTGTGCAAATTCCTCGGCACGGAAGCCAATCGCAAAGTGGTCCTGTGAGAGGAGCGAGATAACGGCCTTTCCGATTGAGGACTTTCCGCTGCCCGCCGGTCCAGACACTATCACCACCTGCGCTTCCTCCAGTTCCCCAAGGATCTCCTGGACCAAAGCGGCGCGTTGCAGGTGACAGTCCTGGCCGATGGTTGTGCGGATTCCGCGAAGGATCAGGCCGGTGTGATCCTCGAGGGCATGCAGGATGCGCTGCTCGTTCGTGCCGAGCGACGCATGGCGCTGCTGCAGCTCCCTCGGCAGGTCGGCCCGGCGTAAGCTGCGCGCCTCGGACATGGCAGTGCTGGCGATGCCAAGCAGGGCGTTCCAGGAGGCGTCCGCTGCTCCAACGGCGTCACCCTCTGTTGCCGTGTGGGCCAAGAGACTCCTGATATGGGCTTCGGTCTGCCGCGTTGAGGTATCAAGGTCCAGGCTCAACACATGCAGCACGTGAAGAAAAGGCCAAATGTCGGCTGCCGTGACGGGCTGTCCCTCGAGGTCGCCGATGATTTTCTGCAGCTCGCCGCAATACTGGACCGCTTTTTTAGAGATAAAGCCTTCCGTCGCCAGCCGGCGCTCGAACTCCGATCCGTCGCGCGCCGCCCGGGCGCAGTCCAGGAGACCCACGAAATGCTTGAGGAGCGTGTCGGTGCCCCGAAGAGTGACAAGAACCAGGCGGTCATCCTCCGGGGAAAAACGGTCAGAGCTCTTAAAGTCCCTCCAGAAATCTTGGATAGCCTGTTTGCAGTTCTCGTCTGCTGCGCTGACGGTAAAGCTGCGCTTGACCTGGCCGGCGAGGTTCTGGGCGGCTGCTCCGGGGCGTTCGCAGATAATCAGGAAGTCGTCGGTCTGCCACCCGAGGTGCTCTGTCTGAAAGTGAACCTCCGCCACGATGGTGTCTATCAAGATCGGCGGAATGCAGCCAACGAGCAATTGGGCCAACCAGTACGCCGCGACGTTCTGCTCGAAGAAAGTGCCCGTTCCCCCGGTTGCAGTGGGGCTCGAGACACGTCTTGAATTTGACAGGTTGTCGGCTGCGGCTTGCTTCTCCTGCAGAGTCATTCCCTTGGCTCACTTGCTAAGTGGGCTTCCGTCGATTCCAGCCTTGAATTCACGCGGTAACCTGCCTACAAGTGATTGTATTAAGTTTTAAGGTAAAGAGTCAAGCCAGGGATCCTGGCGAAGCATAGCGGAGCAAGGGTCTCAAAAGGTCAATGGAATAACCTCGGGTGCCGGCGGTCGATATCTTGCCAGGATCAATTCTTATCATCCGGGCATTAAAAATTCCAGATATGATCTGAATATCGAACCCGGCTTTTGTGCGGATTAGAAAGCCGCCTCCACTCACTATTAGGTCTCCATAGAGCGGGGCCCGCCCTTCTCCGCTCCGGCGCCCGGCGTCCACCATTCCCTAACTTCTTGCAATGCCCCGGACGCAGTCCCAGGCTGCCCCATAAATCGAAGCTCCCTAAGTTCAAAACCCCGGGACGCACTTAACCCCCCCTGCCTTTATATGGTCCCCTCAGACAATTTTTCAATTTTCATTCAAGGAGGAAACAGCAACAGGCTCCCCCATGATGGGACCCGGCCCCAAAATTTCTAAAGACAAAATCTGGCCGGCGTCAGAGTTCTCCGATTTGCTCCAAAACCCTCTGTTGGGAGAAACGAATGGTAGAGGAAGGGATGGGCCGGATTTCAAAAAACTCCCCGCCCGGGTGGGGGAAAAATTTAGAAAAGGGTGAGGTCTATGGCCACCCCTGAATACCCTTCAAAAAGCGCTAGGCGCTTTTTGCGGCGCGTACGCGCTTCTACCTGGCCAAAGGGCCGGGGTGGGTTTCAAGTGCAACCTTTTTTCGTGAAAACTCCCAACTTAAGTTGGGAGTTTGGGGTCAAGGTGAGGCGCTGGCCCCTTGAGCGTAGGGTTCTAACCCCGCATTTGGTTTGATAGTCGGTTACCGGCGCCGGGGTCCCTCAGGGGTTCCGGTTTTTTTATTGATTTCGTGACGAAGATCATACCCACAATTTTTCATCATTTTGGGATAATTTTCTGGTTTGGTAAGTTAATCGCGCACTGCTCCAGGCCGGTGTGGTCCGTCGCCTCGGTAGCGAGGCGTACAGTACCGCCTATTCCACTTGCGTGGAGCGGAAGCAATCCCCGACAAACGGCTGTTTCGAGTTCTATGAGCAGCTCGGCAAACGATTGTTGTAGGGTTGTGGGTGATAGTTTGGTGACGATGTCTCCTTGATTTACTTCTTCGCCAGCGCCGACTGTCGGGTCTGCTCCAAGATTTGATCTACGGCGGCCTGGACCTCGGCCATGTCGATCTGCTGAAGCCGGAGCCAGTCGGCCAGGGGGCGGAAGGTGGGGTCGGTCAGGAGTTCGGCCAGGCGGGGCACGGTCAGTGGCGTGCCCGCGGCCTGGGCACAGCGGAAGCGGACCGCGTAGTTGTGCAGCGAGGTCTGGAGGTCTTGCCCCAGCCCGGAGACGAGCCGGTAAACGAGGGCGGCGAGATGATGGCGGGGGGCTTCGGCGAGGGCGGATTGGGAGCCGCTGAGCTCCAGGTATTTGGCCAGGCAGGAGTGCGAATCGGCGCGGTCCCGGGGATCGGGGAACTGCTCGCAGAGGGCGAGGGCGCGGCGCACTTGGGTAATGGCCTGGACCACGTCGCCTTGTTTGTGGAACAGGTTGGAGAGGATTATGAGCACCTTGGCTCTGCCAACGGGACGGTTCTGGAAGACCTGGAGACAGGCCTCCAGTTCGGCTTGGGCCTCACCGAAGCGGCCCAGATTGCCGAGCGCAATGGCGCGGTTTCCCTGCATGGGCGCAAGCTCCTCACACGGGCGCTCCAGCGTTCGCATGACATCCAGGATGGCATCGATGCGGCACAGGGCGGGGCCCCAGTCCGCTAGATAAAAATGTGCCTCCCTGGAGATGTCGAGCGCGGCGATGAGCAACCGGGCGAGCTCCTCTGGATCGGGCTCCTCCGGTAAGGGGTGGCCGGCGCGGTGCTGTTGCCACCAGGTCTCCACCTGCGCCAGCCGTACTTCCACCTGCGGCAGTGCCTGCTGGGCATGGCCCTGCAGGATGTCAAGGCGCAGGACCTCCAGTTCGTTGCCGATGACCTGGATGGCGGATTCGCCCGCTTTTTTACCGGCTTCAGCGCTCTCGATGAGCCGCTGGCGTGCGGCGTAGAGGTCGCCGGTCCTACTTAGAGCATTCGCCCAGTGGTTGGTGATCAAAGCGAGATCCACCCAAGCCCTGCGTCCGTCTTCCCCCGGGGCCGCGGTGGCGATGCGGGTCTGACTGGCGGCCTGCTCGTAGAAGGTCAGGCTGACATCGGGGCGGTCGCTCGACATCAGCGCATCGGCGAGGTAGCAGAGGCATTGCCAGCGCTGGCGGCCCTCCGGGGTAGACTCGGCGGCGACCTCCAGGTGCGGAAGCAGACCCGCCAGCAGGCGGGGATCGCGAGCGTTGGTGACGAGACTGCCGGCGAAGCCACCGAGCCGGTCGAAGGCTCCGGCCTGGATGCAATATATCAGGGCACGGCTGCCGGCCTTGAGGGCGGCGGTCATGTTTTGGTGCAGGAGGTCCTTGAACACCGCCTCCAGTCGCTCGGCATAGGCGAGGCGGATGGCGTTCTCCGTCAGGTCGGCGCGCTCCTGCGGGTGGTCCTGCATCCAGGCGCGGAGGCGCTCCCGCACCAGCTCGTGGCAGGTGAACTCGGGGTTGGCATCGTCCGGCCCGGTGCGCTCCTCCGTGGCCAGGCCCAGCGTCACCAGGTGGGCCAGCAGCGGCACCGGATCGGGCCGGACCGGGGCTGCCGGCAGGGACTCGAGCGCGAGTCGCAGTTCCGGCGGTATGGCCTTCAACTTTTCGTGCAGCTCCGGCGGCAGCATGGGCTCCAGTATCTGCTTGATCTCCCGGAGTAGCTGCTGCTCGTAACTTTCCCCGCTCCATACACCCTGCAGCAACTCAAAGGCGACGGGATCATTGGCCACGACGACCAGCCACAACAGGCGGCGGGCATCCGGACTGGCCGCGTGGATGAGCTGATCCAACGAGGTGGCCAGTGCGTCCTCCAGGTAGGCCAGCTCCTGCGCATCTCCTGGGGCGGTGGCGAATAAGGCGGGAAGTTGAGCGAAGTCGTGGCTGGTCTCCAGGGCTTCCAGCGCTTGCAGGAGCTGAGGCCGCAACGCCAGGCCAGCCAAGGCCAGGCGAGCCAGACGGTCCATGAGCAGCGGGTGGAAACGGCTGGCCTGCAGCAGCCGCAGGGCCAGGGCCTTTTCACCTGCGTCGCCGCTGAAGACCATCTTGCTCAAGCCCGCGTGCTCCCGCAGGTAGAGCGCGGCCTCGCCCGGGGGCAGCGGCCCTAGCAGCACCCGCTGACAGGCCGTCCTCGCCAGCGCCTCCAGGGGCCGGCGGCTGGTGATGAGCACCCGGGAGGGCGTGCCGGCCAACTCTGCTGCGAGTTGGGCAAGGCAGCGGTCCCAGGCCGGGTCCTGGCAGGCCCACACCGGCTCTCCGGCCTCGGGGGACGGCTCGGCCTGGGGCTTGAGGTTAGTCTCGAAGTTGTCCAGCACAAGCAAGATCGCCTCATCGCGCAGGGCGCGGACTATATTGCGCGTGAGGCGCTCCAGCCGCTCCTGACCGGTAAACTCCGCATCCGCCGCACGGAAGATGGCATCGGCGGGTCGGGATTTTACGTAATCGTGGTAGCGGCCAAGTTCGGCGTAGAGCTTCAGATGGATGTCCCGCAGTGTGGCGTTGAAGCCGAGGGCGTTCGGCTTGGCCTGGTAGAGCAGCACCCACTCGAAACGCGACTCCCAGAGCGCCAGCGCCTCGGCGGTGAGCGCCGTCTTGCCCATGCCGCCCAGCCCGGTGATGAGCGCCACGGGTTTCACCTCCGCTCCGGTGCTGGAGCCGATGAAGTCCGCGCCCAGCCCGGCCAGTTCCCAGGTGCGCCCGATGAAATGCTCGTGCCCCGCGGTGGTCAATTCGGCGATCTGGTGGAGACGGGGATTGCGGATATCGAGGCCAGGACTGCGACCCGGCGGCAAGGTCAGGCCGGGCTGCTCCGCGCCGTAGAGCACCGGGGTGGCGTGATCGCAGACGTTGTAACGGGAGAGGTCGTGTTTCCCTGGATCGAGCAGCGACCGTCGGGCCATGGTCAGGGCGGCGGCTGCGGTCTTCGGCTGCGTGTGGGCCAGCAGGGCGCGGTAGAACTCGATGGCCAACTCCCGGGCATAGTCGTCGCCCACAGCGTAGCGCATGGCGACCACGGACGACACACCGCCCTGGAGCAGGGCGTGGGCGGTGCCGGTGTATCCGGGCTGCGCGTCCAGGGGGATGTCCTTGGTTTCAGAGGTCGGCGTCTGCTTCGTGCCCGGTTCCTTGCCCTGGGCGATGGCAAGGAAGTCGTTCCAGTCCTGCACGCGCAGGATGTCGCCGGAGCGGCAGGCACTGAGGAAGAAGAGGCGCGGGATGAAGCCCCCGGCCCTGGTGAATAGACCAAGCAATTCCTCGCCGAAGAGGAGGTCCTGGGCTCCACCCGGTTTAGCGAGTTCCAGGAGGTTCAGGTGTCCATGGCCGCTCCAATGGACGAGGTGGTAACCGGCGCGGTCGGCGATCTGTTCCTCCAGCCGCTCACGCGTGACGCCGTGGGTAAGGAAGTCGGCCACGATGCGGCGCTGAGGGTAGATTTCCTTTTCAAAGAGCCGCAGCAACTCCCGCCGCTCCTGCCGCGCCGCCAAGGGTTGCGAGCCTCGTGACTCGGCAAAGACGAAGAGCACGCGCAAGCACTCGTCCTTGCCGAGAGTGAGCGGTTGCGTGGCCGGCTTGGCTGCGTAGTGGACGACGCGGACCAGCAGGTTCCGCTCGCCCAGCGTGGGCTGGTCCGCGGCCGGACGCGCGATCTCCCAGGGCACCCGGGCGAGCGCGGTCGCGAGGTGATTTTCCTCTTCGGTCACCCCGGGCAACTGGATGCGCAGCGTTCGCTGGGCCTCGGATTGCCAGAGCTTGAGGAAGATTTCCTCCCCCAGCACCTCCTCGGCAATGCACACGCCGACCTCCGCGACGCTGGCTGCTTCCCGGCCCGGCTCGACATAGTTGCGAAGGTAGTTCCGCAGGTCGAACAGCCCCTGCTGACGTGACACGGAGATGGTTTTGAAATCCGCCTGCCGGAAGGCAAGCTGCGAGCCATGCGCATCGAGCAAGCGAAGTTCCGCCCTGCGGTTCGGGTAATCAGCGGTGATGATGAGGTCGAAGTTGGGCATAGAGGTATCTTATACTTCACATCTCAATCTTCACCTTCTCCGCTGCTTCGGCCAGGTGCGCCTGGGAGAGGTGCATAGATTATTTCCCTTAGAAACAACTTTGGAGCCCATCGTCAGGTACCCAGCTTTGGCCAAGGATAACACGGATCTTTCGCGGCCTAATAATTCGCATTCAAGGTGGGTTCCATCAGGATAATGGCGGCCAATGTCCATAACTTCCCGGTCCTGGCATAAATTCAGGTTGGCTCATCCCTTTTGTAAGAGAGAAGCAACCAGCCCATCAATTTCCGATAATTCCGAATTAAGCATCTGGCGGACCATCTGGCGCAGGCGGCCGATGCTGGTTACCTTGCCGGGGCCGCCTTGGGAGAGCCAGGCCTGTACCTTCTGGGTGCATTGCTCACCCAGGGCAGATAGGCGTTGGTGCTGAGGATTCTCTGCTTCGAACTTGGGAATAGGGAGTTCCAGGACCTTCGTGTGAATATGCCGGGGCCCCCACAGACCTCGACTTTGCATTGGTTTAATCATTTTATCAATCGTAGGTGAATTTAAGACGGCCACCAAGTAGGCGGCCTCATTGGGATCAGAGGTCTCCATATAATAGGTGACATGGTCCGCTACAAACCCTTGAAATGTTATTTCTTCCCCATTGATAGCGAACTTAATGGGTCTGTTTTCAACCAAGGCGGCGGTCAAGTTGGTTCCCGATGTAATGTAGGTAACCCTATATGTCGCCCCTGGCTCTTGTGAGGTGAGTTTTTTCCGATAGTCCAGCCATTCCAAAGCAGAAAGGTTCTCCGCCTTGGCACCCCGCCGTTTTATCCATTCCTCTTCCACTTTTTCCAGCCATTTGGCCAGATATGAATATCCTTCTTTTCGGGCCGTCCCGGCGTCCAGCAAATGGTAACCCTTGCCATGGGGCAACACGGGAAGCACCACCAGGCGGAAACCCATATGACCGAAGGGGACCAGGTCCGTGGACAACAAGGTGGCGTAAAGGAAGCGGCTTTCTACTTGGGCGGAGAAGTGGACATCCTGATAAGGCTTCTTGGCTTTCTTGATGGCCCTGGGGTCGGTGACCAGCGGTGGCCGATGGGGATTAAACCCCAGAGCTGAGGGTTCGACTTGCACAAACCAGAAGGCACGCGGGACGATAGTGGCACCCTGGAAGAACCGTTTCTTGTAGTAACTGGCTGCCTTAGTGACCCCGCCGGTCCCTTGGTCCCAGTAGCTGCGTTTGCCGTAGCGAAAAACGGCAAAAGTGGTTGGCTCAAAGGTCAATTTTTGTTCAGCTTCTGTCAATGAGGCGTTTTTCCGCAGCAAGGTCCCTGAGATGATTTCCCCGGGAATCGTTTCAGGTCCATGGAGGGCCTTGATTTTCTCACCCCAGACCACACAGGCCGGCACATTGAACAAGGGCACCACCCGGTCGCAGTCCCACAAGGCGGTCCAGACCAGATGGAGCATCTTGTCCTGGGTGAAGCGGAAGGCGCCGCGACGTAATTCATCGTGCTGATCGGCAGTGAAGACCGAACGAGGCATAACAAAGGCTATGGAGCCCCCGTCCTTAAGATAGAGGTCGGCGGCGCGCACCAAAAACAGGGCGGCCACTTCCATATGGGTAATGAGATGCCCCTTGCCGGTGAGAAGGCGGTAGTCCTTGATCTGCTGTTTGATGAATTTCTGATATTCCGGCTCCAAATATCGGAGAGAGATCCATGGAGGATTGCCCATGAGGAAGTCGAACCGATTCTTCAAAAAGAGGGGCTTGTAGATATTTTTCAGAACAAAGGCCCAGATAGTATCCCGGTCGCTTTCCAAAAAACGCTTCAATGCTTCGGCCACTGGGAAAATGGCTTCCAACACCTCTTCCTGTTCAGCCAAGGGGAAGTTTTGGACCTGGAGAAATTTACTAAAAGTCTGTAAGGAGATGGGTTCGCCACGATGATCCGCCACAAACCCCTGGATGAGTTCAATGCAGCGGTCATAGAGACCCAGGTCGGTCATCAGAACTTCGGGGAGGTTGATGGGGCTGCCGTAGAGGTTCACCCGATAGCTGGGCAATTGCCGCCAGAGTTTGCGCCATACTTCCCTTTCCGGCAGGGCGATGGTATTGGCTAAAAACACGGGGAGGGCTACCGGGCCACGCTTTTTGAGCAAATCCCCCAGGGCCAGGATGTAATTGGTCTTGGCGGTGATAACCGCCAGGGGGTGAATATCTACGCCAAACACCGAGGCGAAGATGTGATCTAGAGTTTCCCGGGAATCCCCAAGACGCCGGCGCTTTTCTTTGATGGCCAGGTAAAGGAAGGTGCCCGAACCACAGGAGGGGTCCAACATGGCGGCCTGGGGGTTAGAATCCAGCATCTGGTTGACCATACGGTGGGCCAGCCAATCGGGGGTGTAGAATTCCCCCAAGTCATGCCGGGTTTCAGGGTCCACCAACTCCTGGTAGAGGGATTTGAGCATGTCTTCTGAGAGGCCCCGCAGATTATATTTCTGCAAAATGCTGAAAAGGCCCCGAACCACTTTCAAACCGGCGGCTTGGGCTGGATGGCGGGCTGGCCAGGAAAAAAAATCCTCTTCGAGGAAATTATCAATTTCCAGGTCCTTGAAGAGGCGGCCTTCCAACATCCTGATGATCTGGGCGTCATCCGGGTGTTCTCGGCTTTCGGTAAGACGCATCCAGGCCAGAAGTTTGGCCAAGGTAGCCAGGTAAGTATGCTTTATGAAGAGTTCATCTCCCGCCACTTTGCTGCCATAGACGACCCTGAGATATTTGTCCCAGGCATCGAAGACCACCTCGAAGGAACTCCGTTCTTTCACCTGCCGCCAAAGGGCGGCTAAGGTAGCCTGGGCCGTTCGAAAGGCATGGCTGCGGACACCAAAGTCCTTTTCCATGCGCTCGCTGGAAGGGGGATAAATTTCTTGTCGGAAGAAATAACGATCCAGCCAGAAGTAGACCTCAAGGGGGGAGAATTTGCGCCAGTCCACATCCTCCAGGAGTTCAAGATGCACGTCTTCGGAGGTTAGTTCTACTTTCTGAGGGTCAGCCAAGCTGGGGGTATAGGTAAGGAAAAGTACCCCATCGGCAGCCAGACAGAGATAAGGAGTCCTGGAGTCAGGGGCTTCCTGTGACCATAGAATAGCCACATAACGCCGAAGTTGTTCTTCCGCTTCGGCCCGCGTCCTGGTCAGGTCGGCTTCAAACTCAATCACCACATTGCCGAAGAGATTATCGGCGCGGCCTTTCAGAATGCGGTCCTTCTGGCGAACCTTGAGGTATTTCTCTACCCCGCTCACAAAATCTTCAATAAATTGCGGCACCACGGCAAAGAGGGCATGAAGCAGCATCCCGAAACGCTGGGAGCGGGCGGTTTCATGGTGGAGTGGTTCCACCTCCGTGAGATATTGGGTGATTAGCTCATCACGTTGATCCTGCTTGATGTCAGGCATCCGCACGTCCTTTTCCCGAAGCTTGCTACCCTTGGTCATGAGAAAACATCCTGCCTGTTTCGTGACAGGCGCAGGGCCAATTCCAAGGCGGCGGCCAGACGAATGATCTTCACATCCGCCAGCCCCTTGATCTCTAATAACTTCTCCAAAGGCTGGTTAGCCAGCCCCTTCAAAGAACCGAAACGCTCCAGGATGTCGGCGGCAATGGCTTCAGCAGAGTGGCCTCGGATGCCGGGTGAGATTAAAATTGCCAGGAGTTCCTTCTCAGTCAAACTCGCGGGACCCAATTCTCGAAGTTTACCCCCGGGATGTCGCCATTGCATAGACATAATCTGATTAAACCCCTCAAAGGAGCATTATGCCATGACAAATAGGAAATGGTTAAGACTTTTTGGGGGAGTAGGGGCCAACAAATTACATGGCTGGAACAAATTTCAATAGAGCCACATGCCGGAGACGGTGAAACTGACCAGAATCACTTAGCCGGGAACAGGTGCAGAGAAAAGGGGACAGGATAGAGGTTATCTTAGTGAAACCATTATATCTTTATGGAACCCATATTCGGGATGGGGAAAAGGAGAAATTTGAGGGAAAAGGGTGAATAAACGAGCTGAGTACGGGCAGGATACCCAAAAATTTCCCACGGCATATTGCCTGTGAAGTGTATAACACATCCAAAATATTAAATAATATGGTTATCAGACTTCCAGCCGAAATTTATTCCAAGAACATTCTTCTCCATATCAAGCCCACCTAGCCGTTAAATTCCTCTTCAGCGGAAATGGCCTTGGCCACCTCTCGTCCCTGGGATGACAAACTAACCCCTGTGGCACTGCCGGTTATGGATTTCCAGATTATTATCAACCCCCGCCGCCAAAGTCGGTCCAAACTTCTGCTCAAAGAGCTGTGAGCCGCATTGTATTGCTGAGAACCGGCCTTTTTGTCTCCCCACTCTGCGGGTTCCCAGCCCCACCACCAGCACAATATATCTTGAGTCAAGAGAAATCCTTTTCCAAGGCAGAGAAGCAGAATCCCTTTTTGCAGATCCGAGATATTTTTGCTCATTGCGGTTAATATCCCATGGGGAAGGGTTATCGTTTGTGATTACAGCATCACCGCCAAGAGTTCTAGGGCCTTTAATTGTTGATGCTCCGACTTGCCATGTTCGGCCGTATCAACAAGGTACTGGACAATCCTCCTCTCGCGTGCCCCGGCCCGGCAAAGAAGAGCCTTGGGGTTGTTGTAGAATTTTTTCAAGACTCTGGCTGCGCTGTTACAAAGAGCTTGATCACTCCTTCCCTTATAACCCGCGAGCCGGGCCGCAACCCTCTTTTGGGCGCCGCCCCAAAAGAGGTCCAGGAATTTAAGCTCTCTTTCGCTAAATTTCCTATGCCGCATTTTCCAGAACTCCAGTATCCATCAGGAGGGAAGATTATTTCCATATACCTTCGCTCGTGGCCTCCGGCCGGAATCATCCGGGCTGGGGCTCCAGGTCCTCCCGGTCTATCCATCCTTCCATAATCATGGCCTCTTCCACCTTGGCCAGGGCTACTTTAAATTGCGGCCACAAGGTGGGAGATACCGCCAAGCCCTTTGGAGTAGGGGCCGGGTCTTTGCCATCCTCTTTGATAAAAATCCGCATATCCACAAACCGATGTTTTTTGAAAGTTCCCAGGCGAATCTGAATAGTCTCCCGGACGTTTTTTGGAATCTCGCAAATGGGCTTCTCACTCATGGCCGTTGCTCCTTGTTAATATCCGGCGTCTGCCGGCTTAATAGCGTGGTCCTCGATGTAGTCGCGGAACCGGGAGTAATCGGGTTGGAAGCATAGCTTGACTAGCCCCGTCGGCCCCATGCGTTGCTTGGCTAGATTGATCTCAGCTATCCCCCTCTGCGGCGAGTCCTCCCGGTATATCTCGTCACGGTAGATGAAGAGAATCAGGTCCGCGTCCTGCTCCAGGCTGCCCGATTCCCGCAGGTCCGCCAACTGCGGCCGCTTGTTGGTGCGCTCTTCCACCTTGCGGTTCAACTGGCTCAGGGCCACCACCGGCAACTTCAACTCCTTGGCCAATGCTTTCAGCGACCGGGAGATATTCGACACCTCCTGCTCCCGGCTTCGGGCCCGGGGGTCCCGCATCAATTGCAGGTAATCCACGATCACCAAGCCGATTTTCTCCGTGGCTTTCAAGCGCCGGGCCTGGGCCCGGATCTCCAACGGCGTCAGCGTGGAGGCGTCGTTGATGTAGATGGGCGCGTCCTCCAACTCCTCGCCCACGGTGATAAACCGGGACCATTCCTCGTTTTCCATTCTGGCGGTGCGCAGTCTGGTGACGTTGATGTTGCCCACGTTGCCCATCATCCGGTGCAGCAACTGTTCCTTGGTCATCTCCAGGGAGAAGATGGCGGAAGGCAACTTGGATTTCAGGGCGGCATTAACTGAGAGGTTCAGGGCCAACGCGGTCTTGCCCATGCTTGGCCTGGCCGCGATCAATATCAAATCCCCGGGCTGTAAGCCGCCCGTCTTCTTGTCCAGGTCCAGAAAGCCGGTGCTTACCCCCAGCAAAGCCTCTTTTTTGGCCTCTTTGTTTTTGTAAAAGATACCTTCGATCCGGGCCATCTCGGCAGGGACGATCTCTCCCAGGGACAGCACCGGGCTCTGCCTCTTTTCCGCCACCTGCAGCAGGGAATTCTCTACGTAATCCAGGAATTCTTCCACATCCTCCACCGGCCCCAGACAGGCACCGGCGATTTCCTGGGCGTTGGCCAGCAGCCTTCTGAGCACCGCCTTGTCCCGGACGATCTTGGCGTAATGGGAGGCGTTGGCGGCGATCCCCACGTGTTCGCTCAGGCCGGAAAGAAATTGGAGTCCGCCAATTTCCTCCAACTGGCCCCGCTCTTTCAGCAGGTTGTGCAGGAGCACGAGGTCTATGGGCTCGTTCTTCAAATACAGTTCCAGCATCGCCCGGAAGATCTTGCGGTGCGCCTCCCGGTAGAAATCTCCAGCCTCCAGCAGATCGGCCACCTCATCTAGCACCGCGGGTCGTAAAAGAATCGCGCCTAAAACTGACTGCTCCGCTTCCGGGCTGGCGGGAGGAGTGACCCCGGCAGGGAGATGGTCAGGACTTTTTTCTTTCCCTGGCTTGCTCATATTTATTTCTTTCCTTTCCGGCAACGGCAGATCGTCCCCACCTGTCGGCCATCCTTTTCCGTTTCCTCTATCCCCGTCCCCCGGCAGATGGGGCAGTTGGGGTCCGGTTGATTTTGGGGGGCCTTGCCTGTTTTTAGAGCGTCGGCGTCCGTCCAACGGCCATCTATAATGAAGGTAGTGATTTGGGGAATCCACTGGCCATCGTCCTTCCGCCAGTTTTCAGAATTTTTGAGCAGGTTAATACTCTCAAGGAGATGAGCAAGAGAAGGCAACTTTCCGCGATTGAGTTTTGCTTTCCATTCTTTCCAGGCTTTTTCGAATCCACCATTCTTATTGGGATAGGCTTCTATAAAAGTCAGGAAGTCAGAGGAATAGGGTTCAGTTGGAATCTTCGGCTTTCTGGTGTGCGGTCTTTTCTTACCAGCAGACGAACTAACATTCTCCCCCTGTAGGGGGGTAGGGGGGGTTATTATTTGTTCCTGTTCCTGCTCCTGCTCCTGATGCGCCCCAGTCTGACCGTCAGTCTGGGGACCAGCCTGCCCTGCAGCCTGCCTATTTAAGGGCCGCAGATTGAAGGCTTTCAGGAAGGATTCTTTGTCGGGCCTGCCGTAGCCTTGGAGGAATTTAATCGTATTTTCAATCAGTTCATCCCGTAAATCACATTCCGGGATAAGGTCGCCTGCCTCATTCCAGGCCTTTACTACTGAGGGAGATTCCGGGGGGTTGTATTTCAAAAACTTAGGGATTACCAGGCAGGCGTTTCCTGGGTCGAACTTTATTAGACCGTTTTTAATAAGGTCTTTGAATCCCCTCCGGTAGCTTTCAAATACCCCTGCCGCCCTACCTGCCGGGCAGTCTGAAGCACAGCCTGACGCGCAGTCTGTCGAGCAGTCTGACGCGCAGTCTGCATCCCTACCAGAAGCCCCCAGAGCCATTTCCTCACAAAGCCCCGCTTCCGTGGCACGCATGGCACCCAGGGCTGTCATATGGGGATGGGTGAGGATGGTGAAGAAGAGGAGTTTTCCACGCTCCGAGAGGGCTTTAAATTTAGCGTCGTTGTGGATTCGGGGATCGATTTTGCGATAGCGGCCCATGGCACTTACCTCTGCTCGCAGTTTTGGCCAGCCCCTTGCTCCTTCAGGCCCTGGAGCCAATCTTCTATGGAAGAACGCAGCCAGCCAACCGCGCGGCCTTCAGGCCCAAGTTTTACCCTACGAGGAAAAGTTCCAAGTCGCTCCTTTCTCCAAATAGACGTACGAGAAAGACCGACAACTTTGATAACCTCTTTTTCTCTGAGGATTGCTTGCTCCATGACGTAACACCTCCTTAATGAATTCAATTCTATTCCAGGAGATTTCATGTTGTCATTGAACAAATGAGGGTGAATTCCCCCACTTTTTAATGGAAATGTCGCAACTTGCGACAAATGGGCCTAAAAAGCGATGAATTTGGGGAAATCTGTCGCAGAAAAGACAGGAAGGGAGGAGTAAAAAACTTGTAGGGAGGCTTGTAGCTTATTTTTGATTCGCGCGGGTCATCCTTTGCCTTATACCTGCTTCCCCGATAAAAAATATATTGAATAACGCTAAAAGGGTAGATATGGCTTTTGATATAATATTTTTTGGTGTGTCAGTGGGCAATTGCTGCTTGAACAAACGAATTAACGAATCTACGCAATCTTCCTGGCCGTATATCGTATCTCTATATCGATGAGACAAGGTAATAACTGGTTTTCCTACAATTATAGATTTTGTCTTCTCCAAATACTCCTTCATTTCGTCCATTTTTTCCGAGCGTTTATTTAAATTATAAGTGGAGATAATCGATTTCAACGTGTCAATTTGATTTATTGCTCTATCGAAAGCTGATATGTAGTAACGAAGATATTCCCCCGGTTTCTCCCTAACAAGGTAGCTGGTAGCCCGTAAAATAGAATATACTAAATCTTTAAAATAATAAACTACATAATCCTGATTGTTCATAGTAAGCGACCTACCTTTTAAACCCCCCTTATAGAAAATTCCAGAGTTCATCACTTTGATAACATCGAACCTGCTGCAATTTATACATACCTGCGATAGTAGAAAAGGATCTGTGGGCGGTTGGGTTAAGTGAAGGATAGAAATAGGAATTTCTTTGGGGTCCCTCGCGCCAGTCAGGAGAGTCGGTTGCCCAATCGAATTTGAAGACTCTAATTCGCTCAAACAGTGATTGAAAAGCTCTTCTTGAGACAAAAGCCACCTCCTCTTGTGACTCCTCAAGAAAACTCCCCTCAAGGTGATGAGGATGCTGCCCTGTCCCCCACGGGGATCAGCCGGAGTGAGGGGGGAAATCGGTTGCTGTCTTTCTCAACCTTCACGAATCAACGGGATCACGTTGGTTTCCGCACCTTCGATTATGGCCTTGAGTTTGAGCGCCCAGGCTTCCAGGGCCTGGCGCTTCTCGCGGTCATAGGAATGCCGGTCATAGACGGCGGTTATGCCACGCTCCACGTGGTTCAAGATTTTGGAGACCACCAGCCGAGAAATACCCATGCCGGTCATGTGGCTGGCCGCGGTGCGCCTCAAATCATGGGGCGTAAAGGTAAACCCCAGGGCCTCCAGGCCCGGCCGTCTAAGAGCGTGGTCAACGGCTTCCGGGGTGATGTGTCTGTCGGTCTGGGGGGAAGGGAAGATCCAGGGCGAGTCGCCGGCGAGGTTCTTCGCCGCCTGCAGCAGTTCCAGTGCCAGGGGGCTCAATGGCACCCGGTGGGGAAGCTTATTCTTGGCCTTCTCAGGCGGAATCGTCCACCATTTATCAGTCAAATCAATCTCATTCCAGCACGCGCTTACAATTTCGGCCTTTCTCTGGCCGGTCGTCAATTGCAGCTTGAGGGCCAGCTTGGTCCCTTCCGCCATCTTCGCTCCCTCCAGGCCATGCCAAAGGGCGCGGATTTCATCCGTGGTCAATACCCGGTCCCGCTGTTGCTCCGGAGCAGGGGCCCGGACCGCCAGGCAGGGGGAGATAGAAACAACATCTCTGGAAATGGCAAAATTGAATAACTTACGGACAACCGCCAAGGTTCTGTTAGCCATGACGCCGGCGCCACGGTCAACTATTCCATCCAGGAGTCGGAGAACATCACGCTTGGTGATCTCCCTGGCCTTGCGCTGGCCCCACTCCGGTAGAACGTCCTTCTTCAGAATGCGCTCATCCTCCCGCCAGGAGCGTTTCCGGGGCTTGGCCCACTTCTCCAGGTACTCTTCCACCAGGGTGGCCAGGGCGGGGGCCTTGCGCTCTTCTTCCCGTTCGTTCACGGCTTCGGCCCCGGGGTCAATGCCCAATTTTACCTTCTCCTTGGCTTCAGCAAACTTTCTGTGGGCCTCAGCCAAGGACATCATGGGGTAGGTGCCCAGGGTCAGCCGTCTGGCCTTCCCTCCAAAGCGGTACATGTAAACGAAAGTCTTGACGCCCCTGGGGGTGACCCGGATACCAAACCCAGTCTTTCCCTCCCAGACCTCATAACGCTTTTCTTGCGGTCTGAGATTTTTTATCTGGTAATCAGTTAGTTTCATCTGGGTTGCCCTCCCTCTTCGGGGTAGCGTTTGGGGTAGCGTTTTTTACTTGACAATGCAAGACACATTACGGTACAACATAAACCTAAGAATAGGGACAAAGATGGGAAATGTCAAGAAGTTTTCTGGGGTAGGTGAATATTTGCGGGCGGACAAAAGACAGCCTGAAACATTGTTTTCCCTGATTCGTAATCAGCAGGTCCGGGGTTCGAATCCCCGTGCCGGCTCCATAAAATCAAGGAGTTGGATCAAGTCTGATTAACATGGGCAGATATCTCAAACTATGTAGCGGCTTGGCGCTGGTGGCCCTACTGGTGGTGGGCGCCGGTTTTGTCCATCCGGTCAAGGGGGGGCAGCCGGAAATCATCCGGGCCGGAGAGCATGAAGGACATGCCGTGGCCATTACTTTTGACGATGGCCCCTCGCCCTCTTACACCCCGAAGATTCTGGCGCTGCTCAATCATTATCAGGCTCACGCCACCTTTTTTGTCTTGGGCCGGAAAGTTGAAGAATATCCCGGGCTGATAAAAGCCATGTTGCGGGACGGTCATGAAGTGGGCAACCACACCTTTGACCATCCCCGCCTGCCCAAAACTGATCAGCTGACCCGGGAACAAGAGATAGAAAAAACCGGGCTGGACCTCGATCTCGTCGGCTGTCCCCAGAAGCCTAGGCTTTTGCGCCCGCCTTACAGCGCCTATGATAACCGGCTCGTATCTTACTTAGAGCACACGCATCGGCAACTGGTTTTATGGAGTATTGATTCCGGCGATTGGCGGGGACTGGACGCCGCAGCCATTGTCAACAATGTGCTTGGCCGCGTGGGGAATGGAGCCATCATCATTTTTCATGATAGTGACGAAAAGGATCAGGCCGACCGTAGCCCCACAGTTGAGGCCCTAAGAGTTATCCTGCCGGCTCTGCGGGCCTCGGGATACCGGCTGGTGACTGTCTCGGAGCTGGTCAACCGCGGCAATCCCTGAGCAAATCACAGATTGCTGCTTGGGGCCCAGGCCATCCGGCCTTAAATGGCTCCACCAAGGCGCCGGCCAGGGTGCGCCATCCGCCCGGGCCAGGCAAATCTCCCCTTGGCCCTTTTTAACTCCCCTCCCCTGGATTGAACCCCCGAGTTTGGTGGGGGTATGCCATTTTACGAAAAATTACCATCTCCGCAGCCGCGCTTTCCTTTAGCACCCGGTTTCCCCCTCGCCTGATCGGCAGATAATTATTATTGTCAATGCCCCACCTTTGGAGGAAAATGGGGTGGGAAGGTAGATCCCTAAAAGCGGCGGGAGTGAACCTACAAGAGGCCCCATCAGGCTAGATAGGCTGACGAGCACCTCTGAAACTCATGGGCAGAAGGAGGGCAAGGTGCGCCAAGGAACTTTGCGGTTATTGATGCCTCTGCTGGTGTTAGCCGTTGGTCTTCTATCCGGGTGGCCCCCGGCCCAATGCCAGCCGGCCTCTCCAACTCCTCCTAACCCGGCTCAACCCCAGACGCAGGCGCAGATTCAAGTTCCCTCGGGGCCGGGAGGGATTGCCTTCTTGCGGGATGATGGGATTTATTACCTGCCCCCCGGGGGTGGGCAGCCTGTTCGCCTGCGGCAGGGGAAATTCCCGGCTCTCAGTCCCGATGGGAAGCGGCTGGCTTTTTGCTTGGAAAGAAAGGAGCTGGATCGTAATGCCCTGGAAAGGATGAACACTGGAGAAGCAATATTGGAAGTCGCCTCCTTCATCGGCGGTCTTTTTGGTTCAAGATTGAGGGTGCTCGATATCTCCACCGGTCAGGAGAAAGCCCTCCTCGATTCAGAGGAGTTGATCCGCACTCCCGTCTGGTCACCGACCGGGGACCGGCTGGCCTTTGCGGTCAAGAAGGGAAAAAATGTCCAGCTGGACGTCATCCAGACGGACGGCTCGGGAAGACGACTCTTATTTCCCCTGAAAGCGGGGGAGAAGTTAAACAATATTTGGGGTCTTTACTGGGCCCCGGATGGTAAGGGCCTCT
>Ga0315282_10001183_pt1 | contig 50150 bp, 52 predicted proteins | sample YL17G07_20_MG_FD_203693 | JGI IMG/M metagenome (GOLD analysis project Ga0315282, IMG submission 203693) | Sediment microbial communities from Yellowstone Lake, YNP, Wyoming, USA - YL17G07_20 | ecosystem: Environmental > Aquatic > Freshwater > Lake > Sediment | place: USA: Wyoming | collected...
TTGGCTACCCCGGCGAGTTGGGCGCTACTCTGATGACGGTTCTTCTAAAATAGCCTGTCGGCTAGCGTCGCCTAGTATTCTTCTAGGGTGCCTCTTCGTCTTGCGAGCGCCTCAAACCCCACGAACAGCAGATAACCAACGAGTATGCTCCCGACTCCGGTTGCTATCTCCTGCAACAGAACCGGCGCGATCCCAATGATATTTGCTCCTTGGACCGCTGCCCTTGCGGCCATTGTTCCGTAGGTCATGGGAATCACATACGAGAACGGTTGGACCCAGACGGGTAGAACCGTTACTGGGAAGTTGACGCCGCAGAGAAGATGCCCGATAAAGAGGAATATGTTAGCGATGATCATGGCGGTCCGCATGAAAAGACCAACGCTGCCAAGCATTAGCCCGAAACCAGTCATCGCAAGTGAAGTGATCAGTATCACAACTGCAAGTGTTACAAAGTCGGTTCGTGACATGTCGACTCCGAACACGTAGTTTGCATAGACGAATCCTACCACGATGCTAGTCATTCCGTTAAGGATCTGGAACATGGCTCGACCCAAGAAGAGTGGGAAACGGTTTGCTGGCGTGGCGATTATGGGAATAAGGGTTCCCTGCCATTTCTCCTCAGAAGTGAGATTACAGACTGCGAAAATCGAACTGAACGAGGCCACCTGCATCGCATTGCCGACCGCAATGAAGGCTATGTTCGGGGTTGTAGGAGCAACGAAACTAGCGAGGTAAACGAAGAATGCCATCTCAAAGAGAGGTAAAGTGAAGACCTGCATAAGCCACATCTCCGGTCGAAGCCACGAAAACAACGCCTTGAAAGCAAAAGCTGCGCTGCTCACGAATATTCGCACGGGCGGAAGTTCTCTTAGTTGCGTGGCCATCGATCAGTACTCCACCAAACTTGCGTCACGACGAGCCTTCCTCTCAACTACAATGAATAACCAGAATCCGATAGCCAAGTAAACAAGAGTTGATACTAGGACGACTAAGATGTCTGACCAGTAGCCGAAGCCCATACCCGTGTACGAGACGTCGGCAGCGTATCGCATCGCATCAATACCCCAAGTTGGACCCAACGCTAATGATAATGGGTGAGACCAAAATGGCAGCAACGCTATGGGGAACATTGAGCCTGAAGCAACGTAGATCGGCATCTCCAATCCGTTAGTCAGAAGTTGAGCCGATCGCGTGAGCAGGAACGACGAACAGAATAGAATACCCAATGCTGAGAGCGATGCTAGGGTCAGGACCAAAGCCACAACGAACGCCAGAGGATTCGTTATTCCCAACTCCGCCCTGTAACCGAAGACTGCGATTAGCAGAACTGCGAAAGCGTTCACAAGACCCAGAACGGCACTAGAAGCTGAACGGCCGGCCACGATCCAGACAAGTCTAGACGGCGTTCCAAGTACATACTCAAGCGTTCCATTCCAACGATCGAAGGATAATGCGAATCCTGCTCCGTATAGGGTGTTCCCCCACATACCCATCATTCCACCACCCAGGACCGCGTACAAAGCCAAGGGTCCTGAAACGTTTCGGAAGAACACGAGAGCGACGGCAGTAAACACGAAGGGGGCCATGATGTTGGGTATGATCCACTGAGGGTCGGAGAAGAAGTTGAGCTGGCTCATCCTGAACGAGCCTACGAAGGTTTGAAGTTCTGGTTTCATTCGTCAGGCCACCAGCTTCAGGTATGCGTCTTCAAGGGTCGGTTCTTTGGTCCTAACGTCCATTATCTTTGCTCTACTAAGCAGCCTCGTTACAACGGGAATAAACTCCGATCCCTTTGCAGTCTGAATCCTAACAGTTTGTCGTTCGCCTTCAAGATCGGCGCTGACGTTAGTCACGTCAGGCTGACGCCGTATGGTCGCGAGGTCGGCGTCAACGACTCCAAACGCTTCTACCTCTATTACGGTTATGTCTTTCACGAAGCGTTTCAGCTCGGAGGGGGAATCGAGTGCAACGATCTTCCCGCTACTGATAACGCCTATTCTCCTGCAGAGCTCGTCCGCCTCAAACATGTAGTGGGTGGTTAGAAGGATCGTCTTACCCCTCTCAACCAAACCCTTCATCATCGCACGTGTTTCTCGTGCAGCCTCCGGATCCAGACCAATCGTGGGTTCATCCATAAACATCAGTTCTGGATCGTTGATTAGTCCCTTCGCTATGTGTAGCCTCTGCTTCATCCCACGAGAATACCCTTCCACTCTATCATCTGCCCTGTCCTTTAGTCCGACTAGGTCGAGCAGGTCGTTGATTCGTTTCTCCCGTTTGGACATTGGGACACCATATAGGTCGGCGAAGTAGCGTAGGTTCTCGCGACCACTCACGCGGTAGTACAGCCCTCTTTCTCCGCCGAAGATTATGCCTATTCTTCTCCTGATGTCTGTGACATTCTTCACGATGTCGAAGCCAAGCACGTTTGCCGTTCCGGAAGTCGGGGTCAGAAGAGTTGTGAGCATTTTGATGGTAGTGGTCTTACCCGCTCCGTTTGGCCCAACCAGACCAAACAATTCCCCGAAATCAACTTCGAAAGAGATGCCCTTGACCGCCTCCACGATCTCGCGCTTCTTCCTGAATATTCCCTTGGAGCTATGATATTCCCTACGTAGATCGCGAACGACAATTGCTTTCTCAGGCTTCTCGGGCAACTCCCAAACATCCAAGCGTGTGGCTCTTCACTTCGATCGGCGACTTATCTACGTTAAGTCGAATTGCAGCATGATGCCGGGCGCTGTGACTGCATGTCGAATAAAGAGTATGATGGGTCTGCATGTCCTGATCTCGCGAAAGTATTGCTCACTCGTTGCTTATGCCATCATATCGTTCGTCCTTTTAAATCGTCTAGGCCGCGGCCCAGAGCAGCCAGGGCTTCTTGGACCTCCTCTCGACTTCGCGTGAAACACAACCTGAAATGTCCTTCGTAGTTGAAGAACGCTCCAGGCCCGATTGCCACATGATAATCTTCAGCGAGTCTCTTGGCTAGTTCCACGGACCCTATCGGTATCTTGAACTTAGGAAAGGAGATAAGGCCACAGTCTGGCTTATTCCATTCGAGCTCGTCTCGTGTTCGTATCCATTCCTCAACGACTCTAACGTTCTCCTGATAGAAACGTCGAGCTCTCCTAACGAATTCCTCATGTTGTTGAAGAACCTTTGAAGCCATCGTCTCCGAGAAAATGGAATTCTCAATCGTTGTCCAATTCTTCAGTTTCTTCGCTTTCTCGATGAATTCTCTCTTTCCTATTACCCAGCCTATTCTAAGGTCTTCGACCCCATAGAACTTTGACATCGTACCCAAGCTGAGGCAGTTCTCTCGCACAGTTGCCCCGACAGGCGGCGCATTTTCGAAACCGAATTCGCGGAAAGCTTCATCGACTATTACGGGTGTATCGCCTGCTAACTCCAAGATCTCCTCGAGGTTCTTCCGGTCAATCATGCGGCCCGATGGATTGTTGGAATTCGTTAGTACGATGAGTTTAGTTCGCTTAGACAGAAGTTCGCCCAGCTTTCCCATGTCTGGTTGGAAGCCGTCTTCGAAGCGCGATGGAACGAACGTCACTTGGGCTCCGATAAGTCGAGGGACTTCGTATGTTGGCGCGTAGTTCGGTGTCGTAACGATAACCTCATCACCTGCCTTAACAGTAGAACCGATCGCCAGAAACAACGCCTCTGAGCCACTGCAGGTTACCAGAATATCATGCTCAGGAACCCGGAAGAGTTCACCAAGAGTCCGCTTCAACGTACCTTTCAGGGATGGTCTGTTTCGTTGAAACACGTCATAATCAACGCGAACCCCCATCTCGCTCAGCAGCGGGGTTTTGATTGAACTATTGGTCAGATTGTGTTTGATGATGTCCGAGTAACCTGTGACCCATTCAGCTAAATCGAAGGTCCCTATCTGCGGGATGGCCATAGAACCACGTTCTCAAGCGAATTCATAACCATATCCAAGTAACATAGATTGCTGATTGATGGCGAAAGCGAGTTGCACTCCCTCGAGGTTCGGAATCGTTTTGTCTTTAAAGGAAAAACCATGCACGGGTATCTCAAATTACCACCGGCCGTAGCACGGCAAAGAGACCTTGTTTTTCAGCAAGTGCAGCGTGAATCGAAACGCTCTCTGAACGACATCAGGGCACGAAGGATCCTCGACGTTGGCACAGGGTACGGAATGAGCGCTAAGACCCTCGCTAGGCGTTTCGGTAAATCCTCCCGGATTTGGTCTATAGATCCATCCGCCCAAGTCTTGCGCCAAGTACGCAATGATCTGAAGAACAGGAAGTACGCAAAGCAAATCAAGTTCAGGAAAGCTAGAGCGGAAGAGCTCCCGTTCAGGGCCGGGGCTTTCGACTTGGTTGTGTCCCTATTGGCATTGCATCACTTTTCGAAACCTGAGAAAGGGGTTCGCGAGATGGGGCGTGTTCTTGCGCCCGGTGGGAGGCTGATGATCGCTGATTGGCGGCCGGTAAAATCCTCCGTTGTTCCACATACGCCGAAGTATGTTCCTTCACCAACGTACGTTACCCGATTAATCAGACAGCTTGGATTTTCGACTATCGTTCACAAGGGTCGGTTCTGGTACCTCATCGATGCGATGAAGAAATGGTGAGGATAGTTCGCGCTCGATCGTGGGACATGCGTGAGGTTAGGACTCTCTTTCAGGAATATGCCTCATCGCTGGGTTTTGACCTTTCCTTTCAGGATTTTCAAAATGAACTAGCAGGGCTACCAGGAGAATACGCTCCACCCTTAGGCTCATTGCTGCTTGCCCGGGAGACAGCCCAATTTGCCGGTTGCGTTGCGGTGAGGAGACTGGCGGAAGGTATCTGTGAAATGAAGAGGTTGTACGTGCGTCCATCATTTCGAGGGAAAGGTGTAGGCAAAGTGTTAGCTGTCGCAATCATTGAAGAGGCGAAGCGCTTGGGTTACCAGTTAATGCGTTTGGACACGGTGCCATCTATGAGGGAAGCGATTGCCCTCTATCGGTCGTTGGGTTTCAGGAAGATACATCCCTACCGCTATAACCCAATAGAAGGAGCACTTTTCGTGGAACTCCAATTATAGCAAATATGGCACAAGGACTCAAGAAGTCGCTAACAATTGGAGAACTCGATCTAGGAGTTGATCAACGAATTGCCTTGGCGAGAAATGTTTCGATCTCCTTGATGCCAATCGCGTACCCCTGGTCGCCCAGAACAGTCGCGGTATGCACGGGTTTCTCGACAAGCGTACGAAGGTCCGTCCAGCCCGCTTTCGCGGGCGTCGCGAACCACACATCGCCGGAATCAGTTAGTAGGATCTGCTCGTTACCGAACTCCATTCTCAATAGAACCTTGTGGCCCAACCAATTGTGAAGCAAAGACATGACCACCTTACTGCGGTGGAGAATCGAGTTTGAGAGCTTTGGAACTGACCCTGCCTGGGCCCAGTGACATGCGCCGCAGAGGGTCAAGGTCCGATCGCTTTAGCGTGGGTCGAGTGGTTGGGGGGACGGAGATTCAATTCTCTCTGGGTATTGGAGAATACCCTGACCAGAAAACACCAAAACTGTAGATCATCATGGGCCTGATATTGCGGCGATTGTGATACTAGGGAGGGAAGGGTTGCACATGGCGCGTCGAGTCGGATTTGGTGTCTGGCCCAACATGGCCATAGGTGATGCATTGGCTGCTGTGCGTGAAGCCGAGAAGCGAGGTTTCGAGTCGGCGTGGATTGTTGAGAGTAGTCTTACGCCTGGAAAGGATGCCGTATCGTATCTAGGAGCTCTAGCTGTCTCGACGCAGCGGATAGGTCTCGCGACTGGTGTGATAAACCTCTTTTCAAGATCAGCCACGCTGGTGGCTTCAACGATGGCCACCCTAGATGAAATGTCCAAAGGCCGAATCATACTGGGAATTGGTACCGGCCACTGGCTCATCAGCTCGTACCACTCAATAACATTCCAAGAACCCCTAGCCCGAATGCGAGAATATGTCGAGGTTTTCCGGAAGCTAGTGAGTGGAGAACGGGTAGACTACGAAGGTAAGCATCTCCGTGTTAAGGGTCTGAAATTAAACCTACAACCATTCCGGCAACGTATCCCAGTCTATGTGGCTACGGTCAGCGAACGGCTAGCCAGGGTTGCGGGTGAAGTGGCAGATGGTGTTCTCTTCGTCCTGACTTCGCCAGCGAAGGTCACTGAATTGGTCAAAACAGTGCGCGAAGGTGCGGAGAGTGCGGGGAGGTCCTTTGATGATGTTGACGTGGCTTGTTATCTCCCCACGTTCATGATGAAAGACGCTGAGAAAGCGATGAGGGGTGCACGACACACTGTGGCCAGCTACGGGCGGTCGATACATTACCGGCGCCTGTATCGGAGGATGGGTTACAGGAAGGAAGCAGACCTTCTCAAAGACGCTTGGACCAGCGGCGAATTAGAAAAAGCAATAGCCCAAGTTACCGAACGCATGGCCAAAGAGTTGGTCGTAGTGGGCTCATCAGAAGAATGTCTGAAGAGGGTTGAAGACTTCAGACGAGCAGGGGTGAAGTTGCCCATAGTTCAGCCGCTCTATACACCCGGCGACTTGGACTCGAACGTGAAACCTTGCATCAGCGCCTTTGGAACCTAACCCCGCACAACCCGGCACTCAGTCTCCAGTTTTCTTGCTCTCCCGTCGCAACGCTTACTAGACCTAAGAGGGAGTCTTGGGGCTTGGCTCAGATCAATTGAAGAAGCGCTCTCGCGTAGATATTTACGCAGACATCCTCGAGGTTATCAAGCGGAGACCCGAGGGCGCTTTAGTTACTAGAATCTCCTACGGCGCCGGTTTGCCCTTGGATAGGGTGAAACCTATGCTCGAAACCCTAGCCAACTTCGGCTTGCTCACCATCCGCACCGCTGGCGAGAGCAGATTCTACCACATAACCCGACGAGGATTAGAGTTCCTCGAAGCCTACAGAAAGGTGCAAGGCTTCATGACTTACCTCGGAACCGAGCAGCAATAGACACGTGACGTAATCACATCTTGTGACCACAGTCTGTCATTACGCAACGTGCTCTGACCTTTAATTGGGCGAAGTGGAAGCTGGCGTCCAGATGAATAGGAAATGTTTCGAGAAAGAATAGTCGAATGGAGCAGAATGCTAGGCCTCCTCTCCAATGCATGGAGCGAAGTCAGAGTTTCAAGAAAAATCTCAGTGAAGACACCCAAACCAATCGCAGCGACGAACCAGAGAACATTCAGAATAGACCCTCATAGAACTGAAGCAAACCGTGACTTGGCCAGAACCTATATCCGCCCGACGGAAGGAAACCGCTAGACGGAGAGATAATGGAAGTTTGCCCGACGTATCGGTCGCACGCAGGTCCAAAACCACTCTCGGACACGTAGACGGGGACTTGGAAATCGAAAGCGATGCTGTCATCACATCTGAGGGTGAAATGGTAACCGTCGATGGCCAGGTTCGGATAGAAGGAAACGTCGTTTTCGAGGGTGGTCTGAAGGCGGGCCGGCTTGAAGCAGATGACGGCGATTTAGACATCCACGGCCAGCTCACAATCGAAGACGGCGTCCATGTCTCCGACGGCAATTTGCATGTTGCAGGTTCATTGTTTGCACGTGACGTGGATGTGGACAGGCATCTTGAGGTTCTTGGTGACGTTACGGTAACGAATCTTGAGGTTGGAAGTCGTGCTGCCGTGCGGGGCAGTCTCAAGGCTAAGTCTGTCGAGGTCGGTGGATCTTTGGAAGTGCAAGGGACGGCAATGGTTGAAGACATAGACGTGGGAGGCTCAGTCAGAGTCGCAAAAGAGGTCAACTGTGGGAGTATAGATGTCGGCGGCTCAGTCATCGTCGGTGGAGGCAAAATCGCAGATGAGATTGATGTCGGCGGTTCCTTCGAATCGACCGCGCCACTTGAATTCAATGAGCTGGAGGTCGGCGGCTCTGCCCAGCTTAAAGGCGACAGCAGGGGTAGGCGCATCGATGTTGGGGGGTTCTTCTCGGTTAAAGGGCCTGGCAGTCTGACGTTTGAGGATATTGACGTCGGTGGCACCATAGAGATTGATGGAAACGCGCAAGGAGAGGAAGCGGACGTTGGTGGAGTTTTCCGAGTTCGAGGCGACCTCGCTCTTACCGGCCGGTTAGAGGTCGGCGGCAAATGTGAGATTAGCGGAACCTTGACAGCTAACAGAATAGAGATTGGCGGGTGGCTTGAGGCCGAAGAGATTAAGGTTGGAGACATTGAAGTCGGCGGCTCGATTGTAACTAAGAGAGGAGTTAGGGGAGACTCGATATCAATTGGGGACCGCGGGCGCGTTAGAGGTCCGCTGATTGGCAATGAGATACGTATCGGGGAAAGGGCGGAGGTGGAGGCGCTCTACGGGAAGAGCATTCACATGGAAGAGCGATGCAGAGCCGAAACAGTGCAGGGAGTAGATATCAAGATTGAGTCGGGTTCAAGAATCAGGGGAGAGGTTCTCTACTCGGGTTCTCTTGAAGCGGACGAGGACGTAACATTCGCTGTAGAACCTAAGAAAGTGGACTCACTTCCCTCGGCTCCAAGCTGATCAGCTACCAATCGCCTGAGCCGATTCTTCCTTCTTGGCTTGCTGTTGAGCAGGCGGTAAGGGAGGTTTCGCTGCGGTCGGCGCAGGCTGTGTTGGGGTTGGAGGAGGGTTTACCACCGGTGAAGCTGCCGGAGCCACCGGCCTAGGAGCTTGTGGAGCAGCTGGCTCGGCACTTGGAGGTCTGGCCGGCTTCGCTGGAGCCGCCACTGCAGCTTTCGGAGGTGGAGGAGGCGGGGCCGGGGCCGTGTATTTCAAGCCCAGATACTCGTACAGCACTTGGATGCCTTCTTCGTCGGTGGCGATGAATATCTGGTATGGACCGTGTAAGTCGCTCGCAATTTTGGCTATCCCTTCAGGTTCGAATCCGAGGGACGAAGTGAATTCCGCCCAGCCACTGATCCTCTTCACCAAAACATGTGTGACGCCGTCCCATAGCATCTCAGATAGACCGCGAGGTAGCTTCGACATGAGGCCTGCGAACTTAACTATGCGGCAATTGTGTTTCTTCAGAATGTCTTGGAGCTTCGCGAGATCAAGTGGTCGATTGAACCTTACCCAAAACTGATCGCCAGTCGTGTATGGAACATGCTCAACTTTTTCAATACCGTCCAGAAATCTGAGTTCAATGATTCGACGTTGAAGGTCTCCTATCACGCGCTTCGCCTCGAATTTGACGAGGGTGAGCTGGCCAGTCCTTAAAAATAGAACGCTTTCCGACCCTCACACATTGACCGCGCTCAGGTTGGATGCATGTGGTGTCGGTAACTCGCCTTTAGCTCTCCGCAGAGCACGCATTTCATAATCCCGAGAGGCATTGCGTGGTGGAATTCGTGATGATGGAGACGGTGCATCCCTTATCCACAATTCTCGGTACCGTGTATCCAGTAATTAAGATGGCTTGGAACACTTAGAGTGTGTGGAGAGTAAAGAGAATGTTCTACTTTTCCACTCCCTACTTATCCCAGAAGGGACGGGTCGTAATGAACTTCAACTTCGCCTCGAGGAGGTCCTTGTAGAATGACCGGTCGTCATCGTGCATCTTAGCCAGGATTCTGCTGGCGGTTTGTGGGCCAATTCCGTAAACGCACTGTGCTATGACTGCTCGTCGGCCGTAGGATAGAACGAGGTCGGCTGAGCGCCTTGCGCGCGCTAGAGTCTCGCGGTCCGCCTCCTCCAATGGCGTCGACTTCAGTTTCTTCTCCAATATGCGGAGGAGGAATTCGGTTGACCAAGAAGATACGGCTAGGAGGCCGGAACGGCACCTTGAGCATTTAGGCTTCTTCTGGAGCGACTTCACCAGTACCGCCTGCAGTAGTTCTCCACATTCGAAGCAGACCAAGTCCACGGTCATGTTGTCGAGACTGAACCTTAGCCTCTCGAGGGTATCTTTCTCAACCGTCTCGGGGGCAATCAGTTCTGGAATGTCGATGTGCTTGTTCAGAAGGTGATAGGCCAGTGCCGTCGGATGCTCTTGCGCTTTGAAGGTTCCTACTTCCAAGGTTCCTTTTCGGATTTGATCGTATATCGATCTCACGCGTGGGTAATCGACGTGTAGAAGCAGAGCTTCACGAATCGTCTCATCGTATATTGGTGTCATTCGAAATCGTAGAGCGAGCTCTCTGAGACTGTCGCCTGAGAACATGAGGCCGCGTCTCATAGCACCGAATCGTTCGGCTATGAACTTCATGTAGTAACCGAACGGAAAATGCCTGTGGAGAACTCCGTTCAGAACTCCTTCGAGCACACCAGCCTCTATTCCGAATATCATTGATCGAATCTCGTCGATGGAAAGCTCCTGCGTATTCGTTGTTAATTCGACAAGAATCCGGTAACCATCAGACCACCATTGTCGGACTAGGCCTTTCCTAGATAGGAGCTCCTCGCAAACCTCTCCTAGCGTGTTGTTGACTGTTTCTCCGAAACATGCGTGAATTATGAGGAACCGGTCGAAGGCCTCGAGTAGGATCCTGTTGTGGGTTGGGACGGGAGCGCCCATTTTTCGATGTTCCTCTATCTCTTCAACGACCCTCCGGATTCCATATCGTTCCGTCGGCCAGATTCGCTCCAACAGGTCTGTGACTTGGGTGACCGTTCCTTCCCCTAGTCCCTCAGCGACTTCCGCTCGCAATTGGCCAACCCTACTTGCCAGCTCGAATGGGATGGGTAACAGCTGCCCGTCCCAACCTGGAACAGCGGCCGTCGGATCCTCCACGGGAGTCACGTAGACCCTTGCATCATCAGAGATCTGCTCAATCTGCCAGACCTTGCCTTTGACTATGAAATGGACTCCGATTCTAGCTTTGGTCATCATGAACTCCTCGCCGAGAATTCCAACCGATTGCTGCGTGGAAACATCGATCACCTGATACCGCCGTTCGTCGGGGATCATGGATAGGTTCTCGAAGTAGTATTGACGAGTCCTGCTTGTGCGGGCTAGCGATTTATCTTCGCTTCTGAGATAACGCATCTGCCCTAGGAAGCTGGTTACTTTGTCGAACTCTGTTCTAGTCAATGCGCGGTAGGGGTAGGAAAGGCGAACGAGCTCGAATATCTCATCCGACTTGATCTTGCCTTCCGATTCAAGGATGATGCCAGCGATTTGATGAGCGAGCACGTCAAGTGCTTTCTCATGCATCTTCACTGGTTCCACGGATTTTTCTTGGGCCTTCTGAATGGCCGCGACTGATTCCAGGATGTCCTCGGTGGAGACGGCCATTATTGCTCCTTCGGAGACCCTGTCTAATCTATGTCCCGAGCGTCCCACTCTCTGGATTAGGCTTGAGACCTGCCTCGGTGACATGTACTGAACCGTCAAGTCCACATTGCCGACGTCGATGCCTAGCTCGAGAGTTGAAGTGCAAACCAGCGCTTTGATCCTACCACTTTTGAAATCGTTCTCCACTTGCACTCGTTCCTCTTTCGGGAGGGAGCCGTGGTGGACGGCTATGTTTCGTTTCATTTGGTGGAGTTTTGAACCGATTGTTTCAGCATTCGTTCTTGAGTTGACGAAGATTAGCGTGGAGTCGTGGTCTTCGGCTAGTTCCCAAATTCTGTTCAGACGGGCGGCTGCTTCCGGTGCAGTGTACAGGCTTTGGGCGATAACGACGTCTTCATCCGTTGGATGGGGAAATTCGACGAAATATTTCGCTTCTTTCGGTGGAGAGACCTGAAGGACCTGTATCGGCTCGCCGCCTGCTATGAACGCCGCAACCTCATCCGGATTTCCAATCGTCGCCGAGAGCCCGATCCTCTGGAAGTTGCGGTCTGTGACCTTTCTGAGCCGCTCTAATCCTACTGTTAATTGTACGCCGCGTCTATTGTCGGCGAGTTCATGAACTTCATCTATCACCACCCAGCGCACGTGGCGTAGGTGCGTTCGCATTCGTTTCCCCGGCAGGATTGCTTGCAATGTTTCCGGGGTAGTGACCAAGAGATCAGGCGGCTTAATTGACTGCCTCCGCCTTTCCTTCTGCGGCGTATCCCCATGTCGAATCTCTACAGTGAAACCCAGTTTCGCACTCCAGAAATCCAGTCGCTTGAGCATGTCGCGGTTCAGGGCCCGCATCGGAGTGATGTAAATTGCAGAGAAACCTTGGCGTTTTTCGACGCGCATGAGCTGGTCCAGTATGGGAAGGAGAACTGCCTCAGTTTTTCCCGAACCCGTGGGGGCAATGAGAAGAACATTCTTTCCGGAGATGATTTCAGGAATAGCGATGGTTTGCGGTGGTGTTGGGGTCTGGATTCCAGACTCGGCTAGGGCTGCTTGGATTCTTTCGGAGAGGCGGGAGAAGACTTGTTCCGTCAGGTTGCAACCCAGCCGCAAATCTGAGTAGACTGATGGAATATGGCATTCAAAAACGTTGGAGGAATCCTTATTTCGGTTCACGAGGTCCCCGAACAATTCTCTTTTTAAATGAAATTCGTCACTCCCTAGCGACTGGTGCTAAAAGGTGTTCGAGTATCATGGAGTCAAACTGACTTGGTTGGGACATGACGGCTTCAGAATTCAGAACGGGCAAGTGATCTACATTGACCCATTCCAGATCGAGGGTGGACCGAAGGCCGATGTCGTCCTTGTGAGCCACGAACACTTCGACCATTGCAACGTAGACGATCTGAAGAAAATCGCCGGCCCTAACACAACGATTGTTGCCCACGCTCAGTCCAAAGCCGAACTGTCAAAGGTGAAGGCAAAAGAGATCAAGATCGTGAAGCCGGGCGACAAAGTTAGCCTCGGAGACTTGACCGTTGAAGCCGTACCTGCCTACAACACTAGCAAATTCCGAGAACCCGGCAAAGTCTTCCATCCGAAAGAAGATGGGAAACTAGGCTTCATCGTCACGGTGAAAGGAGTTCGCATATACCACGCAGGCGACACCGACCACATTCCTGAAATGAAAGGCCTCCGACCAGATATAGCGCTCCTACCTGTCTCCGGAACCTATGTTATGACTGTACAAGAAGCAGCCGAAGCTACTGCGACAATTAACCCGAAGATTGCTATCCCGATGCATTACGGCTCAATCGTAGGCAACAAAGGGGACGCCGAAACCTTCCAAAAACTGGTCAAATGCGAAGTCAAGATACTAGAGAAAGAACGTTGAGGAGCCCAGAAAGGGAGATGGCTTCCAGACTTCACTAATTCCTTACTTTCTTCTTCCTTCCCTGCGCAAACACGTACTTTGGAACAGCAACCCTCACAGTAACCTCGGGATCCACCACATTGGCGATTTTGATGTCTGCTATCGCTCCAAGCATAGCGTAGGCTTCCTCTTTTGTAAGGACGGTCTCCTCGACCAGAAGATCGATCATGTCATTCAGCGCGGTCTTCGAAGCATCTTCAAGATTTGCGGCAGAGGCTATGGTAATCTTGTGCGTGGCGTTTTCCAATCTTGGCCTTCGAATAGGTTTGTCTTTGATCAGGTCGAATCTGACAGTGGCTTTCATCGATACTTCGATGCCAACGCCGTTTGTTTCACCATCGCCCATCACGGCCTTTCCGTCACCTAATGAGAAGAGAGCGCCTGGGACGAAGACTGGGAGGTAGACTCGAGCGCCCTTCGTAATGTCCTTGACATCCAAGTTGCCGCCATGTGGCCCTGGGTACAAGTTGCCGACAGTTCCTTGCGCTGGCGCGACACCAATCGTCCCTATGACCGGGTGAACGGGCAATCTTATTCCACCCGGAAAGATGACTCTCCCAGCTCGGATTGCGCGGACCTTCTTCCATTCTCTGCTGAACTGTTCCTTCAATGCGCCAAAACTAGGAATGATTGTTGTCACTCCCTGCTTCGGTAGAACTATGTTCTTGATGTCGACGACTAATGTGTCGCCTGGCTCAGCACCTTCGATGAAGATCGGTCCAGTGGTCTGATTCACTCTCTCCATATCTATTGTTGGGAACGGATCATCGTCGCGCTTGATTGCACCACCAAACCCGTCTTGGGTTTGAATCAGAATTGTCTTTCTGGGTTTGACGGTCATTACGGGCGGATTTTCCGCACTCATCTTGTATACGAAGTTCTCGGAACTCAGCTTCCGCAAGTAACCTCATTTCACTAGGAAAGCCTGAGTCGATATTTCAAACTTCAGCGCCAGTGGCGTTTTCTCAAAATCGGGTTATTCTATTTGGGTACTTCTCGTTCTGGTGGCCCGGTGTAGGCTATTTCATTCCATTCTGGTGCCTTGTAGGGTTTGTTTTGGTACATCTGTTCGTAGGCGTGGGCTATCAAGCCGGGCGTTCGGCTCACGATGAAGAAACCTTTTCCGATACGCCAATCAAATCCCATGTCGGAGATTATTGCGGCGATCGAGCCGTCAACGTTCAAGATAAGATGTTTATGGAAGAACTTCTCAGTCAGTGCTTCGATTTTCTGGGCCAGTTCGACGTGTGGTCCGGCAATGTGAGTTTCCTTGACTATTTCTAGGAGCTTCTTTGTGCGAGGATCGTTTGTGTGTGTCGGATGACCATACCCAGGGATTCTCTCCTTCCGTTCGCTTCGCTCACGCAGAATCTCCTCAGCAACCTCTCCAGATGAGAGTTGAGCATCCTTCATGTGTGCTATCCCATCTTGGAGAATCTTTGCAGCTTGCTCTATGGCGCCACCATGCCATTCACCGATTGCCGCGACTCCAGCCGAGACAGCCGTCTGCAGTGGTACGCCTGATGATGCCACGAAGATAGTAGCGTCAACAGATGGCGCGTTCAAGCTATGCTCAAGGCATACAGTGAGCAGCGCGTCCATCATGCGGGACTGGTTCGGCGACGGGAGTTCTCCTTTCCAGAGAAGATACGTTAGATCCGAGTAGCTGTATTTCCCGACAAGCTCCATCAAGTTGTAGCCGCGAACAAGTATCTTGTTCGGTTCGACTTTGGAGATCGCGGTCTTCCAGAATCGCTCAACCAAAACCATCGACCTGTTTTGAGTCACACCTTGGAGAACTTTGGAGTATATTGAGTTGTACCGTCCGGGAGCTTCGTGGGTGTGAAGTCGGAGTAGAGCAAGGGATAGTCTCGTATGCAGATCTCCGCGACTTTGCCGAATACCTTGCGTATTTCAACCTCAGCGCTTGGGTCGGTTCGCATCTCAATCACCCAACGTATAGTCCTGTGATTCGCCGTCCAGATGATGTTCGTGGCGATTCCGTCAGGCAGGATTCGACGTAGAGCCGACGTTACCCGTTTCTTCTGCTCAAAGGTCATCTTGTCCCAGTCGAACCGTGCCTCGATTTCATGATAACGTCTTTTGATCTCTTGAACGGTCTCCGCAAAGTCCTTCGAGGCTGATTCGACTTCAGGCGGTATCCAGAGGTTGATATCGCTGGGGCGAACGTACCTCAGGCTTTCCTGGCTCATTGCAGTTCCAGCTCTGTGTCGGACAAGCTCATGTGTGAAGACCCGGCTTACGTTCAAGAAAGCGAAGGTTACCGTAGAATGTTCAAGGATGCTCCCATCGCCCTTCTCCAAAACATTGTTGATGTAATCTCTCGGATTATCTCGGACTTTGGTGACATTGGGGTTCAGTCCGACTCCGAAGCTCCGATAACAAGCACGTCCGGCCAGTTCTATGAGAAATTCCGAATCGTTTGGCTGAAGTCGCCTAGCTCTGCTTAGCCAATCTTGTGCCCCGTAAAATTCTGCCAGTTGCTGAACACCGTCAGGGTCCAGTCGCGTTTCAGCGAGTTTGATTACTACCGGTTCTATTGTCGTCATTCCAACGCCCACAGACAACTTACTTCCTTACGCCGTATGAGAGATATATTTGATGAATTAGGTTCCGCGATTATCATGTTTTACAGCTTCCAACGTTCTGGTCGAAGAGAGCGGTGTTATGTTGGGAATAAGTCTAAATTTCGGTTAAAACAGTGCAACGAGAAGGTGCCTGCAAAAGTTTGTCTTGGACTGAAGAACGAGCCAAAGCTCTTGAAGACATAAAGAAACTTGACCCCGCTGACCGCTTGGGGCTCTACGCATCTTTGATTCGAATGAATTCCGCGCTCTTCGAGAGTATCCGCGGGTGGGACAGCTGGTTAAGAAACCCGTCCTTCATCGACACATTCTCCGAGGAGGAGCTGAAGCAGATTTACAAGGAGTTCAGGGACGTATGTGTGCGCTTTCTGGAAGAAGATGTGAAATGGACCGGGAAGAAGGAGAAGAGCGCGCCCAGCGTTACCAAGACACCTAGGTCTGAGCGCGCCGAAGCCGAGAGACGATACGCATAAATCACCATTACAGAGGCCCAATCGGAGAAGGGTACTCTTCATGAGCATTGCACCTTTCGTTCAAACGCCACTTGAAGTCGCTAGGAAAATGCTTGATCTGGCGCAGATCAAAGCGGGCGAGGTGCTTTATGATATGGGTTGCGGTGACGGCCGACTAATCATCCTCGCCGCGAAAGATGTCGGGGCAAAGGCGACGGGAATAGAGCTCCGAGAGGATCTGATCGAGAGAGCGAAGACGGAGGTCAAGAGATTGAACCTCGAGGACAAGGTGAGAATCATTCGGGGCAATTTCTTCGATGTGAACATATCCGATGCTGACGTGGTCACACTTTACCTCACGTCGAGTGCAAATGAGCGTCTTAGACCAAAGTTGGAGGCGGAACTGAAGCCAGGTTCACGTGTCGTCTCACACGATTTCAAAGTTCCTGGCTGGAAACCGATTGCAGTCTACGATGAACTGCTCGGCCACACGATCTACAAATATCGAATAGGGGAACACATCTAATTCTATATGACGGCACAGCATTCTGCGCCTAATTGACGAACTTGAGCTTCGCTACTCGCCGTGCAAAGGATTCCGCGATTGCACTGCTGATGGCATCCAGCATCCTGTGGGGAAGTTCTTTTGTAAGCATTAAGATCGGTCTGGCGTATGTTAACGCCTATGATTTCGCGTTCCTAAGACTGGCTGCCGCTTCAGCAATCCTCGTAGTCATCCTGGTTCTACATCGTAGATTGACTCTCAATTCCCTAAAAGAGAAGAGTGTTTGGGCTCTAGGGCTTTTGAACGGCATCGGGTTTTCACTTCAGTACGTCGGACTACAATTCACTACCCCTGCCAAGACAGCACTCTTGATTGACATGAACGTAATCGCAGTTGCCATTCTCAGTTGGAGGTTTTTCCAAGAATCATTCGGCTTACGCAAACAACTCGCAGTCATAATGGGTGTCTTGGGCGCGGTGATGATCACAACCAATGGTGATCTTTCGACTTTGACCCATGGGGAATTTCTGGGTGACGTGTTGGTTCTCTTTGCGGGTCTCGCTTGGGCTGTCTTCATAGTGCTCCACAAACGGGTTCTCTCAAGTAATGACAGAAATGTGATAGAATTGTCCGCGGTTGTTATGACTGCAACTGCACTTCTCCTATTCCCTGTCGCATTGCTCTTCGGAAAACTGGGTGTACAGGCGATTCCTATCGAGGGCTGGGGTTGGGTTGCATACACTGCAATCGTGTGTCAGGTTGTCCCATACGCGCTGTGGGTCTTCGCTTTGAAGTCCGTGACTGCGACAATAGCGTCAGTTGTTGGCATGCTTGAGATCGTAGCCGCGATGATCCTTTCATCCTTATTGTTAGCGGAATCGTACAACGCTGTAACGCTGCTTGGCGCTGGCTTGATTCTTCTGTCGATACCGGCTGTGGCGGAAAGCTGAACTGTTTTATACTAATCCTCAAGGGTAACGGAGCCAACTGGTGCTAGCGATGAAGATGGGACGACAGGCATATACAGCTGAATTTATCGGAACCTTCGCACTGGTATTCTTTGGATCCGTATCCGTCACAGTCTTTGGCGTAATTATGGGTGGCGCACCGGCTAGCTCGCTTGTGGGTATTGCGTTTGCACACGGAATAATTCTCATGGTTATGGTATATGCCATCGGGTACATCTCGGGTTGCCACATAAACCCAGCCATAACGATAACTGCGCTTGCCCTCAGGAAAATGGACCTCGACGATGGAATCGCCTACTTGGTTGCGCAAATAGTCGCGGCCACGCTTGCAGGTTGGGCCCATAAACTGATTCTGCAAGGACCGGGCGAACCCATCGATTTCGGCGCAGTTGGATTGAGCTCGGCAATCGGACAGAGTCCAATCTTGGGTGTTGTCGTCGAACTGATAATCACCTTCTTCCTGATGTTCGCCGTGTATGCGGTTCTCTACACTGGAAAGGTACCGGCTGGCGCTTCAGGTGTCTTGATAGGCATGACCTTGACCGCCGACATCCTCATTGCAGGACCGCTGACTGGCGGCGCAGCTAATCCAGCGCGAGCCCTTGGTCCCGCCATCGCGGCGGGTGCCTATCAAAACCTGTGGGTGTACTTTGTTGGGCCAATCATCGGCGCATTACTTGCTGGATTTGTCTATGAGCATCTGCTAACGGATCGACGAAAGAAGTAACTCGCATCGCCCGCACGTATCTTTCGGGTGGGAGACCGTGAAGTTTGGAGTCTGCTTACCAAACTACGGAACCCACCTATCCAAACAAGCCCTGATTGAGGCGTCTCGAGAGGCTGAACGGCTCGGCTACGATTCGATCTGGACCACTGACCACATTCTTGTTCCTAGAGAACATGCGGATACTTACGGGAACATTCTAGATTGCCTAGCGAGCCTTGCCTACGTGGGCGCTCTGACAGAAAGAGTTCAGCTCGGAACATCAATCCTTGTTCTGCCCATGTGAAACCCAATTGTGGTCGCCAAGCAGATAGCCACAATAGACTATCTGACGAATGGCAGACTGATTCTTGGAACAGCAGTCGGTTGGATGGAGGAAGAATTCCAGAACCTCAACGTGCCTTTTCGCAATCGAGGAAAACGATTCGAGGAAGCCATCAACCTCATTCGTACGCTCTACGCGAATGAGTCACCTAAATTCCAAGGACGCTACCACAAGTTCGCGGATGCGACCTTCAAGCCTAGGTCGGAAGATGATCCCACGATTTGGTTTGGTGGCAACTCGGAAATTGCATTACGTCGAGCAGCCAAGTTGGCTGATGGTTGGCATCCAGTGGGATTAGCGGTTGATGCGTACAGTTCTGCGGCTCGAAAGCTCAAGATAATGCTCCCATCCGGGAAGCAGTTCACATTGTCCTTGCGAATTCTTGTAGACCTAGAGGGGAAAGCGAAGCCGTACGCTGGCTCCGGAGGAGACCCAAGAGACGTTATCTCTGGCAACAGAGATCATGCGATTGAGATGATTCAGAAGTATCGTGACGCAGGCCTCGAGCATCTGGTGTGCTATTTTGGTGACGTTGAACTCGCGAGTCTAAAGAGGAAAATGAATCAATTCGCGAAAGAACTCATTCCGTCGTTCAAGAAGTGAGGTTCTGGCGCCACTTCTTCCCGTAGACCTCGTTAACATCAGGGATTCGGTGAATCACATTTAGCGCTATTCCTCTTCTTCGAAGCATCCGAGTCAGCTTACCGGACTTGGACGGGATCAGGTCCGCGAAGAATCGCGCTACAGGTGATGCTGCCTGGTCAACATGTCTTGTTCCTGCTCGAATAAGTGCCGTTCCATTGTTGTTCGAGAGGGTTGATTCAATCACCTGTGCCCAATGCTCTTCTCTCCCAACAACGGCTTCATCCGCAGTCTTCTTGCCCTCCAGCATGAGTCTGTACGGGTCAAATCCTTCATCCAAAAAGACCGTTGTCTTAACACTGGACGGACTTACGTCTGGAGGTCTGACGCCCACAAATCTGAAGGACTGCTGCAGTTCTGATGGATCGAAAGGTATGCCTTGGAGGAAGAGGATCTCGGGGGCCACAGATTCCGCATGTCGCTGGCCACTGTAGGCGTCATAGACTGCGTTCGCGATTAGGAAGAAGCTTGTCTGCAGTGTTCGAAGCATTTCTTCGTCTCCTTCAGAGTACACCTGAATGGTTCTCATTGCTTCGCGATAATTCTTTTCTGAAGGAGAGAACTCGTAGAGCAACTCTAAGGCTTGTTTCATGACATCTAGTGCCGAGTATCTTGTTGTCGTCTTCTGAGGTATTCGGAATCTTTTCAGGTTCAATTGAAGCAAGGAACTAACGGCGCTTTTCATGTTCCTGACTAATAATGTGTCGAATGGGCAACTCTCAGCAATTGCGAATAGTGTTCTGACTTCACCCATTCGACGAACGCCGCTTGAACATTCACCGATGTTGCAGAAAAACGCTGCATACGCGGCATGGGTATTGGACCAACCGCAGATGAAGCAATCAGTCGGATTAAGTCGCAAGCTTGATTAACATATCGAAAACTAAACAGACCTGTTAGTCATTCTAGTTGCAATCTCAGAATAGGAGTATGGGAATAGGAGTGTATTGATGATGCCTAGAAGAGTGCGTTTCGAAGGCTCTGGAGACTTTTACTTGGCTACCTTGATTCATACCGTCTCTAACGTCCTCGGCGCCAGTCCTGTTTACACTGCTTTCCTTGTCCCCCGCGACAAGGTAATCGTTGTCACGGACGGAGATTTTGAGCGATTAACCTACAGTGGGCACATCGGCCCTCAAGGTCTCCGCGATCTCGGACCGATATGATAATGCTATGCCAGGTATGTTGTTGCGCACATTATTCGTAATGACCCTACAAAACCGGAGTGCTACATGGAACACTCAGAGTGGTAACGAGAAAGAGGGAGAGGGGTGGAGAACTACTCAGTCTTCTTAAACGAATCGTAGTTATTGGCTACCTTGGGGTCGAGTTTCTTCAACAGATCCGAGACCTGCTTCCTCAACTCCAAAGAGGACATGCCATCGCGAACTTTGACGGAGTTGACGATCTTCTTGGCCACCTCGCTGCTTGCGCCAGCCGCTTTGATAGAGGCCTCCAGCTTCTCAGGCTTGTAGGTATCTCCCCTCTTCATGATTTTTACCAATCTTTCAACACCTCCTTCATCTGTTGGGTACTTCTTCTCATTGCGCCCCTCCTCGGCGCTCAGACAGCGATGAGAAATCAGTGAATTCCAAACAGGCAAACAGTGAATCCCAGAAAGCATGAAGATTCGGTGTGTTCAGGATTTGAAACTTTGGGTAAGAGTGTGCCCCTAATGGTGCATGAGGTTATTCTTGTTTCTTTCCGCATTTAGTGCAGAACATTACGACTGCGGGAATTGTGGCTCCGCAGTGAATGCAGTGCTTGAAACCTTTTCCAGGTGCAGGAGGTGCTTCGGTAACCTTCGGAACCTCCATTCGAGGTGGCGGTCCTCTACGAAGCTCGATCATAGGCGCTGTCACTTCCCGCACTTTAGGACCTGCTGGTCGCCGTCTCATTAGGAAGACTGCTCCTGCGACCACTATCACCGCGATCACAACTGCCAATATCAAAAGGTTAGATGAAACTCCTCCTGTCCCAAGAGCTACTGTGGATTCTGATGTTGTTGACGTAATCGGTTGAGAAGAGGCCGCTGTAGTCGCAATTGTAGAGGTGAGGCTACTGCTCGCAATAGTGCTGAACGAGATGGTGTACTGTGACGAAGGCAAGATTGTTACTCCTATGCGGGTTCCGTCGTTGCGCTTGTCCACGCTGTAGTAAACGTAGTACTTGTCTCCCACAGCAATGAGCACGGGGTGCCTTACCCCACCATCGTTCCAGCTTCCAGAGCTTCCGTAGGTTATGGCAGGATTGTCCGGGTAAGGAAACCAGCTAATGCCATCACTTGAACTTGCCAAACCTATTTGATATGGATCATTCGTTGCGGAAGAACCGTAATAGGCCAACATGTATCCGGCGCCAGTCTTCAACACGCCCCCGAGAAATTGCGAATAGGAGTCCCATCCTGAGCGGCTCAGAGTGAGTTTCGAGAAAGCAGAAGCAGGCCCCTGCTTGTCCCAGTGGATTCCGTCATTCGAAAGAGCGACGCCAACTTGTGTGCCAGTCGTTCCCGCATTAGACCTCCCAGAATAATACATCATATATTTCGAACCTGTCGAGACGACGACAGGTCGATACACCCACTTGTCATCCCAATCTCCACTTTTGCCGGCGGTCAGGACTGGATTGTCTGAATACTTGGTCCACTGAATGCCATCAGGCGACGTGGCATAGCCGATTGACTGAACCGTGATCGATTGAGTCGTGAGCTGCTGACCGGTATACCACATCTTGTACTCACCGTTCTCGTAAATGACCCAGGGTTCCTGCACTGAACCAGAGTCCCAGCTAAGGGCCCGAATCTTCAAAACCGGATTTTGAGCATAGCGGGCCCATGAGACGCCGTCCCCCGAAGTGGCCAAACCGATATTGTCTATTCCGTTGTTTGCTTCGCCTGAATACCACATCATAAATGACGAACCACTATAAACCACCGTAGGCCTCCAAACAAGGGCACTTTCCCATCCTTGCTGACCTAGGTCAAGAGCTAGCCGCCCAGTTACCGCCGCAGTTGCGGGCTGAAGTGAACCAATTATCGCGATAAACACTATAGAATAGGAAATCAGAATATTCTTCATAGGTCAGCACTTCGAGTTCTATGGTCGATAACTGTAACGTCGTGCTAGGCTTTCATATTTCGCATAACATAAGGAATATTGAGACAGGGAAGGTGGTCAGTCTCTACCTGATGACTCAGTTTGGGCGCCTATGCGATAGTCAGTAAAGCAGTCTTTCGTCCGTGTGTATGATGGTGCGCGCACACACTAGATGCCGATGGGTGGCTATCCGAGGCTATTCTTGTTTCTTTCCGCATTTAGTGCAGAACATTACGACTGCGGGAATTGTGGCTCCGCAGTGAATGCAGTGCTTGAAACCTCTTTCAGGCAATTGGCGCGGAGCCGGAGGCGCTTCCTTTACTTTCGGAACCTCACTAACTCTCGGAGGCGTGGGCGGACGGGCTACTGGTTTAGGAACTTTCGGCGGCTCTATTTGAGTTCGCTTTCTTCGTACTAGGTAGTATGCCAAGACGGCACCTATGACGATTATTGCCAAGATACCGAGAATTAGAGGCCCGTTGGTGACGAGCGAGAACGACTGCGGGCTCTCCACAGTCCCAGTGCCGTAAGCGGTAGAGGATAAGGTTTGCGTGGATGTGAATACAAGGACTTGTGTCGCAGTCCCTAGAATAGGCGTGACAACTGTGCTGATCGTTGACTGCCCCGTCTTAGCGTAAAAGTCAATTAGCACTTGTACTCCATGACTGTAGTAGACGATCAGAAAATGATACTTTCCGTCCTGCACGATCGGGACGTCGAATGTAACAGACCCGCTTCCCTGCTGAGAGAAGATAATATCCTGTGCGACCGAACAGGAACTCTCTGCCTTCCACAAACCATAAGCTTCTTCGGACAAAATGTAAAAGCTGATCGGCTGAGTCGCTTTCAGATATCCCGTGACATGTTGACCCTGTTGGGCCGTGAATGCTAGATGATAGGTTTGACAGCCATACCCCTGAGGAACTGAATCAATGCTTATCGTCGTAGAATAGACCGGGGGCGCACTAACGGTCTGGGTCACGTAGCTTGTCCCCACAGTGGTAGGACCAGAACTCGTAATCGTCACCAGAGTCGTAATCGTTTGAAGAATAGCAGCCTGAGGGGCGCTTCCAACCAATGAAATAAACGATGCCAAGGTCGCTACCAGTAGCAGGCACGAGATTAGAATGCGCTTTGACATGAGTACCGAGAATTACATGCGCCTCCTACAATTTCTATCTTGTCTTATCATCCAAGTCAGACTGTTGAAAGTCTAAATCTGATCCTATCTTATCTCATCGTCGGTTGGATTGTGGATTTTGTCTCCTCGTGGGTCAGATTGTACAGGCAAAACAAGAGCTGATGCGGAAGTCTTTTCTCTCATACGCGCCCCTATTGCTCACGGCGCAAGCAGATTGAAAGGTCTCGGTCTCGTGGTCCTAGCTTTAGTAGTTTTGGCCCCGATGCAGATCGGTTTCGCTCAGGAGAAGAAAGCCCCTGAGAACTATATGTGGGGCATCAACGTCTTCCATCCCTTTGCGGTTCCGGGATATCACCAAATTGGAGAATTCGGATTTGATACGCCGGATGTTCTCTCGGCGAATCATTTGACATGGGTCCGATTCAATATCAAATGGAGGGATCTGATGCCCCCTGACAGATGGGGGGTGATCCCGGCATCAAACGATCCCGTGTGGCAACCTTACGACGCCATGGTTGATGGATTGGCGCGCAAAGGGATAGGGCTGTTGGCGGTTGTGGCCTGTGGACAGGTTGATATGATTTCAAAGAATCCTGCAGACGTCGGGGCTGATGAGTACATCAAAGTTGCGGGACAACTCACGAAAGCGATTGTTGCAAGGTACAAAGATAGAATTCACTACTGGGCGCTAGAGAATGAAGTCAATGCTTGGGCTGGACACGCCTCGATCCTGTTCAGGTTCAGAAAAACCACAGACCCATATTGGCTGAATCCCTCCTTGAATGGGTTTCGCGACAGACTCATGGAAACATTGTACAGCAATGTCAAGGCCGCCGATAAAGACGCAAAGACGGTGGCCCCAATTCACTTCGGTGCCTGGGCAGGCGAAATCGTTGGATTTCATGACAACTACATACCTAGGAACTATGACGTTCTTGGCGTTACGCTATATTCAGATTACATGAACATCTTCCCCCCGTACTTGACGCCCGAGCAAGTGGCTAGCGAATATGTCTCCAAAGCCACGAAATTCTCTGCCGCCAATGGACGGCCGGTCATAGTCCTTGAGACTGGCTTTCCCTCCAATCAATATGGCTACAGTAATTCCTATTGGAGCGATGAAGGTCAACAAAGATTCGTCTCCACCTTCGTTGATGCTGCAATTGATCATCCAGATGCCATACAAGGAACCTTCTTCTACAGATTTCGCGACACGAATCCAGCAGGTTTCTCCGTTACGATCGGATCTCAACCACAGGAAGATTTCTTCGGGCTGGTAGACTTCGCGGGACGCATGAAGCCCAGTTGGCTTGCATACGGACAAAAGATCATAGAATATACGCCCAGCAAGGGCGTCGAATCGTACATCTACTACATCATAGCCGTGATCCTCATCGCTATTACGATCGTGGGGGTTCTCGTGGTTCGCGGGAGGCGAAAACGACGTCGGACATCGCCGAGCTATCAGTGAGATCCAATCAAAGGCTCAAATACGAGTTACTTCGTACTGGTCCCTGATGTCCCGTTGAGGAAGCACGACTCCGTCGCGCTCATCCTTCTGACTTTGGTGCTTCTATTGTTGGCGGCTCGGATTACTTCAACAACTGTTCTAGCTGACACTGAACAGCTTTTCAATGACACGGTTGAGGTCAAGAACTTGGCTTTTTCCACGATCACACGATCAATTGACGTTAGCAGCATGACAAATGTCAAACTACAGGGCTCAATCGACGTGATCTCTGGAGGCTCTATAAGCGTGTACGTCATGGACGCCAATGGCTACCAACAATATCAACAGAACCGTCAAGCCCGACAATCGGCCCTATACAGAGCGGAGGACGTAATGAGCCAGACGCTGAGTGTGCCGATTTCAACAAGCGGAAATTACTATGTTGTGCTCGACAATGAAAACAGCTTGCTGACGTCGAAAACTGTCCGAGTTCAGCTTTCACTATCTTTCGACAGACCATTTTTGAGTGCGACCAACCCAACTCTCCTCTATGCAATAGTCGGCGTTGCCGTTATGGCAGTAGGGGCAGCGGCGATCTTCATCTTCATGCGTCGGAGACCTAGGAGTCCAATTGGTCTTTCATCTCATCCGGCCGCGGTGGTCACGGAAGTAGGTTTCAAGAATTGTGTCTTCTGCCGGGCAGTTATGCACGAAATGGCAAAGACTTGTCCTGCATGTGGAAAGCCACAACCCTAGGTCTTAGATCGCAATCCTGAAGAAGGCACTTGCCTGTGGCGGGAATTCGAAAGATAATAGGTCTATTCATGCTGGTGATTACAATTTCTGGACTAGCCCTCGGGGGTATCCAGATCAGTCGATCAATAACGGAGATTAGCAATTGTGCAGAATCATGCTTTGATATCGAACATGCTATCCTAGGATTTGAAGTCAAGGACCACATCATACCTCAAAAGATAACCATTGTCGTGACATTCCTGTTTCGCAATCCTTCTTCGCTGTCAGCCTACGTGGTTGACCTGCCGTTCAGAGTAGAAGTGGCGGGAGTCGATGTAGGTGAAGGCAGCCTTTGCTGTCTTCCGCTCCTGATTCCAGGCAACTCCAAGACTGAAGCGACAGGGATAATTCAGTTACCCTTCACACAGGTCCCATCCCTTGCCTTGGATGCAATCAGAGAGTACGAGAAACAGGGTTTTCTTAGGTACGCAGTTCGAGGATCAGTGACTCTTAGGGCTGCTATCTTGGGCGTTGTAGTGCCTTTCATACCCAGCATAACGAGCGAGTTTCAAAAGGAAGGCAATTATACTGTGTTGAGTTTTCCCTCTCTGTAGAAAGCAAGCACTGAAGGAGCTTATCGAAAAGAACCCGCTGAGGCTTTCCGCGAAGTTAACGAGATGAAGGTTGAAGAGAGAGGGTGCCTCTCTTCTACTCAGCCTTAACGAAGCTGAAGGCCACGACTGCCAACACGAGCACAACCGTTCCGAAAACTATCAAGTAGACCATGTGGGGCAACCAAGCTTCTGGGCCGAGCCCCTTGAGTGTGATATCCCTCAGGGCAGTCACCGAGTTGTAAATGGGAAGGAGTTCACCCACCGATTGGACTGCTTCGGGCATACTGCTAAGGGGAAGAATGGCTCCTCCAATAGCGTTGAGAAGTAAGGCGGCTATGTTGGTAAGTTGAATCACTGCTTTCTCGCTCGTGCTGATACTTGAGAAGAAAATTCCCATAGCGCAAGCTACATAGCTAGTAAGAAAGAGGGTTATGAAAAGAGGAATCACTCCGCTCTTAACACTAAGACCGAAAGGCAGAGCAATCGCTAGAACGCCGAAGGCCTGTACAATTGCCACGACTATGTATGTTAGAGATTTTCCAACAACAATTTCGCTTCTTCGCACCGGTGTCTTGAGTATCCTTGAGAGAGTGCCTCTAATTCTTTCTCCAACAATGCACAGACCAGAAAGTTGAATCGAGAAGGTTATCAGCATCAGAGGCATTAAGGTTGGAAAGAGAACTGCAAATAGAGAATTCTCTCCATAAGGGGTTTCTACACGCGGGTTGATTGGGGAAAGCTTAGCGATCAGTTCTTGGATTTGCTCGGGAGGAACCTGCTGGCCCGGAGGTAGTTTGACTATCGTGGGAAAAACATCTTTCTGAAAGAACTCTAGTAAAACTGCAGCTGCCACAGCTTGCGCCGCGCTAGGGGGCGTGACCCAGGAAGTGTCAACGATAATGTCCAAAGTCGCCTTGTCTGGACTTCCGAGATGGAGGTAATATGTTCGCAGTTTACTATCGAAGCCGTTTTCGATTAGGTAGATTACGTCGATGTTTCCTTCCTCAAACATATGCATCGCAGTAGCTCTATCAGTCTTGGACTTCACAACTATTTGGTCTGACTGCTGAAACCGTGATACCAATGCCTGAGAGAGCTGGCTGTTGTCTTCATCAACAACCGCAACCTTCAGCTGCTGGAGGCCGCCTAAACCAAACCCACCGATTACAGTTGTTACGCTGCCCAGGATGCCGAGAATAAGAATGGGGCCGAGGAGGAAGAACACCAGTGTCTTCTTATCGCTGCCGAGAATCTTGAACTCGTTCACGCAAACCTGACGTATCCTCTTCTGCCTGCTTTCCATATCTAGATGACCTCCTGGAAAGTTTCCCCGGTGAAGTAGATGAAGACATCTTCTAGGCTCGTGTCCACAACATTCATCGCTTTGAATCCTAAACCTAGTTCTCCAAGCAAAATGGGAATTCTGGCCATCGCCTGCGGTATGTCTTTACAGAAGACTTTGACTTTGTAGCCGGACCTATCGACAAGTTCAGCCACACCGTCTCGCTTTGCTCTGGACTCGAACTCACCGAGTTTCGCCGAAACGTAGTCGTCTAGAGTAAACATTTCCAGTTCAATCGCCTTACCTGAGCCCGGAATGGTTTGTTTCAGATTCCTTGGGGAATCATAGGCGATCATGCGGCCTTTGTTTATTATCAGTAGTCTGTCGCAGTATTCTCCCTCGTCGAGGAAATGAGTAGTCACAATCATTGATACATTGTAGGTTTGATTAATCGACTTCAGGAATTTCCACAAGCTTCTCCGCGTTGCAGGGTCCAACCCTGAAGTGGGTTCGTCTAGGATAACGAGCTCGGGGTCATGCGCAAGGGCAGTGGCCACGCTCACCCTCTTCTTCTGACCGCCCGAGAGACGACTGACCCTATCGTTAAGCCTATCGCCGAGCTCGACAACTATCGCAAGCTTCTGGGCCTTCTCAGCCAAGTATGCTTTGTCGAGTCCGTACTGCCCCCCGAAGTACATTACATTTTGACCAAAACTCAAGTCTTCGTAGAGCTGTATGTCCTGTGGAACGTAACCAAAGAGCTGTTTTGCAGAATGCGCCTCCCTGCTAACGTCAAACCCTCCCATGATTACCTGGCCGGAAGTACCAGTAGATTCTCCCGTTATCGCCTTGATGATCGTGCTCTTTCCGGATCCACTCGGCCCCAAGATGCCGACGATTTCTCCACGGTTTACCGAAAAATCGACGTCATGAACCAATTGCTTCTTACCTTTTATGATCGAAAGCTTTCGCACAATGAGGATCTCATCCGGCTCGTAAGAAGGGCGACGGGGCTCAACCGGGCGTTGAGGGAAGGCTACAGGAACTCCTGCAACTGGCTTGGGCACGTCCACTGGTGCAAGGCGCTGCTGCGGCGCGCGCTTCCCGCGAGTCCGTGGAGGTTCTAGGACCTTCTTGGAGTCTTCCGCCTTGAATGGTTGAGCGGAAATCTGCTTTTCAACCGATGGAACCGGAGACGTCACCGCTGGAACAGTCAATTCTCGTTCAACCGAACCCGACGGTATTTCTGGCTGGAGTTGGCCGCATGCAGGACAATAGGCTGCGTTACTTGAGATCCCTGCTCCACAAAAGCCACAAAATCGCTGTGAAGCTCCCGATGATTCAACCGAAGCACCCTCGGAAACAAATTCAATAATAGGTTCAGGTTGCACAGCTCCGCAACTTGTGCAACTTGTCGATTCGTTAGGGATTTCAGAGCCACAGAATCCACAGAATCGTCTGGAGCTCAGAGGATGATACACTCCAAAGTTCTCGGCAACCTACTAGTCGATATCCAGCTCACTTAACCATTGTGGGGATATTCTTCATGAAGGTATTGACATTAAATATGTCGCGGATCTTGATCGAGCATCATTCAATCGATAGAATTACCGAAAGGTAGTTAACAATCCACACAGGTTCTTTTGATTGGACTAGGAACGCATTTGGTGTCTCGAAGGATTTCTGAGGCTGTCCTAATCATTGTTCTAGGTTTGTTCTCGGCGGCTGTCATGATCCCCATAGTTCACTCATCTCCGGGTTGGAGTTGGACACTGTATTATGATTTCAACAGCAAGAGTTACACACCGGGGACATCGGGAACAGTGTCAATATCCTTGGCCAACACCGGCACCGTTAGCGTTCAGGTCAGAGAAGTCGGCATTCAGTTTGACTGGCAGCAGGCCGTGAACCAGTGGTGGTCAGAAAAAGTAAGCAGTACTGTCGGTTCCGGTCAACGTGTCATTCTCGCGACTGTGAAATTCGATGTGCCGTCTGGGACAAGTGAGGGAACACACAAGTTCCACGTCGGAGTCTACCAAAGCCATTTAGAAACCTACTTCGACGCGTACTACGGAACCTACTACACTTCATGGGTTGACGACGGGTTGCAGTGGATGAATGGTTGGGATGACGTGAGCATTGAGGCATTGAAACCGGTGCTCAGCTTCGTTAGCGTAACGAATGTGCCTCCTCTCAATAGGCCAATCTATGTCGGTGAGACATCATCATATGTTGTGGTCGTATCTAACACCGGAAACGCAAAAGCTGGATCCGTTAAAGTGGTGCTGGAAGATTTGTCTCCCAGCACAGGCTTGACGGTGACCGGTTCCGATTCAAAAGACATCGACCCAGGGTCAATAGGCCAATGGAAGATCGACGTGCAGGGTGGACAACCAGGTAAGTACAGCGGCACGTTGCGGGTTTATGCGGGAAGCAGCCGCATGGTAGAACAGGCTTGGCAGCTGGAGGTTGCAGCGCCTCCAATTAGCATAGCCGCGAAAGACACTTCGCCTCAAGGCCAGCTCTACGCGGGTGACACTATCACCGTCACATACAAGTTGAGAAACAGCGGTCCGGTTGATGTGAGCGCGATCACCTTTGATGTTAAGACAGGCGACGGTCTGACTGTTGTCGAGTCGCCAAGTGTGTCGCAAATTCCGTCACAGTCTCAGGCGACAGCAACCCTGAAGCTGAGGGCCGATAAGACTGGTACCGCCTCCGTTCAGGTAACGATCATGGCCTACGGAACCCAAGTGCAAGAAGACAAGTTCAATCTTGTCGTGACTGAACGGCCATTGTGGCTGCAGTCTTGGTTCTTGCCAGTGGTGGGGGGTGTCGTTCTAGCACTTCTCGTAGGAGTAGTATTAGCACGTAGACGAAAGCCTAGTGCTCCCAAAGCGCCTTCATTGGTGACTTCTCTACCTGAGCAGAGAGTTTCGACTGGGCCTGCGACAACATGTCCCCGATGCGGAAAATCCCTCACATATGTTCAATCCCGATCCAAGTACTACTGCACTAAATGCAAAGAATACTTCTGAAGTAAGCACGAAGTTACAAGTTCTGCATCTTCTGTGGCGAACCATCACACTGGGCGCGAGATTTTGTCCTAATATCACTCGCGGAAGATCTCAATAATGAGAATCTACTGCACGCTCCCCACCGCATTCGAGACCGGTCTCAGACACGGACGTGAGTCTCTGAGTTAGGTGGACGAAGAGCCACCTTCAAGGCCTTTCCATTTTCCATCAGTTGTAGGGCTTCCTCCGCTTTTTCAAGCGGCATCTCATGGGAGATCAAAGGCTTGATGGATACTTGACCTGAAACAATCAAGCGGAACGCTCGTTCTACTGCCGAGGGGGTATGATGAAATGCTCCTTGAACATGAATTTCACCGTAGTGAATCTTCTCCGCATTGAATGATGCGCTTGTTCCTGGCGGACAGCCTCCAAACAGAAGAATGGTACCGCCTTTGCGAACGAGGCTTAGCGTGGATTCCCATGTCTCACGTCTGCCAACAGCCTCAACCACAACATCGGCACCACGCTGATCTGTGATGTCTAGAACACGGTTAGTCGGATTCTCACTTGCCGAGTTAATCGTCGCGTCCACGCCGGCCTTTTCCGCTTCCTGAAGCCTTTCTGGAACAACGTCGCATAACGCGACCTTCCTTGCTCCATGAAGACGAGCCAGTTGAGCATGTAACAATCCAATAGGTCCGCCCCCGATTATGACCGCTGTCCCACCCGGATTGGGATGTATTAGTTCCCAGCCATGCACCACGCAAGCCAAAGGCTCCAAGCTGGCGACATTCGCCAACGGAACGCCATCTGGGATCTGGAAGGTATTCTGACGGACTATTCTCTCCGGGATCCTCACATACTCAGCATATGCGCCAGGCCACGTGAACCCTACGATGCTCTCATCTAAGCGCTCACACAAGTTCGGCTGGCGTATGAGACAGTAGTAGCAAATGTTGCATGGCGCGGAGTTTGCGGCCACTGCCTTCATTCCCACTCGGAACTTCTCTACTCCAGTTCCCACTGCGGATATTGTACCGGCAAATTCGTGGCCCATAATTTGAGGAGGTTTCGCGAGGGGATGCCCTCGCCTGAACATCTTCACATCAGTGCCGCAAGTCAGAGCAACAGCAGTCTTGACGACCACCTCGCCAGGACCAGGTGTCGGAATCGGAACCTGCTCCGCTTTGATTTCGCCAGGTTTGTAGAATCTTATCGCCAGCATCGAAACCGACAGAACATATCACCCATGCCTAATTATTCATCTCGTCGCGGCAACGTATCCCGGAACACTTCAGTTTTCGACCACCACTTTCACCGCTTCATTTCCACTTTCAGCGAGCCGAATAGCTTCTCCAACTTCGCCCAAAGAAATTCTATGAGTTATGGTTTGCGCCGGTGCGATCCGTTTCGACTCGATCAAATCCAGCGCCATCCGCATTTCAGTTTCGGATGTCGAATAGCTTGATTGTATACTCACTTCTCGAAGGAATAGTTGACCCGCATCGAAGGAGAGAACTACGCCTCGGGCCGGAGAACCGAAGAGAAGTACTTTTCCCCCTTTGCGAACCGAATTGGAAGCTTGCTCGATCGCTTTCGGATTTCCCGTGGCAACGATCGCGTAGTCCACACCTCGACCATCCGTAACCAGTGAGATCGCCTTGGGGACGTCGTCGCTTCCCGGGTCCAACGTCATATCCGCGCCCAGCTTTTCCGCGATATGTCGCCGATTCCTTATCACCTCAACAGCGAGAATTGGTGCCATTCCAAATAGCTTTAGCAATTGAACGTGAATCAAACCAACAGGGCCGACCCCAAAAACTGCGACACTGTCACCCTCCTTGATTCCCGCCTTTCTCAGCGCCCGGATACAGCAGGCTGTTGGCTCTACCTGCGAGCCCTCCTCGAAGCTCATAGATTCTGGAATTGCGTAGACCGTCCCACCTCGTACTAGTACCTCCGGGACGCGAAAGTATTCAGCGAACCCACACGGGTCGAGATTGCTCTTCGGATAGGCCTCGCACAACGTTTCCAGACCATTCTTGCAGTAGGAGCAGCTTCTACAGGATATGTGATGATGAACGACCACCCTGTCACCACGCTTGAATCCTGGAACGTTGGCGCCTACTCGTTCAATCTCACCAGCCACTTCGTGCCCAAGAATTGGTGGTGTGATATGTTCTCCATGAACTTTCTCAAGATCAGTTCCACAAACGCCGCATACACGCATATGAACTAGAATCTCACCATCGCCGATCGTAGGAATCTCGAGGTCTTTCAATTCCACGATTCCCTTGCCAGCGATCACTGCTGCCTTCATGACTCATCCGATACCCTGACTGCTCAAAAGCCTATAGCCGCGTCTTATCAACTAGCACCGCACCTCAGAATAGAAGTTGCTCCATTCTTGGCGGCTAAGGTTCAAGTTTACATTGAGCAGATGCCGAAGCTGCGCAATCCCATACTGGTATGTGGGCTTCCGGACAGCGGAAACGTAGCGAAGCTAGTCATCGATCAATTAGTCAAGCAGTTGAAAGCCAAGAAGTTCGCTGAGATTTATTCCTCTTCTCTTCCTCCGCGTGTTTTGATCCGCCAAGACGGAACTGTCGAGCCAATGAAACACTCAATGTTCTATTGGGTCAGCAATAATGGAGGAAGAGATCTGGTCTTGTACACGGGTGACGTCCAACCTAGCAATCCTGAAGCCGCCTATGCGCTCGCAGAAAAGGCGCTAGAGATAGGTCAGTCTCTGGGTGCAGGCCTCGTGCTTACCGTGGGCGCCTATATCACCGGCGAGTTCTCGAAAGAACCAAAGGTTTTCGGCACAGCCACCGACAAGGAGCTTCTCAAGGAATTCGAAGGAATCGGTGTCACAAGGATTAGCGAGGGGAACATAACCTGGATGAACGGTCTCCTCGTGGGTCTCTCGCTACTTCGCAACCTGAAAGCCATTTTCCTGTCTGGAGAAACTTCCGGATATATTGTAGATGCCAAAGCAGCGCGGGCAGTGCTCCAAGTGTTGGGACGTAAGCTAGAAATCCCGATAGATATGAGTGAGTTGGAGCGGCGAGCAACAGAATCAGAGACCTTGGTCAAGTCAATGAAGGAGATTCAAGACAGAGGAGACGAGACGGGTTACATAGGATAGCATATCATGCCTACTTGCAATGCAACGATGTCGGCGATAGTAACTTCATAAATGAAATTAGGAAGGCATGCAAGGTGCCTTCGTAGCAAGCGGGGCCTGTAGTCCAGCTGGTTAAGACGTCGCCCTCACATTGACTAATGATGAGAACGGCGAAGATCCCCGGTTCGAACCCGGGCAGGCCCACCATCTATGTCAATTTGAAATAGGGTTTATTCCGGGGCGAGTCTTTGACAGTGCTCAAAACCAATTCTTGTCAATGTTGGTAAGCAGAAATAGGCGTAATAAGCTGTCTATCTTCCCGAAGAGGGAAGAGAACATTGACGGCAAGCAAGAAAGCCGACCTCGCAGGACCCAGCATAGGCACCTACGAGGAAATTGAGAGAATTCTCCCCCAAGGACTACCATACTCCCCTGAATCCAAAAGACACACAGAAGGCAATCTTCGCCTCAAAGAACTACGTAGAAGAGAACCTCTGCAAAGAACTCAACCTGATGATGGTTCAGGTTCCACTAATTGTAGATGTTGAGAGCGGCGTCAACGACCTTCTCGACCGAGACGGCACACGTACGCCCATTCAGTTCCACATCTCTAACGATTACAACAAGCACCCGATTGATGCTCAAGTTGTGCAGGCCGCGACTAAATGGAAGCGGGTTGCGCTCAAGCAGTTCGGGATGAAGGTCGGCGAAGGTTTGTGCACCGACATGCGTGCCGTGAGAAAAGACTACTTCCTCGATCACGACCATAGCGCCTACGTCGATCAATGGGACTGGGAGAAGGTAATAACCGCCGACCAACGGAATCTGGAGTATCTGAAGGACACCGTGAAAAAGATCTGGAAGGTGCTCAAGGGCGCTGAGACCCATGTTCAAGAACTCTTTCCCCAACTGAAGTCGGACAAATATCCAAACCTGCCCGACGAGCTGACGTTTCTGCATGCCGAGGACATACTCGACAAGTTCCCCGATATGCCACGCAAGCAACGAGAAACCGCCATCCTCCAGGAATACCCGGCCATCTTCATCATCGGAATCGGTTGGACGCTCAAGGACGGTTACCCACACGAGCTGAGGGCCGCGGACTACGACGACTGGGTGACTGAGACTAGATCAGAGACTGGTAGACCTATCCACGGTCTGAACGGCGATATCCTCGTCTGGAACCCTGTAACGAAGCGCCGTCATGAGCTCTCGTCAATGGGTATTCGCGTAAACGCTCAAACCCTGAAGAAACAGCTGGAGATGACTGGCCAGCTCGACTTCCTCAAACACCCATACCACGAAGGCATCGTCAACAACGAGTTACCTCTCACCATTGGTGGAGGGATCGGCCAATCTCGTACCTATATGCTGCTTCTCAAGAAGGCACATCTTGGAGAAGTCAGTGTCACAGTATGGCCGAAGATACTCAAGGACATCTGCGGGAAGAAAAACATCCATGTCCTAGAGTGAACGATGAGCTTCGCTTTCACTACCAGTATTGACTCAAACCCCTCCCGAGATGCGTGTTTCACTGATCACTTGAGCTTGAGTTCCGCGAATACATTATCTTGTTCTCTTCTTATGCTAAAACCCAGTTTCTCACATAGTCGGATCATCTTCAGATTCTCCGACATTATTATTCCATAGATTCTCTCAACGCCTTTCTCCCTGGCAACACCGATTAACATGTCTATAAGTTTCATCCCCAAACCACTTCCTTGATGACTATCCGCCACTACCACAGCGAATTCTCCATGCTTCTTGTTCGGTTCGAGGATTAGGCGCGCGACGCCAATCTCCTTCCTACGATCTCCGTCGCGGGTCTCGGCGATGAAGGCCATCTCTCTGTCATAGTCAATATTGCAGAACCTCACCAGAGCTTCATGGGGAAGGTCCTTGATGATTTGAAAAAACCTGAACCGACTTGTTTCGGTGGATAATCCCCTGATGAATTCCAATTCCATGGGTTCATCCTCAGGCCTAATGGGACGAAGGATAACTTCGGTTCCATCCCTCAATTTCCAAGGTGTGACATACTTCGAAGGATAGGGCATAATCACGAGGTGCTGATAGGCCTCAGTACGATCCGTGATCGCCGGGTCAATGATTATTCTCGCGTCCAATACGACCAGTTGGCCTTCCGAGACGGCCAGAGGGTTGATGTCCATCTCGGCTATTTCGGGGAAATCAACAATCATGTTGGAGAAACGCACGACCACTTCCTCAAGCGCTTTCATGTCAATTGGCGGCTTGTTTCGGAGGCCTTTAGAGAGGGCTTGATAGATTCTCGTTTCTTCGATGATCCGTTCTGCCAGCACCTGGTTCAGGGGAGGTAACCCTATCGAGAAATCCTTGAAGAGTTCGACGCCAATTCCTCCCAAACCGAAGAGCACGATTGCGCCAAAGTCTCGGTCCTTCTTAGAACCAAGAATCAGTTCGTAATCGACTTTCTTCATCATCTTCTGAACGTACACGCCGTCTATTCTCGCGTCGGGCTTCGCTTTCTTCACTCGCTCCAGTAACACTTGAAATTGCTCCCTGAGCATTTCCGGTGTGTCTACTCCGGGTATGACTGCATTGAAATCTGTTTTATGCAAGATGTCCTGAGAAGCTATTTTCAAGACGACTGGGTAGCCTATTTCACCAGCAATCATTGATGCTTGGTCGACAGTTTTGGCGAGGTTACCGCGAGCCCGCTGAATTCCGTAGGCGTCGAGGAATCTGTCAACGTCAGATTGGCTGAGAGCTGATCTCTTCTCGTCCTTCGCCGCTCTGCGAATCGTGACTTTCAGGTGGCTCTTTGGTGGTTCCAAATCAACGGATAATTCTTCAGGAGTCTCGTAAAGGAGGTCTAGGTTTCGTCTGTACCTGTACATGTACATGTAGGTCTTGACGGCTTCTTCGGGCGTCGGATAGGTTGGAATGCGATTCTTGTAGAACAGTTCCCTCGCTTTGCTTTGTTCGCCCATCCAGACTGTAAGGATCGGTTTGCGCCTGTCCGCAGCAATCTTAGTGACCGTTTCCGCGACCTGTGTTGGTGCCGTCACACCTTGCGCCGTGTAAATGACTAGGACACCGTCGACATTGGGGTCCGCGATGCAGGTTCTTATCGCCATCTCATACCTGTTGATGTCAGCGTCTCCGAGGATGTCGACTGGGTTTCCGTGACTCCAGTAAGGCGGAAGATTCGTCTCTAGCGTTTTCTTGGTTTCTTCAGACAGTTGAGCGATTTGACCACCGTAGTCTATTAGAGAGTCGGCTGCGAGGACTGCGGGTCCACCGGCATTAGTGACTATCACAAGTCTGGGCCCTGCGGGCAGGAACCTTGACTCGAGGACCTCCGCAGCATTGAACAGGTCTTCGATCTCGTCAACTCTCACGACTCCAGCACGTTTGAAGGCGGCGTCGTAAACGACGAAATCTCCAGCGAGCGCGCCCGTGTGAGATGAGGCCGCCTTCGCCCCAGCTGCATGTCTTCCTGCCTTTATGATGATGATCGGTTTTGTTCGTGCGAAGCCTCTGGCAGCGCTCATGAATTTCCTCGCGCTGTGCACGTCTTCCATGTAGATGATTATGCTGCGAGTGTTCGGGTCGTTGCCCAGGTAGTCGATCATGTCACCGTAGTCCAGGTCGAGGGTTGAGCCGAGAGATGCGAACATGCTGAACCCTATGTGGCTGCTGATTGCCCAGCTGAGTAATGCTGAGCCTAACGCTCCGCTCTGTGAGATGAAGGCGATCTGGCCGGGTTGTGGGTTGTCTCTCAGAAAAGTCGCGTTGAGGCCTATATGTGGCCTGACGAGGCCAACACAGTTTGGACCTAATATTCGGAGATCATACTTCGCCTGAATCCTCCTTATTTCGTCCTCGAGTTTTGCTCCTTCTGCTCCGATTTCGCGGAAACCAGCTGAGATTACTATGACGCCATCGACACCAGCTTTGGCGCACTCTTCAACTATGCCAGGCACAGTCTTTGCCGGTGTGGCAATAACGGCCAGGTCAACGTGGCCCGGGACTTTCAAGATATCCGCATAGCACTTGAGCCCCATCACGCTCTCATGATTCGGATTGACGGGATGGATCGTTCTTCGATCTCTCCCTAGCAGGAGGTTCTTCATGACTGAGTGGCCGACGGAGCCTTCACGGTCTGTTGCCCCAATCGCCGCCACAACCTTTGGATTCAGCATTCTGTCGATACTAGCCATCTCTCTCTATCTGCTCCCGATTTCGAGAGTTGAATTGCCCACCCTCAGATAATCGCCGCGCATGGGTTCCCCTGCTGGTAATTGCTTGCTTCAGTACACGAGGAGGTTTTCAACCGTATATCACTCGCAGTCGCCAGATAGAAATAAATGCGCTATGAAAGAGAGAGTGAGGGTTTCGCTTTGGATAGAATCGCGGTTGGATTCAACCCAAACATAAGTGGGAGAGAGGCCGCTGAATTCGCGCATTTCGCGGAAGAACTTGGCTTCGAGTCCTTCTGGGTTCATGAGAATCCTTTCATCAAGGATGCAATCTCCCTGCTTTCCAATGCAATCTCCGCCACGAAGAGGATAAAAGTTGGGGGGGTGCGTAAGCGTCGTGACTCGACACCCGTTGCTTGCGGCGACGACGTTCGTAGCCTTGGACGAAATGTCTGGGGGAAGAGTAGTGATGGGCGTCGGTCTCGGCGGATTTCCTTGGCTACCGAAGATTGGCGTCAAAGTTTTTCCGGTCGGCGAGACTAGACCTCTCAAACGCATCAAAGAGTTTCTCACGATAACTGGGGGAAAAACGGGGGAAAGGATTACTGGAAGGAACTGCGCTCGGGTTAATCGAAGGATCAGTGAAGCACGTGACATGCTTAAATCACCAGATCTTTGTTCGTGGAGAGCCGAGTTCACAACTATTGTGTTGGTGTTATCAAACCATTACGAGGCAACTTAAGCTGCAGAATGCCTGAGTAGTTGACGGCTTCGCCGTTATCGACTTTCACGTAGTCGCCCTTCTGAACTGGTTTCACCAGGTTCCTATAATTGTACCTGACAAAAGTGCGTCCTGTCTCGTCATCAAGAACAAGCATGAATTGATTCATATCGACAATTTTGCCCTCGATGTGAATGTTCCGCATACCATTGCGTATTTCATCTATTCGCATGTTGATTCGACCTCAGACAGCCACGATCGGAGTCGCATCTCGCCCCGTTAGCTGAACTGCTCTTATCTGTCCGCCTATAGAAGCGGCACAATTATGTAATCTTCGCGGTTTTCAACAAATGAGCCTACTTGCTCTGAGTCAGGCTCATTTCAGGCGGAACTTCTGCGATTTACACGACTTTGTTGCATAACCTTATCAATGCTTGCAGGGTTTCTACAAGTCGGTACGTTGCGGATTCTACTTCTGAGTACTATCTTGCGCGTAACTAATCGGAAAAGTGGTGTAAGTATGAGTCAAGAAGGATATGGCGGCCGAACAATGTATAAAGTCACCTGTTCGGACTGCGGCGCTGAAACTGAAGTGCCGTTCAAGCCGACGCAAGGCCGACCGGTCTATTGTAGGAACTGTTACCAGAAACACAGACGATACTAGATCTAGAAGAGCCGAACGTCGTCTCGTGCTAAAACCTCCATTCTTTTGATCCCTTCCTTTCTTGAAATCAGGCGTCTCGTCCCAAGTGTTTCGCCATTTCAGCTCTGTCCAACGTTTCAAATCCCAGTATGCACAGACTGAAGGTCGATTAATCTTGGAGTTTGAGAAGGTCGTCCGCAAGCGGCGTATGATTAGGAATTTCCAGCAAAAGCCGGTGTCAAAAGCAGCGATTGACAGAATTCTGGACTTGGCGCAACATGCTCCTAGCGCAGGATTCAGTCAAGGGTGGGCCTATGTCGTGGTCACAGATGCAGCCCTTAAGAAGAGAATTGGAGAAATTCAAGGTGAACTGGATTTCTACGCTAAGAGACGATTTCAAAAGTTCGTCTCAGAAGCCCCCGTTCTTATCGTCGCTTGCGCTAGTGAGCAGCTCTATCACGAACGATATCGAGAGCCCGATAAACTACAGGAAGATGGAACAGAGATTGGATGGCCTACTCCATACTGGTACTTTGACATAGGAAGTGCATGCATGCTGATTTTCCTAGCCGCTGTGAATGAAGGCTTAGCGGCCGCCTTCACGGGCGTATTTCGAGTTCATGAAATGAAGATCCTGCTCGGGGTCCCCGCTCATTTTCATCCTGTAGGCGTGATTTCGATAGGATTTCCAGCGAAAGACATCCGGTCTCCTTCATTGAAGCGAGGCCGAAGACCATTGAGCGACGTTGTTCGTTATGAACACTGGTAGCCAACTGTATTGTACGTCTTAGAATATCTTGTAAACTGGTGAGGACAGACACGTGACTCCACCGTCGCCCTTGTAGAACTCGGACATTTCTACCTCTACTGGCTTGTAGTCTCCTTCTTTCAACTTCAGGCTCGCTCTGGGAAAGCCAGAAGGGATCAGTACTCTTCTCTCTCCCAAATACAATGCATCAGTTGCATAAGCTTCCTCTTCGGGAACTGTTATGAAACGAAATCCGGGAAAGGAGTGAGGATTGACAAGATCGGGTGCTATGATCATGTTCCCGTGGCTCAGATATGAGCAACCGCATAGGAGGTGCATCGCATCTATCTGGATCGAAGTAACTTTGCGTTCAATCATGACTTGCTCAACTCGATGAATGCCAGCTGCGTTTGTTCTTTGAGACTGACCTACGAATAGCCCACGGTCCGTTACTGCTATGTCGCCCCCTTCCAAAGTTCCGGGTGTCTCTACCCAATTCATCTTCCCAACTTCGATATTGTGCGCGTTTATGTCGTTGACTAGAGTCTTCTCTTCCCCTCGCCGGGTTACTTCTCCAAATCTGCCGATTACTGAGCGACGTGAGCCGATTAACGCCGGGTCCTGCATGAATACGGAGTCGGGAAACTCTTCCAATTGCTCAAACTCAATGACCCGGATCCCCGATTCCCTAAGGATAGATACGTAATTGCGATGTTGTTTCTTCGCCAGCGATAGATCAATGCTCTTCCTTTGCGGGTTCGACGAGGCGCAGTTGACGTAGCTGTTTGCCGGTGGGCGAACGAGTACCAGATCAAATAACCGGTCTATGCTACTCATAGGTACAATAATGGAGATGCCATCAAGATATCAGCATCGGTTAATGTTCGGAATTGGATGATGCAACATGGTTGATGTCAAAGGTCTAATTGAGTACAACGAGGAAGTGAGGCGCCGATACTTTGACGCCCTCGCCAAGCTTCCTTGGGACGAATTTGTGAAGAACCGAGAGGCAAGCTGGCATTCGATGCGTAACATATTCATTCACACGCTGGGCGCCGTTGGTCACTGGTTGAATCTTCTGCAGAATGAAGAAGTCCATGGCCGTAGGGAATTTGACGATTACAAAACCATTGAAGATGTCAGTGAGTACATGAGGCATATTGAGGAACGCATGCATAGGTATCTCAATTCATTGACCGAAGAACAGCTGATGAAAAAGTACACAGTTACAAATAACGCGGGCGAGACCATTCAAGTTACCGCGGAGGATGTTCTCATTCACGTATTCGAGGAGGAGGTACATCACCGAGGTGAACTCATTGCGCTCATGTGGCAAATGAATGTGGAACCACCACTAATGGGGTGGAAGTACCTCTAGACGTCTTCACCTTGCGCCGTCGACGTTGAACTCGACCGCCGAACATATCCTACTCCTGGATTCTTTCAAAGTTTGATAGGTACTCCGCGCCTCGTTCTGTATCTAGGATGTCGTCTTCGATTCTGATTCCACCAATCTTCTTTCCATAGATTCCGGGTTCAACGCTATGTACCATACCGGGTTGAAGAATGTCTTTGGATTCTATATGCAATGCCGGAATCGGTTCATGAACACCAACACCAATTCCATGCCCCAAGCGATGCACCAGGTAGGCGGAGAGTCCGTGTCGACCAATGGTTTCAATCGAAATTCTCGCTATTTCTGCGGCACTGACTTCTGGTTCGATCGATGATATCGCTTTGGTTTCAGAGTCGAGGACGGCTTCGAGAAGAGATTTTTGTTTGTTGCTTGGTTTTCCAACTACAAAGGTTCGGGTTGTATCTGAGCTGTATCCGTCTGCAACAACGTCCAGCTCCAGCATGACTAGGTCCCCCATCCGCAACTTGCGTCGGGTGTTGCCGATCACGTACTTGTAGGCCTCGGCGGTTAGTGGGCCGGATGCGACAAATGCGCAGGCCACAACTCGGTTGGCTCTATGTTTCAGTACGCCTTGGGTTATGATTGCCTGTTCGATCTTCGACGATAGTTCGATCTCGGACAAACCTGCCTTGAGTTTGTCTCGAAAGACTTCCAGTCCAATTCGAGCGATTCGATTTGTTTTGCGCAACGCCCTCACTTCTTCCTGCGTTTTTATCGATCGAGCCTTAGTGAGTAGGGCTGAGGCGTCTTTCAGAGAGTGTCCCGCAAGTTTCTGCCTCAAGGCGGCAAGCGTTTTCTCTCCGAGAACATTCATTTCATAGCGCAGAGTCGTTCCGAGTACGAGCTCCCACGCTTGCTCTACTCCGATGGTTCCAGAACTGATTCCGAGATCAAGAAGCGCTTTGTGAACGCTCTCTTTGCCGACCTCGAGTGAGCTCCCTAGGTGTTCGAAGTTCTCCCATTTGTAGAACCTGACATCCGAAACCCAAGTCGGTGGCAATGTTTCACCGCCGGGATGAATGAGCACGGGATCCTTTTCCAGCGGGAAGACCAAGTAGGTCAGCCCGCGTCCGCACCAAGCGCCCGAAAGATAAGTGACATTCTCCGGGATACGCAGGATCAGCGCGTCAAGCCGTTCTTGACGCATAGCGTCTCGAATTCGCATTAGCTTAACTTCGTCGCGAAACAATGCTATTGCTCTCGAAACCACATGAGGCCTTGGCTACTGTTATGAATTTTCTGCAAGCGAAAGGTAAAAGTTCTCACGCAGCCTTAGAGCTCGTATCTGAGGATTTTGGATAGGTGACGAGTGTTTGGAAGAACGTACTATCGAGATGCCGAAGGAATGGGGCGGCATTATCCCGACAGAGGTCTTCATTGATGAGGGCAGTCGGCTGGTTGACGAGGCAACGAAGCGGGGGATCCCGCTCCGGCTCCTTGGTGGAGTTGCAATCAGGATCCATTGCATGGAGTTCTTGGATTTCGCCAAAAAGCTAGCGAGGCTCGGCGAAGGACAGCAGGAGTTTACGGATCTGGATCTCATGTCTTACTCCAAGTTCCGCAAGAAGATGAAAGATTTCTTTCAAGAGATGGACTACGAAAAGAGGCCAACGACGATGTCGAGCGCTGCCACACAGAGGCAGATATACTTCCATCCGAAAGGATGGTTTTACGTCGACGTCTTTTTCGACAAGTTGCTCGCAGCCAATCATCCGCTTGAGTTCAGAGGTCGCTTAGACTTTGATTCGCCGACTATTACACCGACTGACATGTTGCTTGAGAAGGTGCAGATAGTTTTTCCAGACGAGAAGGATGTCAAGGATATAATGCTACTTCTAAGAGCACACGAAGTCTCACTCCAAGAGGAGAAGAACAAGATCAATGGAAAATTCATCGCGACAAAACTGGCGTCAGATTGGGGTTTCTGGTACACGGTAACTGAAAATCTTGGACGCTTGAAGCCGTATGTTGATCAGTTTAAGAATCTCACAGATGTTGATCGCCAAGATCTGATTTCAAAGACTGATAGGCTTTTGAAGGCCATTGATGAAGAACCGAAGACCACGGGTTGGAAGATGAGGTCGGTTATTGGGACAAAGAGGAAATGGTACAACCCGGTCGAGACGTCCCAGACAATAGGTGAGTTTGGCATCTGGGATCTTCGCGAAAGAAAGTAGTGCTCATTCAGCAAGAGTATGTATTGTCATGCAAATGCGATACTGGCTTCCAACCGGAAGTCTACCTGCATGGACGATCTGCTAAAGTATCTAGTCAACCGGGCGCGATACCTTGGCGCCAATTATGCCGATTCGCGCTTCCATGAAGTGCGAACGACTCTCATAACAGCGGAGAACGGATCACTCCGCAGTTACGAATCAGACCTCTCCAAAGGAGTAGGCATAAGAGTTCTCTTGGGTGGTGCCTGGGGTATCGCCTCCTCCACTATCCTAACCAAGGAAGCGCTGCGCCAAAAGGTCAGTGAGGCCGTTCGGCTGGCCAAAGCGGCGAAGAAACTGTCAACTACAATCAACTTAGCCAAAGTAAAACCCATTGAAGCAACCGTGGAGCTTCCGGTCAAAACAGATCCTGATGTGATTTCTCCCGACGTCAAGATCAAGGTACTTCTGGAAGCGAATAAGGCAGCAATCGTAGGAGCAGATATCAAAAACTCCTCTTCGAGACTTGGGTTCCTGCATGACATTCGGTTCTTCACATCGTCAGAGGGAACCAAGGTCAAGACCGACGTCACAACCTCCGGCTTCAGTCAAGTCAGCGTCGCGGCCGCAAACGGTGCGATGGAACGCGTACCAGAACAAAGGTCGCAGTGTGCCGGATACGAGTTCATTGAAGGCGGTGATTGGAACTCTTTCGCCGCCGAGGTTTCAAAACTTGCATCCAAAGTGGTTGCGGCTCCTATGCCTCCAGCAGGCACCTATCCAGCTATCCTGGATCCAGACTTGATTGGACTCTTTCTACACGAGGCATTGGGTCACGCTTCAGAGGGCGATTTGGTGACCACGAAAGAGTCTGTTCTTGATGGGCGTCTAGGTGATTCGATAGCTGATGAATCGGTAACTGTGTTCGATGACGGCCAGATTGAAGGCGGGTACTTGGTTCCTTTTGATGATGAAGGAGTGCCAAAGACCAAGACAACTATCCTGGAGAAGGGGCGACTCAAAGGTTTCCTTCTCTCAAGAGACACCGCGACCGAGCTTGGCTTAGAACCAACCGGCAACGCTAGGGCCCAGAGCTTCGAACACAAACCAATCGTCCGAATGACGAATGTGTACATGCAACCGGGAGGCCTCTCCTTCGATGAGCTTGTCAAAAGTGTGGACCACGGATTCTACATTCGCGGACGAGGAAGTCTGGGCGGTCAAGTAGATGTGGGAGGGGGCACGTTTACTTTCAGGGCCGGGCCGTCCTACCTGATCGAGAAAGGTGAATTGAAACACATGGTCCGCGCGGTCACCCTCGCCGGCAAAGTTCTGGAAACCCTGAAAACTATCGAGGCGGTCGGGAAGGACTTCACCGTCACCACAAGCGTCTTCGGCGGCTGCGGAAAGGACGGGCAAATGGCAAAGGTCGGCGATGGTGGCCCCCATGTCCGGTTAGGGAAGCTGACCATTGGAGGAAGGACGGATTGACCGAAATCCTAACCGCCACGGAAACCGCTGTAAGATTGGCAATGAAGAAGGGTTTCGATGAAGCCGAAGCCCTCAGCACCAAGATCACGAGACGCGATATCATTTACAGGAACTTCATCGAAGCCACCAAGACCAACACCATAGCAGGCTTGAGTGTTCGCGGGGTTATCGACAAACGGATCGGTTTCTTCTCGGTCTCATCACTAGACCATAAAGACATCGAGTACGCGGCAGAACAAGCTTTGAAGATCGCCAAAGCCAACACGGAAGATCCCGATTGGAACTCGTTTCCACGCAGGTACGGGAAGGCGTCAGTGGAGAAAGTCATCGACAAAAAGATTGAACAGCTCTCCGCAAAAGACATGGTAGGTGAAGTCAGACTCGCAGTCGACACCGTACACGAGATTGACCCGTCGCTAGCAATCACGAGAGGATACATATCGACTGCCGTTCTGTCAAACGCTATCTCGAACAGTCATGGCTGCAAACTTGAGAGAAAGGAGACGATAGCGGTATCGTGGATTGCGGTCAAGGCTGGAGGAACTGATGAGAGAGGGGTCAGCCACGAAAGCAGCATATCTCGATCATGGAATGGACTCAAAACTGCACGTCGCGCTGAGGAGGTTTCTGAGAGGGCGATCAAAATGGTGAAGGCCGCGCCAATTCCGAAAGGCAAGATGGACACGGTGTGGCGCAACGACACCTTTGGCAGTGTCGTCGATGCCATGCTCACGAGAACGATTACTGCTGACGCTGTTCAAAGAAACAGGTCTCCTTGGGCGGGTAAGATTGGACAGGCTATCGCAAGTGAGCAGGTCTCCGTTATTGATGAAGGAAAGATGACAGCGGGCGTCGGGAGTAGACATTTTGACGACGAAGGTACGCCGCAAAAGCGGACGCCCGTGATCGAAAAGGGAATCCTACGATGTTTCCTATACGATAACTACACAGCCAACAGGGAGAAGCGTCCCTCCACAGGGAACGCTCACAGAGACGTAGGGGGATTCTCCACACCACCCAACTACATGAGACCGCCAATCCCGTATCCCAACAACCTAGTCGTGAAACCGATGAGCGCGACCCCCGAGGAGGTAATCAAAGAAACAAGAAAAGGGCTCTACATCGTCGAAACCATAGGCGAATGGTTATCGAACCCGATCAGCGGTGACCTAAGTGCCACAGTTGCCAGCGCTTTTCTGATAGAAAACGGAGAACTCGGAAGAGCCGTCAAGGGCGTGATTGTTTCAGCAAACTTCTTCGACATGCTGAAAGGCAGGATGGACTTGCGGGCTAACGACTTGGAGAACGCGGGCCCGGTATACGCTCCGACAACTCAAGTGCTAGACATGACTGTCGCCGGAGAATAGTGCGCCTTGGCCCGACTCAGAGTTCCCACAGGAGTCGGCAACGCAGTTGAAGTCTTGGGCGTCCTTCTCGCATTCTATCTACTCTTGTCAACGGCGTATGCGCCCAGTACACCGCTCAGATTTCTTCTGTACTTGATTTCAATGGGATGCTTTGTATTCTTCCCGCATGGGCTTGCACATTACATAACAGGCCGACTGGTGGGAGTACGTTTCAAATACTATTTCTTAGCAAAGTCGTCTGTTTCCAAACTGAAGCTGCCCCTCTTTAGTACCTTGGCGAATCAATTTCCCGTGTTGGCTTTGAAGGTTGATCCAGAGTCTCTTCGCTCAGCAAGCAGTGGCAGGAAAGCAGCGATGTTTGCTTCTGGTGCCGCAGCATCGATGGTACTGCCATTTATCGCGCCGGTAGCGTCGATGGGGCGTGTGTCTGTTCTCGTCAGCGGACTTCTATTTCTTGTCGCTGCGGCCAACGCTGCATTTGATCTCTACTATAGCCCAAAGGCCGGCGACATCTCTAGAGCCCGCCTAACTGGATGAAACTAAATCAGCACCGCCTTAATATTGGAGTGAGATTCTGGGAAAGGGACTGGTGTTGCATTGAATTATCGTCGTTTGGGTAGTGCAGGTCTCAAAGTCAGCGAGCTATCGCTTGGCGCTTGGGTCACCTACGGTGGGCAAGTTGGCGAGGATATGGCGCTCGAATGTATGTCTGCTGCCTACGATGCAGGAGTGAACTTCTTCGACAACGCGGAGGCATATGCGCATGGAAACGCCGAGACTGTCATGGGCAACGTGATAAAGAAGCTGGGATGGAAACGAGAAGACATAGTCGTCTCAAGCAAAGTCTTCTGGGGTGGAGAAGGACCCAACGAACTGGGGTTGTCTCGAAAACACATCTACGAAGCGTGTCGCCACTCTCTTAAGCGGCTCCAGCTAGATTACTTAGATCTATTCTTCTGTCACCGCCCCGATCCAAACACACCGATTGAAGAAACGGTCCGGGCAATGGACGATTTGATCCACCAAGGTAAGATTCTGTATTGGGGTACCTCGGAGTGGAGCGCAGCTGACATCATGCGCGCCTATGCTCTGGCGCGTGAGCATCATCTGACCCCGCCGCAGATGGAGCAACCACAATACAACATGCTTCATCGCGAACGCGTAGAGAAAGAATACGCGCCCTTGTATCGGGAGATAGGCTTGGGGACAACTATCTGGAGCCCTTTGGCGTCAGGTCTGCTCAGTGGCAAATACAACAATGGAATCCCGCCTCAAAGCCGAGCAACGCTCCCAGGTTACGAGTGGCTACGCGAATACGTTGTCACCCCCCAGAACCTTGAGACAGTGAAGAAGTTGCAGCCTGTAGCGGAAGATCTTGGCTGCACGCTGGCGCAACTCGGATTAGCGTGGTGTCTCAAGAACCCGAATGTCAGCACGGTCATCACGGGAGCAAGCAGACCCGAGCAAGTCATTGAAAACATGAAGGCCGTTGAGGTCGCACAGAAGCTCAGTGCAGACGCCATGCAGCGCGTCGAGTCCATCCTAGGAAACAAGCCTAGGTCAGAAGAGGACTAGGAGTCGGCAGCTGCTCTAAGTGGCCAAGGAATCCAAGAGTGCACGTAACTTCCTGAAGTCCTCTTCCATTACTCCTCTCAAGCTGAAGGTGTAGAGTGCCGCCGCCGGATGATACATCGGAAAGTACGTTATCGACTCGACCTCAAACGGGATGCCATGTAGCGTCGTCACCGATTGCTCGGAATCAATTAGAGCATGAATAGCCGAATTGCCCATTGGGCATATCACCTTAGGACGCAAGAGCGAAATCTGCCGGTCCAAGTACGGTCTGCACGCAGCAGATTCATCCTTTCGTGGCGGACGATTATTCGGTGGCCTACATTTCACGATGTTTGTTATGTAGACATCATCACGGCGTAGGCCAATCGATTGAAGGAGTTCAGTTAGGAGTTTCCCTGCAGCTCCAACAAACGGTCGACCCTGAACGTCTTCTTGTTCTCCGGGAGCTTCACCAACGAACATAACACTTGCAGCTTTAGAGCCCTCGCCTGGAACAGCCTGCTTCCGCGTTTCGGAAAGGCGACACTTGTCGCAGATCAGTACTTCACTCGCGACCTTATCGAGCGAATCCGCTGTTCCAGTTGCTGTCATCGCAACAGTCCATCTGACTTATCCGGAGATGCATGAAGGTCACAGCGTACGGTATATATGGGTCCTCCCGGTTTCACGTAGCGAACATCACCAAAGTGAACATTCATGCCGATCACTGACGTCGTCAAGAAACAACTAGCCCAGAAAGTACGACTCCACTACAAAGTCTGCCGCGACTGCGGCGCCCGCAACCCTGGTCCTTCCAATCGTTGCAGGAAATGTCACGGTCACAATCTGCGCTGGAAGAAACGTGAACTCGGGGCTAAGTAGGACTCAGCCTGAGCTTGCTGTACAATAGATAATTAGATAATTGGAGCACAAAGGGAGAAGAGTAGGACTATCGTCCTACGCTATTCCCATCTGAGCTTTCGCTTCTTCACTCATCTTGTCTGGAGTCCACGGTGGGTCGAATACAAGATCGACCTTTGCATCCTTGACTCCATTGACTGCCTTGATTTTCGCCTTGACTTCTTCGGCAATCATGCCGCCCATCATGCATCCGGGTGCCGTTAGAGTCATCTTGATGCCAACGTTCCCATCCTCTTGTATGTTGATATCGTAAACCAACCCTAGGTCCCAAATGTTGAGCGGAATCTCAGGATCGTAGCAGTCCTTCAGAACCGTTATCAGCTCTTCTTTGGTAACCAATTTTCAGTTCACCTCGCTCCGGCAGATTCCCTTGTTCTTCGAGAGAAGTTCGCAATTCTCTTGCCTATTAACCTTAGTCTGTAGTCTTTAACCGGGGATGTGTGTTCTCGTGTTCTCTTGCTAGCTAGCGCTCTTTTGTTCTATCCATGCGATGGGCATGGCGCCAGGTATGGGTTCAAGTAGTTTGGTGGCGTTGACTCTTACGGCTCTCGTCACTTCCTCGAACAAGGGGTTGGCGTATTCCTCGATCTTCCCTTCGTCCGCTAACTTCGCGATTTCAGGGTCCAATGGCATTGAGCCAAGGTACGGTATGCCGGCCTTCTTCGCTGCTTCCTGCGACTTGCCTTTTCCAAAAACCTCCATCCTTTCGCCGCAATGGGGACATATGGCGTAGCTCATGTTTTCAATCAAGCCAAGGATCTTGACTGGTGCGATCTGCTCGCTTAGGGTCTTGGCCATATTGATCGCTTTGCCGACCACCATTAGAGCCAAGTCTTGTGGTGTCGTCACCACAATGACCCCTTGTAAGGGCAGCGACTGAAATACCGTTAGGGGGGCGTCAGATGTTCCCGGGGGCAAATCAACGAGCAGGAAGTGGAGATCTCCCCATTCTATGTCTTGGAACATTTGTCGGATGACGCTGTTGATGATCGGCCCCCTAACGATGACTGGCATCTGGGGTTCTTCGAGGATTAGGTTCATTGAGACGACCTTAATTCCGGTCTT
>Ga0315282_10001184_pt1 | contig 50139 bp, 43 predicted proteins | sample YL17G07_20_MG_FD_203693 | JGI IMG/M metagenome (GOLD analysis project Ga0315282, IMG submission 203693) | Sediment microbial communities from Yellowstone Lake, YNP, Wyoming, USA - YL17G07_20 | ecosystem: Environmental > Aquatic > Freshwater > Lake > Sediment | place: USA: Wyoming | collected...
GGCCGTGCCTCTGTCGCCCCGTTCGGGGCTTGCCGATGGGGGAGGTCGGTTTCCGGGGGTTTCGCCTCGCTGCGCGAGCCGATCACCCCCGGCTACTTGCTGTTACCCCTTCGGGGTTTTCCTGGCGCGACGAACCGAGGAATGCGACATTTCCATCAAATGCAACTTGAAGCAGTGCTAACAGCCTACGCTACTTTGGCAGGCTGACAGCCCGCGGCACTTCTCCGCAGAAGACAGAAAATCCACAAGGCTTGACACGGTGACGTTCCGTGAGTAGCGTCACCGGAGTTGTGGCGATTGCTGCGTTTTTTGACGCCGCGAAAAAACCGACGACGGAGCCGCGGGGGTGGGGCGATCTTACATCAGAGCGATTTTCTTCCTTGGCGCCCTCGTTTTCCTTTCGCGCAACGCCGGCGAAATGACCCACGAGCTCGAGCGCGCCGCCGGCCTGGTCTGCTTCCTGATCTTCGGCCTGAGCTACATCCAATACCGCGCGAACCGGCGGCGGGTGTGGGCAGTGCCGCTCGGCGTGATCGTGCTGGCGGCCGGGCTGGCGCTTTTGCAGGACGATGCGCCGTGCGCCGTGGCGGCGCTGGCTCTGGCGACCGTGGGTTTGTGGTTTCTGCTCGATGGGCTGGGTGTTGCGGTTGACGACATGCCGGAGTATGTCGCCGCCGCCCTCGGCTTTGCGGGTCTGTTGCTGTTGGGAAAAGTCTGCACGCCCGCGTGGTATGCCTCGCGATGGCTGGCCAGTGCCGCCTGCACCGCCAGTAACGCGCTCGGTGTCGGTGCGATTGATTTTCGCCCGACCTTTGTCGGTCTGCCGATCACGGCCCTCCTCTTTCTGTTTTGGGCTGCCCGGTGGCTATACAGCGCCAAGCGCCGCTGGCAGGGTTTTGTCTGGCCGGCGATCTTGACGCTTCTCGTGCAAATGCTCTATCTCCTCGCCGCTGCGTGGGCGCTCAATTCTCTGCTTCCCATCGTCAACGCGGCAGCCGGTCGGCCCGTGGAGCAGCTGCTCTGGTATCAGGCTTTCCTCACCCGCAGCATGCCGTGGAATCTCCCGTTCGTTCTTTTCGTCATGAATGTGCCCGTGCTTTTCTGGGGCGTTGGGCGTCGGGTCGAATGGGGCCGAGCGGTGCCGCCCACGGGCAGACGGTGCATTCTTCCCCTGGCCGCGCTGGTCGCGTCGTTGGCCGGCGTCGCCTTGCTTTTCAGCGTGAAACGACCGACGCCGCAGCCGATCGTCTTCTACGAAAAAGGATTCGTGAACTGGGAAGTTCCGGAGTGGGGACGATATGGGCAGACCGCGGCGGGAATGTTCGGCAATCTGCCGCGTTTCATTCGGTCGCTCGGTATGACCAGTCGCATGGCGGCCGAAATCACCACGGACTCGCTGGCCGGTGCTTCCGCGCTGATCATCACCAATCTCAACCATCCTTTGCCGACGAGTTCGACCGCGGCGATTTGGCGATTTGTGGAGCGGGGCGGGACATTGCTGGTCCTGGGCGATCACACGGCCTATGATCCGTCGGGACGGGTATTTGTCAACGAGCTGCTCGCGCCCAGTGCAATCGCCCTCAATCTTGATGCCGCGATCTGTCCCGTCGGCGGCTGGCTCCATTGCTATGATTTCCCATGCCGACTCCTCACGTCGCGCCTGGGCGACGAACGCAACGAGGCCGGGATTGTCACGGGCGCATCGCTCAACATCCGCTGGCCCGCCCGTCCGATGATTCTGGGCCGCTACGGCTACGAGGACCAAGGCAACCGGTTCAGGCCGGAGATGGCCTATCTGGGCAACATGCGATTTGATCCGAACGAGCCGCTGGGCGACACGGTGCTGGTGGCCGCGCAACGCTACGGTCGCGGCAGAGTGCTCGTGTTTGGCGATACTTCAGCGTTCTTCAACGGCATTCTTGCCGGAACCTATCGTTTTGTGGGAAACGTTTTTCAGTGGATCGCGGCGCCACCCGACAGCCGCGTGCACGCGATCGCAGGTTGGGGCGCCCTGGTCGTTCTCATCGCTCTGGCCGCGTTGGCGCTCTACACGCCGCCGGGCCGATGGACCCTGCTGCTGCTCGCGGTGCTGATCCTCGGATTGCGCGCCGGTGTGCAGCATGGTTCCGCGCGGGTTTTCTCCGAGGTTCCTCGCGGTGACATCGCCGATCTCGATCAAGCCCACAAGCCGATGGCCTCGATCGAAGGCGGGCGCGACGACGGACTGAACGGCCTCCAGATGAACCTGATGCGAAGCGGCTTGCTGCCTTTCAACCTCCGCAAATTCAGCGAGGATACGATCGCCGGCTCGCGTCTGTTGGTCATCGTCGCCCCGGCAAGACGCTTTTGCGACGACGAAGTTGAGACGGTGCGGCGCTATCTTGAGGTCGGCGGCGTGGTCATTGTCTCGGTCGGCGCCGACGAATCTTACGCGGCCCAACCCCTGCTCGATGCGTTCGACCTGGAGCTGGACGAGAACCTGCCGCTGGGGTACTTCCGCACCACGTCGCCCCGTCTGGGGTTGGATGCGATGTTCTGGAAGGCGTGGGCGGTGCGCGACCGTTCGAACGAGGCCGAGGTCATTTGCGGCCAGCTCCAGTTTCCAGCCCTCCTCGTCAAAGCGGTGGGCAAGGGGAAACTGGTTCTGATCGGCGATTCGGATTTCCTGTTGAACAAGAACCTTGAAGGCGAGTCGAGCTACAACGAGGTCAACATCCATTTCCTCCGGGCGCTTCTGCTCCATCTTGGGTTGACGCGTGAGGCCGGCAAATGACGACTTCACTGATGATGGGAATCGTTCTGCTCTCGCTCTACTGGGCGTTTGCCGTGCCGCTCTACGTGACCCGTTCGGCGGCGGGCGCGACGGCGGCCGTGGTGCTGGGGCTGTTCTTTCTCGGTCGCGCGGCGGCTTGCTTGCCGAGTGCGATCACGCGTCCGTCGAAGGGAGTGGCGGCGGTGATCGTGGTGGCGTTGGTCATCGCCGCAGTGGGATTTCCCGTGCCCTACAACGTTGGGCCGATCCTGGCGCTCATCGGAATAGTGGGAACGCTTGCCTTCGGAAGTGGGACAGGTTGCCAACCGGTCTCTATGGTCGGAACAGCGACAAAAGAAGAGAAGACAGGTTGCCAACCGGTCGTACAGCTGGTTTGGCATTCTCTGGCCTTCGGCGGGTTTGTGTTGATCGCCGAAAGCATCGTGGTCCCCGTCTACCTTCGTGTTTTTTCGGCCGAGCACAATCTGCCCTGGCTGTGCTGGGCGCTGGCGGGGTTGTTGGCACTTTTCGGCCACGGACCGGCGCTGGGCGGGAGCAATGTGTTTGTTCAGACCATGCGCGATCTCTACGGCTTTCCCTTGACCTCCGAGCGCCTGGCGCTATTCACGTTCGCAACCGTGTTTGTCGGCTTCGTGGTAAGCATTGCCGCCTCACCGGCATTGCGGCGATCCGCGGCCCGCCTGGTTCCGCTCGGGTTGCTCGTGATGGTGCTCTATGCGCTGGTTCGCTATGCGGTCGTCGTCACGGTCTATCTCTACCTGATGCACCGCATGGAGTACACGGACGCGACCAGCCGGGTGGGCGTTTTCTGGAGCCCCTGGTGGACGGCGGTGACAGTCTTCCCGCTGGCCTGGTGCCTGGCCGGCATCGCTCCCAGGAACCAATGGCTAGGCCGGCTCGACTGGCTCGAACAGCTTCTTGGTCCGCCGCCGGTCGGCGCGCGCTACCTGCCGGCGGCGGTTGTGTTCGCCGTGGTCTCGGCCGCGGCGATCATGGCTGCGATCGCGCTTCCCGAGCCGAGCGTTCGCAAACCCGGCCGCGTCCTGGTGGATGAATATCACAGCAACTGGGAGAAAACGACCAAGCCCATGGATACCACGTGGTATGGCCAGGAATCGGGCTACAATTACTACGCCGACTATGACTATTTGTCTCACTTCTATGAGACGGGGCGGCTGGAGGAGCCGATTACCACGACGACCCTCACCGCCTGCGATGTCCTCGTGATCAAGATTCCCACGCGTCGGTTCGACGACGTCGAGACCAAGACAATCGCGAGGTTTGTCCGGGAAGGCGGAGGGCTCTTCCTGATCGGCGAGCACACCAATGTTTTCGGGTCGGGTGTCTACATCAATCCGATTGCCCGCTCGTTCGGCTTCGAATATCGGTTCGACTGCCTGTTCGACACCGCGAGGAAGTTCGAGGAGCTGTATCGCCCCCCGCGCCTTCTGCCTCACCCCATTGTGCAGAATTTTCCGTTCCTCTTATTCGAAGTGTCCTGCTCGATCAAACCGCTTTCGTGCTGGGGCGAACCGATCATCATTGGCACCTGCCTGAAGGCGCTTCCGATAGACTATCACGCGCCCAACTTCTATCCGCAGGTGGTGGACCGAAGCGATATGGATCTTGGCCCGTTCGTTCAGATGTGGGGAACCAATTATGGCAAGGGAAGAGTGGTGGGGTTCTCCGACAGCACGTGCTTCTCGAACTTCTGCGCGTTTCAACCGGGCAAGTCCGAACTGCTTCTGGCGACCATCGAATGGCTGAACCATCGCAATTCCTGGGGGTGGTGGAAGGTCGTCTGGGCCGCATTGGGCGCGGGTTTCCTGCTCCTGACGATCGTTCTGGTCGTGCGGTCGAACGATGCGGTTCGGGCCGCTTCGGTGGTGGTTTTTGTGGTGGCGGGCGCGGTGCCGCTGCTGGCGTTTGGAGCGCGCCAAATCAATCGCGAAGTCTGCGCGTTGCCCCAACCGCAGTCAAAGGTCGTGCGGTTCTATTTTGAGCAAGGGCATTGCGACTACGATTTGCCGATCGAAGGATTTGTGACGCAGCCCAGCCGAAGCTATGACGTTTTCTATCAATGGGTACTGCGGCTGGGAGATTTTCCGTCTGTGGGCCGGTCGGTTGAGGAATGCACCAGCGCGGCTGACGCCATTGTCCTGATTCGGCCCAACCGCGAATTCTCACAAAAAGAGATCGAGGAGCTAAAGGCATTTGTCGGGCGAGGCGGTGGCCTGCTGGTTCTCGACAATCCCGGCCTGCCCGAGGTGGCAGTCCAGCCCCTTCTGAGGGCCTTCGATCTGAATGTGGCGCGCGAAGGCCAACCCTGCATCGGCGAGGTGAGAGCAACCGACGGGACGACGTTCACCGTGGAGAGCGCGTGGCCGATCCGCGGCGGGCAGCCGCTGGCTTGGGGTGCGGGCGGCGAAGTGCTGGCGGCGGCCGCAACGATTGGAAACGGGAGCGTGGTCGTGGCGTCGTTTGCCGACCGTTTCAGCGATCCCTACATGGGCGGCGGGTGGGGGGCCAAGCCCAACAGCGAACTGCTCGCCGTCTATCAGATGGAATACACCTTCCTTCGAGCGGCCATCGCCGGGATCCCCGCGGCTGCGCCAAGAGTAAAACCTGCGATTCCCTCGACGGAGCAATTGACAACCGCAACACAGCCCGCCACCCGCCCGACAACCGCGACTCGGACTGCCGACTATCCCACGAGCCGTTGAGGATCTTTTCTCGATAACAGCCTCTCAACCACATGCGTTTGATGGTCTCCGTTGGCGCGAAACAGCCCTTTCGACGGGATAACAGGATGCACAAGATGTGATGGAGTCCGGTGCATCCTGTCATCCTGCCAAAGAGCTTTGCTCCAGGACCACTGAACGCTTGTGGCTCCCAGAGGCTATACAGCAACAGTGAACCCCCGGCTCGGGGATCGAGCCGGGGGTTCATCTCACGCGAAAGTTCTCTTTTCTGAATCAGCCCCACTGGGGCATGAGTCTGTGCCGCCTAGCGAGGCGTGCAAACCGCGGGATCCGGCGGACAATGTGTCTGAACGGGCGGACACTGTGTCGCGACCACCGGACAGACCGTCGCGGTCGCTGTCATGCACTCCGTCGGAAGCGGAGGGCATTGGGTGGCTACGTGGGGACAGAGGGTCGCGCGAACCGGGCACAGCGTTACCGTTCCCGAGGTCGGGCACTGCGTTGCGGTCGGCGGACATGCCGTGGGGATCCCGAAAGTCCCGCAGCGCGTCGCCACGGGGGGACATTGCGTTTCCACGCGCGGGCAGTGCGTTGCGATGACCGGACACACGGTTGCTGTTGACGTGGTCGGGCACTGCGTCGTCGTGGGTGGACACGCCGTCACGTTACCTCCCACCGGGCCTCCGCAGCGCGTTGCCACGGGGGGACATTGCGTTTCCACGCGCGGGCAGTGCGTTGCGATGACCGGACACACGGTTGCCGTTGACGTGGTCGGGCATTGCGTGGCCGAGGGTGGACACGCCGTCACTGCGCCTGCCGGATTCCCGCAGCGCGTCAGGACGGGCGGGCACTGCGTTTCCACGCGCGGGCACCGCGTGGGAACGGTCGGACACAGTGTCACCGTTGACGAGCTCGGGCATTGCGTGAGAACCGGCGGGCAGGTCGTCACCACTCCTGCCGAATTCCCGCAGCGCGTCGGCAGCGGTGGACACTGCGTTTCCACGCGCGGGCAGCGAGTGGCTGACTGTGGACATTGCGTAGCCACGGGTGGACAGCGTGTCGCCGTCTCCGAAGTGCAGCGCGTTGGAATGGGCGGACACTGCGTTTCCACGCGCGGGCAGCGAGTGGCTACCGTGGGACACTGCGTCGGCCTGGGCGGACATTGCGTTTCCATGCTCGGGCAGTACGTCTGGCCCGTCGGACACTGCGTGGACTGCGGCGGACATCGCGTGGAAACGGGCGGGCAATGAGTCGCATACCGCGTACAATGGGTTGCTCGGGGCGGGCACTGGGTTTGAACTTCGGGGCAATACGTGGCAGCCGGCGGCCGGGTGGTCACCGTCCCTGCTTCCGGTACTGGCTGTTCGGAACTCCCCCCGATGGCCGGAGACGCCTCAATCTCCTCCGATTCGCCGGGTTGCCGCACATCCATGTTCGTGGATTGGAAGTCGTTGAGAGCCATGGACAAGGTTCTCTCGTACAGCGGCGAATCCGCTGGGGTGTTTCCCGCCGGGGCGACCTGACTCAAAGCCATGAAGCCCGTAAGAGCCACCATGAGACCAAAGATCGCTCTTCCTTCGCGAGAGTGAAACTTCATCTGAGTCACCTCCTTATGTCATTAAATCTGTCGAAATGGTTGGACCCTTACACTTATGGCATCTTTCCTGTAACAGTCAGGCATCGAACGTCAACTAGTATTTGACGTTATTTTTTGGTGCATATTGTTGCTATTCACTTCGCGCGCGGAAAACGCCCGTCACCGTCGGGCGGGAGCCAGCACGCGTTCCACCTTCGCTCTCGAAATGGAATGGTGTGTCGCTCCAATAGATGCATGATCTTGCCCCCCGCTACAGAAGGAATTGTCTTGATCCTCCACGAGCCGGTGGCAGAAGTTCCATTATCATGAAGAAGGTTGCAGACTTTCCTCCGTTGGGGCGCAGATTCTTCGCGCGACCGGCCGAGGTCGTTGCCCGCGAGCTACTCGGCCACGCGCTCGTCCGCATCCTCGACGATGGGACGGTTTTGGCCGGACGGATCGTGGAGACCGAAGCGTATCCCGGGCCCCATGACCCCGCCAGCCATTCGTCGCGCGGCATGACCGAGGTCCTGCGCCATTTGTGGGGTCCGCCGAACTTCAGCTACGTATACTTGTCCATGGGCACGTCGTATTGCCTCAACATCGTCGTCGAGCCGGCGGGTCGCGCCGGCTGTGTTCTCCTTCGCGCGCTCGAACCACTTGTGGGAATCGAGCGGATGCGTTGTCGCCGGCCCAAGGCCAAAAAGGACACCGATCTTTGCAGTGGACCCGGGCGGTTGTGCCAGGCGCTCGACATAGACATGAGGCTGAACAAGGCGGACATGACCGGCGGGCATTTGTTTGTGGCGCGGGCACGTAAAAAAGCCTTCACGCTCGGAGTCTCACCCCGGATCGGAATCTCGAAAGCAACCAACTTACCACTAAGGTTTTACATCATGGGGAACTCCAACGTCTCGCGAGCAAAGCCGACAACATCCGGGCAGAAAGAAAGGAGGATGTAAGTTCAGCCAGATCATGGGTGAAAACTGTCGGTGGGGGATAGGGAAAGAACTCCACACCCTCGTCCGAAAACAAGACATATAAGGTTCTGGAATGCACACTTATTGCCCCGTTCACTCTTGCGAATGCCGAGTTTTGAACGCATTAGTAAAGGCGGTTTCCCAAGAGCCACCCTGCGAGGTTGATCAATGGTGGACAATGCGCTGAAAAAGGTCTGGACAGTGCCCGCCGATGCATTTCGGCGCGCCAAGTGTGCAACTTGGCTGGTAAGGAAAACGGTAAAAGGAAGTTGCACGGGCGTACTGGTCGGTTTCTTGCGGAGATAAACCGTGGGAAAGTGTGTTTTCGAGAAGGGGAGGTGTAAACTTTTGGGGGCGATGAGGAGTCTGAATTGAACGGGTTCTTCTGCCTCGCAATCTGATGAAGAAGAACCATTTGGGCAAGCCGAAGAGAGGAAGAACGATACAGCACAGGGGTACGGAGTGGATGTACCCCTCCATTTCTTGAGAACCGCTTGGGTGGTTAGGTCATGATGGGGAAAGAGATCGGGGACATTCTTATACGCAAGGGACTGGTCCGGCCGGAACAGGTGGACGATGCTCTTCGGCTCCAGGAAGAATCGGGCGAGGCGCTGGGCAAAGTGCTTTGCACCATGGGTTACCTGCGCGAGGATGACCTCTACGACGTGCTGGCGGATCTGTTCGGGATGCCGCGGGTTTACCTGGAGAAATTTGAGATTCCCAAGGACGTCGTCAATCTGCTGGCGCCGGATTTTGTCCGCGAACACCGGATTGTTCCCCTGTCGGTGGTGGATACGACGGTGATCTGCGCGACCTGCGATCCGATGGACTTCAGCGCGATCGAGGCCATCCGCTATGCGACGAGGCGGAACGTGGAGTTGCAGCTGGCCAGCGAGCGGGACATCCAGGATGTGATTGACCGCCACTTTGGCGTGACGGTCCAGAGCATGATTGATGAAATGGGCGGCGGATCGGGAGGCGAGGGCGGCGAAGACGGCTATCGCATTGAGGACGTCAGCGAGCTGGCACGCGAACCGACCCTGATCAACCTGGTCAGCCTGATCATTTCCCAGGCCATCGCCGACCGTGCCAGCGACATCCACGTCGAACCGTTCGAGCGGACCCTGAAGATCAAGTATCGCGTGGACGGCGTGCTGCACGAGATGCCGCCGCCACCCAAGCGTTTCCAGGGGGCGATCGTTTCGCGCATCAAGATCATGGCGGGCATGGACATCGCCGAGCGTTACGTGCCGCAGGACGGTCATATCCGAATCAATCTCCCCGATGCCCGGGTGGACATCCGCGTTTCGACCGTGCCGACCATCCATGGCGAAAGCGTGGTCATGCGGTTGTTGAACAAGACCGCGCTGCTGATCACGCTGGAGGACCTGGGTCTGACGGGCAGGACCTATGAGCGGTTCCTGCGGTTGATCCGCCGGCCGTACGGAATCATCCTGTCCTCGGGCCCGACCGGCAGCGGGAAGTCCACCACGCTCTATGCCTCGCTGACTCGCATTTACACCGCCGAGAAGAAGATCATCACCATCGAGGACCCGGTGGAATATGAGCTCGATGGAATCAACCAGATTCCCGTGCGGCCCAAGCGCGGGTTGAGTTTTGCCAACGGCTTGCGACACATCGTCCGTCAGGACCCGGACATCATCATGGTGGGCGAGATCCGCGATGTGGAGACCGCCGAGATCGCCATTCGTGCCGCCCTGACGGGCCACCTGGTGTTCAGCACGTTGCACACCAACGACGCCCCCGGCGCCATCACGCGCCTCATAGACATGGGAGTCGAGCCGTTCCTGGTGGCCTCCTCCACGCAAGGCATCCTCGCTCAACGTCTGGTGCGCAAGCTCTGCAACCATTGCAAGAAACCATTTTCTCTCAGGCCGGAGATGTTGAGGGACTTCGACCTCACCGAGATGAAGCCGCCCGAGGTGATCTATGGGCCGGTGGGATGCGAAGACTGCCGAAACCGCGGCTACCTGGGCCGGACGGGCGTGTTTGAACTGTTGCTGATGAACGACAAGATTCATTCGCTCGTTCTGGCGCGCAGCTCCACGGCCGAGATCCGCAATGAAGCGCTCAAGACCATGATCCCCATGCGCGTGGATGGCTGGAACAAGATTTGTCAGGGGATCACCTCGATCGAAGAAGTCCTCCAGGCCACGCAGCAGGAAATGGCGTCCGAGCTGGAAAAGGCCGAGAGAGAAAAGATGAAGGATGAAGGCGGAAGGATGAAGAATGAATAAAAGCAGAAACACCCGGTTCCGTTGCAATGCGTCTCTCAATGGTCGGCTTGCGTTTTACTTCCTTGCCTGGCTTTTTCATTCATCATTCATCATTCGTAATTCATCCTTCGCTTTTCGCATTCATCCTTCATCCTTCATCCTTCATCCTTTTGGAGTTGGCGGATGGCGGAGTTTAACTACAAAGCGATGACGGCCGACGGCCAGCTGGTGGACGGGACGTTGGTGGCCCCCCATCGCCGAATGGCCTTGCAGAGCCTGAGCGCCAAGGGATTGGTTCCCACGGATTTGACCGAAACGGTACCGGCTCGGGCCGGGGGGGCGTTTTGGGCGCGGATTCTGTCGGTCGGGCGCAACAAGGTGCCGCGGCTGAAAAGCACGGAGGTCACCGAGCTGACGCGCCAGTTGGCCACGATGATCAGCTCGGACGTGACACTGGTGGACGCCCTGGGCGTGATTTATGAGCAGTCCGAGCAGGAGACGGTCCGGGCCGTGATGGGCCGTCTGCGGGACGCGGTTAAAGGCGGCGAGAGTCTGTCGGCTTCCATGGACGCCCAGCGGAGCACCTTCTCACCCCTTTACACCAGCATGGTCAAGGTGGGTGAGGCGGGCGGGATGCTGGGCGACGTTCTGAACCAGATGGCCGATCTGCTGGAGAACGAGCAGGAGGTCCGGGGCGAGGTGCGCGCCGCGATGGCCTATCCGATGATCGTGCTGGGCCTGGGCGTGGCCACCGTGATTCTGATTTTCACGTTTGTCATGCCGCGGATTCTGAAGATCTTTGAAGGCGTCAAGGCGGCCCTGCCGCTGCCCACGCAGATTCTGATGAAGTCGGGAGCATTTCTGCGCGTGCATTGGTGGCATCTGGGATTGGGGATCATAGTCGTGGTGGCGGTGATCGTGAAGTTGGCCAGCACGGAACGGGGCCAGTTGATCTGGGACCGGCTTCGCTTGCGCATGCCCTTGCTGGGGCCGCTGGTGCGCAAGGCGGCGATCGCGCGGTTCAGCCGGTGCCTGGGCGCGCTGGTTCACGGCGGCGTTCCGTTGCTGGAAGGACTCGAATCGGTGAGCGCGCTGCTGAACAACCGGATCATGTCGCGCTTGATCGAGAACTCCATGGCCTCCATCAAGGACGGCAAGTCCTTTGCCGAGAGCCTGCGCGGGAGCGACCTGTTTCCGCCGATGGTCACCCACATGGTCGGGGTGGGGGAGAAGACGGGCCGGCTCGATCAGATGTTGCTGCGCATCGCCGAGACCTATGAGCGCCAGACCCGCACGCTGATTCGCATGCTGATCTCGATGCTGGCGCCGCTGCTGATCATCTGCATCGCGTGCATGGTGGCCTTCATCGCGCTGGCGCTGTTACTGCCGATTTTCCGGATGAACCAACTCGTGCGATAAAAGCGAAGGATGAGGGATGAAGGATGAACGGGAAAAGCAAGTCAAGGGAGTGAACCGAGAATCAGCAATAGAAGAAAACGGTCCGATGGGGGGCGCGTGTCTTTGCTTTTATTCATCATTCATCATTCATCCCTATCTTTGGGGAAGGGGGGAAAGGCGATGAGGCCGAGGAACAGAAAACGGGGATTCACACTGGTGGAAATCATGGTCGTCATCATCGTTCTGACGATTCTGGCGGCGGCCATTACGACCAGCCTGACGGGCCGCACCGACGACGCGAAGGTGGCGCGGGCTCGCACCGACGTGGCCACGCTCGAGGGGGCGCTGGATCTGTTCAAGTTGGACGTGGGGCGCTATCCGTCCAGCGAAGAGACGCTGACCGTTTTGAACGTGCCTCCGCAGAGCGACGATGCCGCTCGCTGGAAAGGCCCCTATGTGAAGAAGGCGATTCCGCCCGATCCGTGGGGCAATCCCTACATCTATGTGAGCCCCGGAGCGGTCAACCCCGATACCTATGACCTCTGCAGCTATGGCGCAGATGGGCAGGAGGGTGGCGAGGGCTATGCGCGGGACATCACCAGCTGGGAGAACTATGATACCGGCCAGCCGGGAGCCACACAGCCGACGCCATAAGTGGACGACCCTGGAGCGGTTTTCCTTCGGATGGCGGGCGGTGACGGGGCGATTCCGTGTGCGGCGGGGTTTCACGTTGATCGAGCTGATGGTGGTCATCGCCATTATCTCGATCCTGGTGGGCGCCATGCTGCCGGAGTTCAGCAACAGTTTCCAGGCGATGCAGATTTCGGCCGCCTCGGGCCAGGTGGGCGATCTGATCGCCTACTGCTACAGTGCGGCCAGTGCGCAGCAAAGCGACTATCGGTTGAACCTCGATCCGGTGCTGGGCCGCGTGTGGGTGACCCACGAGGTCGAATTGGAGAACGGCGATCGCGAGTATCAGGTGATTCAGACGCCGGGGATGCAGGCCTATGTGTTGCCCGAGAGCGTGCGGTTTGACGAGGCGGACATGCAGGAGGCGCTGAATCCCGGAGAAGAGGGCAGCTACTACATCCAATTCCGGCGCGACGGCACGGCGGATTTTTGCCGCCTCCGGCTGTTGTCGCGCCAGCGCACGGCCATGGAAATCAACCTCAACGGTCTGACGGGCCGCGTGACCATCCGCGAGGCGGCGCCCGGCGAGGACACCGAACCGACGCCCGGGACAGGAGCCAGCACCAATGTGGCCTCGGCCGGCTAGACGACAGGCAGGACAGATCGGCAATCTGTCCATCGTTCGTGGGTTCTCGTTATTGGAGACGCTGGTGGCCGTGGCGATCTTCAGCATTGCCATCGTGGCGCTCATCGAGGCGATCGCGGGGAACACGCGGATGCAGTCCTGGTATGAATCCCAAGGGCGCGCCGTGGCGCTCGCGCAAAATGTCCTCGAGGAGATCGAATACGTCGGCAACCTGCAGGTGGGGACCGACGGCGGGGATTTTGATGGCACTTATACGGGCTACTCCTGGTCGTCGGAGATTCTCGACTGCGATACTCCGAATCTCTGCGAGGTTCACGTCACCATCACCTGGACCGAGGGCGAAGCCCGACGCGACTACCAGCTGGTGACGTATTTGCGAAAGAACGACAGCGAAACCAGTGTGGGGCTCGCGACGGCACAATATTAAACGCAGAACGCAGAACGATGAAGAGAAACCTGGCCAGAGTGCGGAATCGGTGGTTTCAGAAGCGCGGGGGCTTTTGCTCCGTTATTCATCCTTCAGCCTTCAGGTTTCATCCTGGCTTATCCCGCGGCATGACCCTGGTCGAGATTCTGATGGGGATGATGGTCTCGGCGTTGTTGGTGGGCACGGCGTTTTCGACCTTCTGGGTGGCCACGCAGTCGTGGGAGAAGTCCAAGCGCCGCGCGCAAATGGTCCGTCTGCTGGACGGGACCGCCGACTTGATCGCGCGCCATCTGCGAGCGATCCAGCCGCCGTTCTATCAAGGCACGCCGGCGTTCCTGGCGATAGACGATGGCGACGAAGTGAACGACTACGACACGGTGGCTTTTGTCTCGGCTGCCAACCCGCGGACGCCACCCGAATTGAACGTGTCGAATCTGTGCGAGGTGCAGTTCCACATAGATACGGGAACAAACGAAGGCAGCGGACTGGCGACCGGCGAGCGGGCGACCGAACCCGCCGACCAGGCGGTGGCGGAGCCCTCGGCCGTGGCGGCGGGAATGGCCGGTGCCCCGGCAGAAGCCCAGGGCGGGCTGTGGATGAGAATTGACCCCACGCCCGACGACGACCTCCAAAGCGGCGGCTATCTGATTCAACTCGGCGAGCAGTTCACCTCGCTGAAGTTTCGCTTTTTTGACGGCACCGAGTGGGTGGATGAGTGGTACGACGACACGCAAGTGCCCCAGGCGGTGGAGTTCACCCTGACCGTCAGCGATCCCGCGGATCGCGAGAATCCGATGAGCCTGATTCGGCTGGTCCGAATCCCGACGGCTAAAGCGATCAACGAGGCTTCGCAGGCCATCTTCGATCAAATGAACGGGGGCATGCAGTCGGACAGCGGCTCCGACAGTGGGCAAAGCACGGGCAGCAGCGGCCAAGGCGGCCAGGGCGGCCAGAGCGGTTCGAGCGGCTCGGGCGGTTCGGGTGGATCGGGTGGATCGAGTTACGGCGGCGGCAGCAGTGGTGGCGGTGGTGGCGGCGGTGGGTCAGGACCAATGTCGGGTGGCGGCTCATCGAGAGCCCGTTGATGGGCAGGAGCGATGCGGGGCGGGACCGGCAACGAGGGACAGATCGGGGACGTGGGGCATCAGACGGCGCGACATGAAACGCAGAACGATGAACGATGAACGATGAATAGAAACCTGGCCATAGTTCGGAATCGGTGGTTTCAAAAGGGCGGAGGCGTTTGCTCCTTTAATCATCCTTCATCCTTCATCCTTCATCGTTCCGGGGAGCGCGGCACGATCCTGGTGCTGGTGCTCTGGCTGGTGCTGATCCTTTCGCTGATCATGTTGAGTTACAGCACGTCGGTTCGAACGGGCGTGAGCATCACGGGCAACCGGGCCAGCAAAGTCCGGGCGCGCTATTTCGCCAAAGCCGGTATCGAGCGGACCATCTGCGAGCTGACGCAAGTGCAGGATTTTTACTATAGCGAATCCAGCGGGTTCTACAACGACCCGGCCCGCTTTGCCAACCAGGTGCTGGGCGACGGCACGTTCTCGCTGTTGACCAAGAAGCGCGACGATCTGGGCAATGTCATCTACGGCATCACGGACGAGGCGGGCCGCCTGAATGTCAATACCGCCACGGAAGACCAGTTGCTCAGCTTTCCGGAAATGACGACCGAGATGGCCGAATCGCTGCTGGATTGGGTGGACACGGACTCGGATACCCGGGCCGACGGTGCGGAAGATGACTACTACCAGATGCTCGACGACCCGTACTACTGCAAGAACGGCCCCGTTCAGGACCCGTCCGAACTCAGCATGGTGAAAGGATGGACGCCGGTCGAGGTGTTCGGCGAAGACGCCAACGAGAACGGCCGGCTGGACCCCAACGAGGACGACGGGGATGTCTCTCCGCCCCTCGATGACGGGGATGGAGAACTCGATGAGGGCTTAGCGAAGTTCTTCACGATCTATTCGCACGACAAGGAGATCAATCCCAACGGCGAAGCGCGCCTGGACCTGAACGCCGCCACCGCGGAGGAGTTGCAGCAGATCGAGGGGATGACTCAGAGCCAAGCGCAGTCTATTGTGGCCTGGCGCAACCAGAAGCGGTTCAGCTCCCTGGCCGATTTGCTCGATGTGACCGTCGCGCAGCAAGACACGAGCAGCGGCAAAGGGGGGCCTTCCGGTCTGAGAAAGTCGAGCCAGAAAACGTCGTCTCTGCGCACCTCCAAAGCCTCCTCCTCGGGCGGCCGGGATTCCTCGATGAAGACCAGCTCGGGTGGAAGCGGCTCGTCTTCGGGCTCCGGCGGTCAGAGCGGTCAGACGCAAAATGCGTTCACCTACGATCAGGTCGTGCCGCTGGTGGATTGGGTTTGCGTCGGGACGCCGGATAAACGCAACCGGATCAACATCAACGTTGCTCCGTTGGAAGTGCTGTTGACGCTGCCGGGCATGACCGAATCGCTGGCCGACGAAATCCTGACGCGCCGGGAAAGCAGCCAGGGCGCCTTCACCCAGCGCAGCGAGCTGCGCGACGTCAATGGAATGACGCAGGAAACCTTTCGCGGCATGATTGACGACGTGACCGTTCAATCCTATCAGTTTCGGATCGTGTCCGAGGGGCGCGACGGTGAGACGAAAACCACGATCGAAGCGGTGGTGGACTTAGCGAGCGATCCACCGAAGATTCTTTATTGGCATGAGTCCTAGAGGGAACATGAAGAAGCGGAACGGACGATACTGGGCGGTGGAGTTGGCGGGCGAGCAGGTTCGTCTCTGCCGTTTCCACGTGGAAGGCGAACAGGTGGTCGTGGACGAATGCGAGACCCGGCCGGCGGCGGATTTTGATTTCGAGCGCTTCCGCCAGGAGAAGGCGGCCGAGCGATCGCGCGACGCACGGATCCTGTTGGCCGTCCCGCGCAGCGAGGTGTTGCTCAAGCCGTTTGTGGCGCCGCGCGGCGAACAGGTGGACTTGAGCAAGATCACCGCCCTGAAGCTCGAGCAGGCGCTGGGAGCGCTCGATCCGGCGACGACCCTCTGGGGCTATACCGAAGACGGAACGGCGGACGGGGGAAAACGGGCCCGGGTGATGGCGGCGGCCATTTCGCGCTCCTACGTTGAGGATTTGCTGGCGAGGCTGTTTAAGGAAGGCGACCGTCCGGCCGTGGTCGAGTGCGGGGCCTTGGCGGCCGTGCGTGCCCATCGGGCGCTCCAGCCCCAGCCGCTCCATTGTGAAGTGGTGGTGGACTGTGCCCCGGACGGCATGTCGCTGTTCGTGATCCAGGAGGGCGTCATTGAGTCGGCGCATTTTATCCCGGGCAACCGGCCGCTCGAAGCCGCGGTGAACGAAATTCGGCGGCTGATCGTGTTTCTGCGCGGCAAGCGCGAGAGTACCATCGTCGAGGCGGTAACCTGTCTGGGTGGGGAAACGGCCGAAGGTCTGGCGGCGGAGCTCCGGCGCGAGCTGGAGATCCCGATCGCCTCGCGACTCGAACCCTCCTGCTGGATCGCTTCTTCTGAAGCGCTGCCGGCGGACTGGAATTGCCAGTGGCATCGCGTCATCGGGATGATGCAGGCCGCTCGGAACGGCCGTTACGAAGCGATCAACTTTCTGGCCCTCGAAGCGCCTCGCGGCCGCGTCAGCCCCTTTCAGCCGCTGCTGGAACAGCTGGGGACACCGTTCCTGGCGGTCGGCCTCGTTGGGTTGATGGCCGCGACGTTTTTCGTCAACCATTGGTTGGGAGACCGGCGCGACGGCATCATGGACCGGGTGATCGGACGGAGTCGCCAGATCACCGCCGATCTGCAGCGCAGCGAAAAAGCGCTGCTCATTCTCAAGAAGTACAGCACCGAACGATTCTCGCTGACCAAGATCCTGGTCGAGATCGCCGACATCGCCCCGCCGCGCATCACGCTCGACACGCTGACCCTCAACGCCGACGGATCGCTGGCCATCACGGGGCGGTGCCGCAGCTACAGCGAAGGGCAGGAGTTCATGCGCAAGCTGAACGCGTCCGACCTGTTCACCAAGGCGGAAGCCCCCTCCTTGCGAAAAGAACGCGACAGCATCACCTTCAAGATGACATTCAGCTTGAGCCCAAAGGTGAGGAAGGTAAATAAGAAATGAAACTGGCGGCACGCGAAAAACGAACGATCCTGATCGGGGCGGTGATCGCCGTGGTGGTGGGGGGCTACATGGTGGTCGGCCGCCTGGCCCGCGCAACACCGGGCAGTGGCGGAGTTGCCGACCACAAGCGCCAATTCTTCGACGCCAGCGCACAGATCAAGCGATACGGAATCGTCGGCAGCGACCTCAAGAAGCAGGCCGACACCTTGCACGTGGAGGTTCCCACCGATGCCCCCCCGGAACAGATGAAGCAGCTGGTCGAGAAGTTTGAGTCGCTGGCCGGCCGTGTCAACGTCCAGATCCGAAACATCACGCAGCTGAAATCCCAGACGCGGCAGACCGCGGCCCGCGGTCCGGGTCCGACCGAGCTGAAGCTCGATCTGACCTGTCCGGGCTATGCCGCGTTGGTGCGGTTCATTGACAATCTCGAGCAGTCCTCGGTTCCGATTGTGGTGGATCAGATCAATATCACCACGATCGGTGGTCGAGGCGGCGGAGGGCCCGGCCCTCGAGGTCGCGGGGGGCCCGAAGGCGGTCAGAAACGCCAAATCCAAGCGGCCCTGAAGATCTACACTTACTTGTTCCCGGAAAAGGCACAACAATGAACGGGGCAACGGAAAACAACAAGCTGGATCCGCTGAGCTGGCTGCGTGCCAATCTCAAGTTGCTCTTGCTGGCCGGCAATGGGCTGATTCTACTGATCTGGCTCTATTTCCTCGTTTCGCAGCTGATCTTCGAGGTCCGGACACGGAGTCTGCTGGCGAATGCGGATCGGATTGAAAAACAGCACACGGCCAAATCGGCGACGACGGGACGGTCAGGCGACCAGGGCCGTGGGGTGCTCTCACCGGTGCGGCGCGATCGGGAAGGGTCATCGGCGACTGTCGCGGCCACGGCACTGACCTCGGCCACCCGTGCGACCTCGGGCTCTCTGGCCGGCTCGACGACCCGTGGGACAACGGAAGCAATGGTCGAGGAGGACCCGTTGACGTGGGAGACCGCGCTTTCAACGGGCACCGCGGCCACTCGCTCGCCAAACAGTGGGACAACCGCCACGGCTTTGGCGCACGATGCTCTCAGCTCGGGGTCCGCGGAGAGCTTCGATCCGATGGATTTTGGCCTTGACGGCTTCGGCGCGTGGGATTTTATGGCGGCCAGTCAGGCCGAGATGCGGATGACCAGCCGGACGCTGGGCAGTTCCACTACGGTGGCGTCGGCGGGGCCGGCCACTTCGGGCAGCGCGGGGAGCGATCAGGGCGACGAGGCAAGGCGGAGCAGCACGTCGGGGTCTCGGTTCCGGAAGAAGGGCTCGCCACGTGGTGGGGAGCAGGCCGCGTCGGGTTCCTCGCGTCGGAAGCAAGGGGAGAAGACGGCCAACGCAGAAGAGGAGAAGAAGAAAGAGATTTACAGCCGGCTGGAGAAACGAGCGCTGTTTGGTGAACCGCGACCCCAGGTGATTCAACCGATGGTGGAGGCGATCCTCGGCGAGTCTGCGCTCGTCAATGGTCAATGGCTGAAGGTCGGGGGACAGATGGGCGACTCCAAGGTGGTGGAAATCGGCACCGACAAGATCGTTATGGAAAACCCCGCCGGGAAACGCCAGGAGTATGCGCTGATGTTGACGGAGGGCGGCGGCGGTCCGCCGGGCATGATGCCGTCCATGATGAGGATGGGGAGATCCGGCGATCTGCGGGGTGAGCGAATGACGCGGATGGCCGAGTCCCCGTCCGGGATGAAGCCGCCGAGCGTCAGCTCTCCGGGCATGGAGGCCGTACCCCAGATCTCCGATGCGATCTTCCAGCGCTTGACAGAGCCGGGCGGACCGTTCCAGGGTGAATCCCGAGAACAGTTGGCCGAACGATGGCGCCGCATGCGCGCCGCCCGCATGATGGGAGAGGGCCCCTCGGGAGGAACGGTGTCATCCATGGGTGGCTCGGCCGCGCTTGAGCCGCCGCAGAGGTCCGGTGGGGGCGGCGGACAGGTGGGCGGGCCAAGCGGGTCTAACCAGGGAATGTCGCGCGACCAGATGGAGCAGATGCGCCAGTCGCGTCGCGATCGTGAGAATCGGGGCGACAGCGGCGGCGGCAAAGGCGGCCGCGGCGGCGGTAAAGGCGACCGGGGTGATCGGCCAAACCGGGGCTTCCAAGGACGCTGAGGCTGCGGAAGGTTTCCCAGCCAGAAAAGGAGGGAGGCAACTCGAGACTTCAAACTCGGGCTGCGCGACGAGAGACTCACAACATGACAAACACCTATCGAAACGCAAAACTCAAGACCAATACCAGACGAAACTGAAGATCGTGCAGAGGGGGACCGCCATGACACGCAGATCGCTGGGGTTGATCGTAGTTTTTGTGGTTTTGACGACGCTGAGTTTCGGTCAGAACTTCGGGCGGACGCGAGGGTCGCGAGGCAGCCGACCGCCCGGGCAATCCTCTCCTGAAGACCGCATGTCCATCCCGGCCGAGACGCGCGAGGGGGCGGAGCTGACTTCCCCCGGCGCCACCCTGGCCAATCGCGACAATGTCATCGTCAATCTCAGCAAGGGCGTTGACATTACGCTGATCGTCATGTTCATCAGCGATCAGGCCAAGAAGCCGGTGATCAAAGACCTCACCGTTCAAGGGAAAGTCACCGTGTACTCGGCCGAGAAGGTCCCCAAGAACCAGGCCCTGCAGGTCATCTACGACGCGCTGGAGCTGATGGGAATCGCCGTCGTGGAGACGCCGCGTGAGATTCAGCTGATTCCGGCCGAGTTGGCCAAGACCATGCGAATCACGATTCTCAAGCCCAATGAATCGGCCACCAGCATCACCAATAAAGCGCAAATGGTCCAGAAGACCTTCAACCTCCTGGTGGCCTCTCCCAAAACCGTTCAGGCCAACATTCAGCCGCTGATCAGCAAGCAGGGGACCATCATCACCGACGACCGGACGAAAACCGTTGTCGTCACGGACACGGCGCTCAACGTCGAGCGCTTCGAGGCCCTGGTCGCCACCTTTGATCGTCTCGGCACGGAGCGATTCATCACGAAAACGATGAAGCTCCAATATGCCACTGCCGATGAGATCGCCGATTTGATTGTGACCATGATCCAGGCGGGAGAGGGCTCGGCCGGCGGGATGATCTCGCGACCCTCTTACGGCGGCGAAGATCATGGCGGTGGCTATCGCCGTTACGGCGGGGGGGGCGGCGGGGTGCGGACCGCCGGCGAAGTGATGATGATCCCCGATCCGCGAACGAACTGGCTGGTTCTCGCGGGACTGCCCGACCGGGTGGCTCGCATCGAGAAGCTGGTCACCGATTTCGACGTTCCGGGGCGCGCCGATGTCCGGAGAGTCCTCGGGGCGGAAGAGTCGGTCAGCTCGGCCACGATTAGCCGAACTGAGATGGTCCAGAAGATCTTCAAGCTGAAGATCACCTCGCCCAGGAGCGTCCAGATGGCCCTCCAGCCCTTGCTCAGCCGGCAGGGCAGCATCGGCACCGACGAGCGGACCAAAAGCGTGATCATCACCGACACGGCGGCCAACATTCAGCGATTCGAGCAGCTGATCGCCGCCCTCGATCGTGTGGAAGCCGGCCAGGTCAACATCAAAATCTTTAAGCTCCAGTATGCCAACGCCGACGAGCTGGCCGACCTGGTGGCAATGATGGCGGTGGCTGGCGAGGCCGGCGGGACACTGCCCGTTTCGCAGCGTTCGGGTTACGGTGGCGGCTATGGCGAAGATTCCTCTTCCCGCCGCCGCTTCGGCGGGATGGGATCGGCCGGGGGGCGAATGGCGGGCGATCTGGTGGTCATTCCCGACACGCGCACCAACTGGCTGATTGTGGCGGGACCGCAAGACAAGATTGACCGCATTGACAAGTTGATCACCGAAATTGACGCCCCCGGGCGCACCGATGTGAAGATTCAAGCCGTTGACGTCAAGCACGCCGACGCGTTTGACCTGGCTCAAGACATCGGACAGATGCTTCAGCAGAAGATCCGGCGCGAAAAGCAGGAAGTCTTTGACATCCGCTCGAACCAGCGCGGCAACCAGCTGCTGGTCCTGGCCTCGCCGACCATGTTCAAGATGGTCCAGGAGGTCGTCGAGCAACTCGACACGACCCAATCGGTCACGCGCGAGACTCGCACCTACGAACTGAAGTACATGGATGCCAACGACATGGCCGATCAGTTGAATCAGCTCTACCAGGAAGAACTGGGTCGGGTTTTGTTCGGGTACGGCTATGGCGGTGGACGCGGAGGGGGACAACGCCAGGAGGCGCGGTTCGTGCCCTCGGTGCGGAGCAATTCGCTGATGGTCATCGCCCAGCCCCAGGAGTATGAGTTCATCGAGAAGATGATCAAGGAACTGGACGTCGAGGTTCCCGAAGAGAACCTCGCCCCGCGCGTCTATCACATCGTCCATACCGATGCCGCGCAAATGGTGACGGTTCTGTCCCAGCTGTTCGAAGGAACCACCTCGCGACAGGGGGTTTCGCCGGAACTCTTCCTGTTCCGACCGCGCACGACCACCAGCCGCCAGGGGCAGGTGGGCGCGCTCTACGGGAAGGTCCGGTTCGTGGTCTACTCGAACACCAACTCGATCGTGGCCATCACCAACAACGTACAGAACTTCGCGGTCATCGAAGGCTTGATCAAGGAACTGGACGTGCTCGATCCCGAGGCGACCGACATGCTGGTCCTCCAGATCCAGTTTGCCGATGTCGCGGAGCTGGCGAATAATCTGAACAACGTGATGAGCGAGGGCGCGGTGACGCGACCGCCGACCTCACCGCGTCCCAGCGGCGGACAGCAACAGCAAGGCGGCCAGGGCGGCGCCCAACAGCAGCCGCCGGTCGGGCTGACGGAAGAGGCACCCCAGGAGGTGATCTTCCCCTGGCAGTCGGCCGCACGCCGTCCCACGCGGCCCGGCGAGGAAGAGCGGCCGATCAGCGCGCTGATCAACCACGTGCGGATCGTGCCCGACCTTCGTTCGCAGAAGTTGATCATCGCGGCTCCCTCGATCTATTTCGACAGCATCAAGAAGCTCGTCGAGGATCTCGACAAGCCGGAACCGCAAGTCCAGCTCGAGACCTATATCGTGCGCGTGGACACCGAAGGCGCGATGCGACTGGGCTGGCGCTGGACGCCCGATGCCAGCTCGGTTTCGCAGGATGAACTCGACAACGCGTTCCTGGGCCTGATTGACATGGGGTTCATTGACACGTTTGCCCGCGGCAATCCCTTCGTGCAAGGGACGGGAGCCAATGCGACCGCGCCGCCCGTCGCCGTGCAGAACCGCGCGGTTCGCGACGCCTACCGCGGCTCAACCTTGTTCTCCTACGGCCAGTCGCTCCCACCGGGCAAGGGGGTCCTGTCGGCCGATATCAACCTGGCGCTGCTGGTCCAATTGCTGATCAAGAACCGAAACGCCAGCGTGGTGGCTCACCCGCAGATCACGGTGAACAACAACGAGATGGGCGAGATCTTCGTGGGCGAAAGTCTGCCGTTCCAGGAAAGTGCGCAGGCGTCCGCCGAGGGAACCAGCGTGAGGAGCAACTTTGTGTACAAGGACGTGGGCACGCGTCTCCAGATCAAACCCCAGATCAACAAGCAGGGCCGTGTGGTGCTCGCCATTTACATGGAGAATTCCCGCCGGAAACCCGAACTGGTCAGCGGCCAGATCGTGACCGAACAGCAGACGTACAATACCAAGTTGACCGTGGAAAATGGCCAGAAGGTCTGGCTCGGCGGCCTCTCCGAGACACGGGATGAGAACATCATCCGCAAGTTCCCGCTCCTGGGCGATATTCCCTGGATCGGCTATCTGTTCCGCAAGACCGACAAGACCACGCTGGAAAGCAAGCTCTACGCGTTCATCACTCCGCAAGTCCTCGAGACCCCGGAACAGGCGGACGCGCAGTTCCAGAGTGCCAAGAGGGAAGTGGACAAATACTGGATGCGGTATCAGAAGATGGCACTGAGACTGCCGGGTGAGGAAGATGAAGCCTCGTCGTTTACGGCGGCGCCGCGGCCTCTTCCTCCGGCCACGCCGCCGAAGTGAAGAAGTGAGAGGCGAGAGGCGGGAAGTGAGAGGTTAGAGGCGAGAGGCGAGAGGTCAGATAAAAGACAACGGCATGGCGGCCTTGGCGGTGAGCCTGACCAGCACGAACTCTCATCCGATTCGCCAAGGCCGTTTCTTTTTTGCTGGCGCAGGCAAAGACTGGCGCAGGCAAAGAGGGGTGCAGGCTGTTAGCCTGTGTTCCTTGTTCCCGGACGTACCGTGCAAGATGTCAATCGCAGGCTGACAGCCTGCACCACTTTCGCAGGCTGACAGCCTACACCACTTAACAGCTTACGCCACTTTGCGCAGAATCTTCTGGATTCTCAACCGCGCGGTTGTTACAGGGGAGCGGTCAGGCAAGTCCGAATGGAATCGCTCGGAGCGCTCGATGAGGATTCAACCGCTGTTGGATTTGTGCGCTTCCGACGACTTCAGACCGAGGAGGTCAACCCACAATGGATCGTCGAAGGTTTTTGAAACAATCGGCCGGCGTGGCCGTGGCGGCGGCTGCCGTTCCCGGTCGCTCGCCGGCGGCAGTGAGGCAGCGGATGCCCAGCGCCAACGAAATCGTGAACGTCGGCCTGATCGGCCAGGGCGGCATGGGAAGCGGCCACCGCCACAAGCTCGTTCGCATGTCGAAAGACGGCGAACCGGTAAGGGTCGTGGCCGTTTGCGATGTGTGGGACAAACGGCTGGAGGCCGCAGCCCAGGAAAGCGGCGGCAAGCCCTACAAGGACTTTCGCAAACTTCTCGAGAACAAAGACGTGGATGCCGTCCTGATCGCCACGCCCGACCATTGGCATGCGCCGATCACGATCGCGGCGGCCGAGGCGGGCAAGCACGTGTACTGCGAAAAGCCCATGACCTATTGGAAAGACCTGCGCGACGCGAAGAAGGTCGTCGAGGCCATCGCTCGCAACAAGCGCGTGATGCAGGTGGGGACGAATGGCCTCTCCGACAGCATCTGGTGGCAGGTGGCCGACGGCGTGCAGAACGGCCGGTTGGGCAAACTCATTTCCGCGCAAGCGAGCGACCTGCGGAACGGCTACCTTGACGTGTATGATCCGAAGCGAAACGATCCCGACGCCAAGCCGGGTGTCAATCTCGACTGGAAGCTGTGGCTGGGACCGGCGCCGAAGCGGGACTGGGAGCCGGGCCGCTATTTTGCTTTCCGCGTGTTCTGGGACTATTCCGGCGGCATTACCACGGACTTCTTCCCCCATCTGCTGACGCCGCTGATTTGCGTCATGGGGTTGGGGTTCCCCAAGCGCGTGGTTTCGTCGGGCGGCCTTTACAATCTCTCCGATGGGCGCGAGGTGCCGGACATCATTAACGTGGTGATCGAGTATCCCAACGGCCCGTCGGTTCTGCTGATGGGATCGGTGACCAATGACACGAACCTCCCGATGCTCATTCGGGGTTCAAAAGCGACGCTGAAGTTCGACGTGGGACCGGGCGCCGTTCTCGAACCTCAAGGCGGAGAGCCGGGCAAGGGCGTCGAACGCAGAGAGATCAAACGCGAGCGCCCGGGATCGCTCGAAGGACACTGGCGCGATTTTCTCGGCTGCATCAAGTCGGGCAAGAAACCGCGCAGCAACGAGGTGGTCGGCTATCACGTGATGACCGCGCTCCACATGGCGGTCCACTCGTATCGCGACGGACGCGGGCGGGAGTTCGATCCGAAGAGCGAAAAGGTGAAGGTTCTGTAAAAAGGGGAACGCCGGCGGTCCATAAGGGAATGGGGCGGGAGGCTGAGTTGCGGCCTTCCGCCCCGTTTCATTTTCCACAAGCTATGGCGACTTCCACAGCCTATCGCGACACGTTGGTCGAGCGGTTGATCAGGGTAGCTTACGGAGTGGCCGCTTTCGCTTTCTTGGCGCCCCGCTTGCCACCGCGCTTGCCGACCTTTTTGCCGGCCTTCTCGCCGGTGGTGGCCTTTTCGCCGGCGTATTTCTTCAGAAACTCAACGCACTGCGTGATCTCGGGCACCGAGGCGGTCCAGTTCCACTCGTATTCGATGGACATCGGGCCGTTGAATCCCTGACGGGTCAGCTCGTCAAGAATCGTCGTCATGTCGGCCTTGCCGGTGCCAAAGGGGACGTCGTGGGTCGGACTGTCCTTCGAGCCCGGACCCATCTGGTTGAGGTCCTTGATGTGCATGCTGACGATGTGGCCTTCGAGCATTTTGACGGCATCGAGTGGAACGATGCTCGAGCGCATCCAGTGGCCGGTATCGGCGCACGAGCCGACATACTTGTCCAGGTCCTTGACGCTCTCGAGCAGATGTTTGCAGTCCCAATATCGGGAAGGATTCGGGTGATTGTGAATGGCCACGGGGATGTCATATTCCTTGGCGAGCTTGTCCACCAGCGGCAGGAGCTTTTCCTCGGGTTCGCTGACGATGACGAGGATTCCCATCTTCTTGGCGAAATCGAACACCTTGCGCATGGAGGCCTCGTCATTGCCGAGCCCGACCACGCCGTAGGCGACCAGCTTGATGCCCGCTGCATCGAGTTTCTTCTTGGCCGCGTCCAGAGCCGCTTGCGGCGCATTGTGATCGAACGGGGTGGGGTCGTCGGGGCTGAGCTTCTGGCCGGGAAAGGCCTCGATCAGCTTGCAGCCCGTTTCCTTCGTTTTGTCAATGGCCTCAAAGAACGTGTAGCGGTTGAAAGAGTAGGCCTGACAGCCAAGCGCCCATTTCCCGCCGATGCGATACTCCGGTGGAATGGCCTGGGCGAAATCCACCGCCGCTGCCTGTCTCGCGCTCAGGACCGACAGCGCCAGACCCGCAACGCACAACAGCCAACCAACAGCTTTTCCCCCTCTTGTCATGGGTGTTTCTCCTTTCGCCGATGAGTTTCAAACAGTCATGACCGCTTCTGGGCAGTCACGGCTCTTTGGTGTAGGGCGCGCGGCGCTTAAGTCAAGCGCAAAAGCAAAGAGGCGGGAGGCGGGAAGAGAGAAGTACGAAGTGTGAAGTCAGAAGTGCGAAGTGAGAGGCGGGAGGCGAAAGCGCCGTGAAGAATGAGTTTCTCCGAAACGTGCGACCCCAGACCCGATACCCTGAACCCTGAACCCCGGGCCCTGAACCCCGCGCTCTCCCGCACACTTTTGCCTTTTCCCTTTCCCCTTTTTACTTCGCCTCAAAAAACCGCCGCATGGCCTCGAACAATTCGGTGCGGGGAACTTGCCGGACGGTGCGCGTGGGAAGCGAGCGCAGAAACGTGGCCCCGTAGCGTTTCGTGGCCACCCGGCGATCGAAAATCAAAACGGCGCCGCGATCGTCCCTGTGCCGGATCAGGCGGCCAAAGCCTTGTTTGAATTTGATGACCGCCTGCGGGACGGTGTAGTGGCCGAACGGGTCGAGTCCCTGGCGTTCGAGATCCTCGACGCGAGCCGCCACGATCGGGTCGGTGGGCACGTGGAAGGGAAGGCGGGTGAGGATCAGGCAGACCAGCGCGTCGCCCTTGACGTCCACGCCTTCCCAGAAGCTGGAGGTGGCAAACAGGACGGGCGCGCGCTCGCGCCGGAATTGCTGAAGCAGCATGTGGCGGTTGGTTTCGCCCTGTCGAAGCGGGGTACAGCCGGCGGCGAGGAGTGGTGCCTTCAGCGCTTCGTATAATCGTTCGAGCAAGCCATAGGACGTGAACAGAACGAAGGCGCGGCCCCGACTGATCGTGACCGATTCGAGAATCAGCGTCTCGAGCTCCTTTGGATAAACTTGATCCGTCGGGTCGGCGACATCCATCGGCACGGCGACGAAGGCCTGGCGGTCGAAATCAAACGGCGTGTCGAGAGCGAGCGTCGTCAGGCGTTGCGCGATCGTGGTGATGGCGTCGTCCTCGGTTCGGTCCAACTGGATTTCAGGCAGCGATTGCTCGTCCTCGAAAAGGGAAGGCTGTGTCGAACGATGATTCGCCTTCGGGTTTCGCCGCCGGGCCAGTCCGAGGCGCCCGAGCAGATAATCAAACTGCCGGTCCACCGTGAGCGTCGCCGAGGTGAGAACGATGGTCGAGCATCGGTCGAACAACGTCTTGCGCAACCCCGCGCCGACCTCGAGCGGGGCAGTGCAAAACCGAACGACCGAGTCGTCCTTGGTTTGGCGCAGTTCCAGCCAGCGGCAGACGCGGTCGTTGTTGGTGAGAAAGCCGGCCAGGTCGGTGCCGATGTCCAATGCACGGTCGCGATAGGCCTGGACTTCGAGCCGCAGCCAGCCGGCCTGTTCGCGAAGCGGCTGGTCGAGGTCTTCGAACATGTCGGCCAGCGCGTCGAGCGCCTTGGCCACATCGCCGAACACCGAGGCCAGCGAGTGGGCCGATTCGACCAGCGTCGTCTCGTAGAAGGAGTGATGCTCGACCTCGGACGTGATCCGAAGAGCGGTTTCCTCGTTGGGCTTGAGCGCGGCGCGATCGAGACAGTCGAGCGTACCCTCGAACACCGCCGCGCAGGCGCTGTCCACGCAGTGGCGCGCGTCGTTCACCAACGGAATCGCGGTGTGCTGGATATGGTCCACGGCCTTCGCGAGCGCGGGCGCCGCCAACTGCTGGTCGCAGGTGACGAGTTTGCGGAGGACAACCGCGAGAATGCCGACGGCCCGGCGGCCGGGTTGCGCGGCATGGATTCGGCCGAGCAGCTGCCTCATGCCGCGGCGGGTGAGGCGAATGCCCAGGTAGTCGGTCGCCACGTCTTCGAGATTGTGGGCCTCGTCAATGACGAGCCGGTGAAAGGGGGGCAGAATCGCCGACGCCGTGTAGTTGTTGGTTTCGAGCCGCAGCACCAGGTCGGCCATGAGGATGTGGTGGTTGCAGACGACGATCTGGGCGCGGCTGGCGGCGCGGCGCGCTTCATAGAAAAAGCAGCGCGGGTAGTACGGGCATTGGGCGCGGAGGCAGTTTTCGCCTTCGGACTTGATGCTGTCCCAGGCCTCAACCGACGGGCGCGTGGCCAGATCGGCGAGGCTGCCGTCGGCGGTCGCCAGGGCCCACTCGATCAGCTTGTGCAGCTCGGTGCGGAACGATTCGAATTCGGGCTGAGCCGCTTCGCCGCGCATAAAGTGGACCCGCCGCAGACAGACGTAATTGTTGCGGCCCTTGACCAGCACGCTGTGGAAAGTGAGACCCGAGTGCTTTCGGAGGAACGGCAGGTCCTTGCGGATCAGCTGCTCCTGGAGATTGATGGTGTTGGTCGAAACGACGACGCGTTGGCGATTGGCGAGCGACCAGTGAATGGCGGGGAGCAGATAGGCCATGGATTTGCCGACGCCGGTGCCCGCCTCGATCACGGCGATGCGATCATTGTTGAACGCCCCGGCCACCGCGCGGGCCATCTCGACCTGTTGGAGGCGGTGCTCATAGTCTTCGAGCGACCGAGCCAGAATGCCCTCGGGGCCGAATGCGCGGGCGATCTCGTCCACGTCGAGCGGCTGAACGGTTCGCGGCTGAAAGGCGCGAACCACGACCCGCACGCGCGAACAAACGTTGTCCACGATGTAGCAGCCGACGCCCGCATCGCCGAGAGTCGAAGCGACCGCGAGATCCGCGCCCGACGGTTCGAGGTCGCCCGACGGATGGTTGTGCAGGACGACGTCGCCATATTGCGCCTGGTGGATGATCGCGGGTACGGCCTGGTCGGTTCCAAAGGCGTAGGCCTCCACTTCGGCAATGCGCAGCTTGTCGTCCACCTTGCCGACGAAGAACACCTCGCGGCCGCTGTTGGCCGCAATGATCGCCGCGATCTGCCGGCAACAATCCGCGTGGACCAATGCTTCGATATCGAAGATTGCCGTGGGGTCAGTCATACCCGCTCTCTCGCTCTAAACTGCCAAAACCTTCTTGGCCACAAAGACACCAAGCGACGATACTCGAAAAAAGAGGTCGTTTTCTCCTGAAACGTGAAACGTGAAACCTGAAACTTATTCGCCGGGCTTCACTTTTTCCTTTTTACTTTTGCCTTTTTCCTTGGACGCGCCGTGTCACGCCGCGACCACCTCAGATTCTCGTGCGGCTTCGGCCATTGACAACCAAAAAAGCCCCATTAAAGTTCACTGAACGTAACGGACGTGATGCCGTGCAGTGGAGAAGGCGCTTTTGGCGGGAGAAATGGTTCGGCTGATCAACGTTCACCACACCTACGGTCGCAACGCCGCGGGCGACGGCCACGTCCTGCGCGGCATTGACCTGGAGATCGGGGCGGGCCAATTTGTCGCGATCCATGGGCGCTCGGGCACGGGCAAATCCACGCTCCTGCACATTGTGGGCGGGATTCTGGCCCCGACGAGCGGCGAGGTCATGGTCGGCGGGCACGATCTGTTTCGTCTCAGCGACCGCAAACTGTCCGCTCTCCGCAATCGGATGATCGGTTTCATTTTTCAGAACTACTATCTCGCTCCCACTTTGACCGCGGTCGAGAACGCGATGGTGCCGGCGCTGTTGGCCGGATGGTCGGCCACGAAAGCCAGGCGGCGCGCCCTCGAGACGCTCGCGCAGGTTGGCCTTTCGCAGAAGGCCGACGCACGCCCGTCGGACCTGTCGGGTGGCCAGATGCAACGGGTCGCCATCGCGCGCGCGCTGGTCAACGATCCCGCCATCCTGTTGGCCGATGAGCCCACGGGCAATCTCGACGAACAGACCGGCGGCGAGATTCTGGCTTTGCTGGCGCGCTACCAGTGCGAACGCCAGGCGACCGTGATCATGGCGACGCACGATGCATCCGTGGAGATGCATGCCACGCGCCAGCTCTATCTGATGAACGGGCAACTCCAGCCGACGCCGTTCGAGGCGAGCCAATGAGAGTGGGGCACATAGCCTTTTTCCTTCGTCGCAATCTGCGCCGGCGCCGCGGACGCACCGTCACGGCGATCGCCGCCATAGCCATCGCGGTCGGCATCTTCCATCTTATGGCGGCGCTGGCCCTGGCGTTGCGATCCGAAGTGCTGACGAGGATCGAGAAGATCTTCCCCGAGCGCACGCTGATCGTCCGGACGCGCTCGATCGAGCTGGGGCCGCTGGCGTTTTCGGCGGGGCTCCTGACGGCGCGCGTGACGCCCGAGAGGGCGAAACGCATCGCCGAACTCCCCGCCGTGGAGTCCGTATGGCCCCAATTGCCGCTCACGGTGCCCGCATTGGCGGTCGGCACGTTGGCCGGTTACCAAGGTCAAACGGACATCGTGGCCTATGGTGTTCCGGGCGAGATGGTTCAGTCCGAGGTGGTTGGGCGGCGCGGGTTCACCTATGCCGATCCGGCCACGAGCACGATGCCGGTTCTGGTCTCACGTTATTTTCTGGACCTGTTCAATCTGGGTCTGGCCGAAGGGCAGGGGCTGCCGAAGCTGACCGAGAGCGGAGTCATTGGCCGTCGCTTCTACGTCCTTCTCGGCGCGTCTCTGCTTCAAACCGATGTCAAACCGGAAAGCGTTCGGAAGGTGGAATGCGAAATTGTCGGCCTGACGCAGAATCCATCGTTGCTGGGCGCGACGGTTCCGATCGAGTACGTGCGACAGTTCAACCGGTGGTATCACGGTGCAGGGAACGTGGAGAATTATGCCCAGTTGCACGTGGTGCTGCGCTCGACCGAGAATCTCGAGGCGGTCGCCAAAACGCTGGAGTCGTGGGGACTGCAAGTCGCCGGACAGCGCGACACGGCGCGCCGATTGCGGTTGGCCGTCAACGGGGCGGCGCTCATCGTGCTCCTGTTTGGTTTGGCCACGTTGGCCATGGCGGCCGTCAACATCGTCAACACGTTTGCGTTGATCATGCTCGAGCGGCGCGGCGAGATCGGACTGCTGCGCGCGATGGGGGCGACGCGACGAGCCACGCTGGGGCTGCTTCTGGCCGAGTCGGTGTTGATCGGGCTGACGGGCGGTGCGGTCGGCTCGGGGTTGGCTTGGGCGGCGTCGCGATTGGTCAATCAAGCGCTGGCGCGATGGCTGCCGCCGTTTTCGCTCACGCCCGACCATTGGCTCGATCAACGCGCGGGCTTGTTTCTGTTCTGTGTTGCGCTGGCGGTGCTCGGGAGCGCGCTGGCGACGGCGCCGCTGTTGTGGCGCTCGGTGCGTCGCTGGCCGGCTGACTTGCTGCGCGAGTCGTAAGGGTTCACCGAAATGGGCCGGCGTTCCAGCTGGGAGGAGATCGAGAAATGGCCGAGGACTTCTACGAGAAAATCGCGGAGGAGTATGAGCGGATCACCGATGAGACCGGGCGGCTGAGCCGCGAGATCCCCTTTCTCCTCGAGGAAATCCGGCGCATCGGCGGGAAAGAGGTTCTCGACGTGGGCTGCGGCACGGGGGGCCATGCGCGCGCCCTGGCGGCCGAAGGGCTTCACGTGCTGGGCATTGACACGTCGGCCGCGATGATCGAGAAGGCGCAGGCCCGCCCCCACGTGGATGGGGCCGGCTTCGAGGCTGCTTCCATCGCCGACATCGCCGGCCGCGGGGTGCTGCGATTCGACGCCGTGCTCTGCCTGGGCAACACACTGCCCCACCTGGTGACCGAGGAAACGTCGCTGGCCAAGGTTTCGCGCCAGATTGCTCCGTTGCTTCGTCGCGGCGGAGTGCTGATCGGACAGATCGTCAACGTTCCGTGGATCGAAGCAGCCGGCGTACGATTGCTGCCCGTCCGGTCGTGGAGCGACGGAACGAAAGAGACGCTGCTCACGCGCCACTACATCAACACCAGCGGCAGCCAGATGCTGATGCTGGTCAGCCGCATGATGCGGCGTCCGGGCGAGACCACCTGGCGCGCGGAGACATTCTATCAGTATTTGCAGAAGATCGTTCCCCTGGAAATTGAACGCGCCTTCGAGAGCGGGCCGTGGGAGAACTACCGCAGCTTCGGCGGTTGGGGCGGCGAGCCCCTTAACGAATCCAGTCCGTCGGCGGTCTTTGCCACCAGCCGCCGCTGAACCGATTGTTCCGTCCATCCCTCCATCAGTTCACGTAGGAACGCGCGGGAAACCAGTGGCGTGTGCGATTGCAGACCGCGCACACCGAAAGCATGACCGGTACTTCAACGAGGACCCCCACCACGGTTGCCAGCGCCGCTCCCGAGCCGGGTCCGTAAAGGGCAATGGCGGTGGCCACGGCGAGTTCGAAGAAATTGCTGGCGCCGATCAGTGCGCCCGGCGCCGCGACGGCGTGATTCACTTTGAAAAGGTTCATCAGCCCGTAGGTCAGCGAGGAGTTGAAATAGACCTGAATCAGAATCGGTATGGCAATCAGCACGACGTGGAAAGAACGGGTAGTGATGTTTTCAGCCTGAAACGCGAAGATGAACACCAGCGTGGCCAGCAGCGCAATGACGGTGATCGGGTGAAAGAAGGGCAGGAACTTGGACTCAAACCATTCGCGCCCACGTGTTCGAATCAGCCAGGCTCGCGTAATGGCCCCGGCGCCCAAAGGGATAACAATGAAGAGAAACACCGCATAGAGTAATCCCATGAATGGAACGGTCAGCGATGACGCACCGCTGACCAGGAACTTCACCACGGGCGCAAAAGCAACCAGCATGATCAGATCGTTCACCGAGACCTGGACCAGTGTATACGCCGGGTCGCCGTCGGTCAGATAGCTCCAGACGAAGACCATCGCCGTGCAGGGCGCGGCCGCGAGGATGATCACGCCCGCGATGTACTGGTCAGCCAATTCAGGCCCGATCACAGGCAGGAACAGGTGCTTGAAGAACAGCCAGCCCAGAAAGGCCATGCTGAACGGCTTGACAAGCCAGTTGACAACAAGTGTGACGATCAGCCCGCGCGGACGCCTGCGAATCCCGACCACCGAGGCGAAATCCACCTTCAGCATCATGGGGTAAATCATCAGCCAAATGAGGACGGCGATCGGCATGTTGATGTGGCTTGCGGCGCCGAACTCCATTCGCCGCAGCCAGTCGGTCAGGGTGGGGAAGACCTTTCCGATGGCCACTCCGATGACCATGCAGAGGCCGACCCAGAGCGTGAGATAGCGTTCGAAGACGTTGAGGTGTTTCTTGGCGGGAACCGCTTCACAACGATCCGCTGACCGTGCATCCAGCTCCATGAAAACCGAATCCTCCATTTTGTATTCTGATGTGCGTTGCGTTCACCGCTCATCGTGGCTTCTTTGCCGTCGCGTAAAGACTGGTGATGAAATCACCCGGCTTCGTTCCGGCGGGAAGATGCTCCCTGATTTTCTGATAGAGCGGATCCCGCCAGTCCGTCATGGATTCAATGTAGCCCGACTTGGGAGTCAGGACGATGTCCACGAGGCCGGCGGATTCGGCCATTTGACGCGTTTCGTCCACGAGGACCGCGCCGGCCACGCAGCCGATGAGCGCCTCGATCATTTCGCGAACCGCGCCCGGAAGCGGCTGGAGCAGCGCAAGGTCGGAGATGGCGACGCGCCCGCCGGGTTTGAGAACGCGGGCGATCTCGCGCCAGACCTGGGGTTTGTCGGGCGAGAGGTTGATCACGCAGTTGGAGATGACCACGTCCACGCTGTTGTCGGCGACGGGCAGATGTTCGATTTCGCCCAGGCGGAATTCAACATTCTCGAAGCCGGTGCGCCGGCGATAGACTTCGATGTTTCGCCGCGCCTTGCTCAGCATTTCCGGCGTCATATCCACGCCGATGACGCGGCCGTTGGGGCCGACCTTCTGGCCGGCGATGAAAACGTCGAACCCGCTGCCGCTGCCCAAATCAAGAACGATCTCGTCAGCTTGCAGCGACGCGATAGCCGTGGGGTTGCCGCACGAAAGCCCCATATTGGCGCCTTCGGGCAGAACCGCCAGATCCTCTTCCGCGTAACCGACGGTTTTCGCCAGTTGATCTGCCACGTTGGAGCCGCAACAGGTTGACACGCAGCATGATCCTCCACTCTTGGCAATCTGGGCGTACCCTTCACGGACCTTTTCGTGAATCTCTTCGAGTTGATTTGTTTGTTCCCGCGAAACCATTGCCCATCCTCACTCCAACGCATGATAAACAATAGAGGGAAGCATAGAGAATTGAGAAGCAAATACCGAACGTGCGCAGCAGGTAAGTCTATCGCACCGTATCAAGACAAATGCGCAGAACACTCATCCACAACAACCGGGTCCGGCCTGTGGACCGCACATTGAAGGACCACTCCTGCCCCTCGCGGCTCCCATTACCGTGAAACTTCCAAAGACTCGGGCGGTTTTCTTGCTGCCACACTTCGGGCAGACGACCTTGAGTCCCTTCTGTTTCTCGGCGATTGTGGCATGAACCTCGATTTGCTCCCCACACTCGGTGCACGCATATTCATAGGTCGGCATTATCATCCCTCCTTAGAGCTGCGCCATCGCCTCTCTGATGGCCGCAACAGCCTCATCCGCTGTAGCATTTCCCATCGAGACAACCTCCTCGTCAATCGTGATGATCGGCAAGGCCGCCGGGCCGAAAGACTGGAGAAGACGCACCACGGCCGGGTGATTCATGACTTTGTCATAGTCGGTGACGTTCACAATTTCCACCGGGCATCCAATCTCTTTCTCAATCGTGTGGGTCAGTTCCCGGACCTCTTCCTCCGATTGTCCAGTCGGGCCGCAACACGAAGATCGCGGACCGCAAGGAAACTGCTGTGGCATCGTGAACAACCTTACCGTGTTGCTATTCGTTGTCATGATCTACCTCCTTCTTCATCCTTTGCATGAGATCTACGGCTGCTTCGTTGATCAGTTGAGCGGGCCTCTGTTTGACCATATTGGCGATCTCAATGACTTCCTGGATTTCCTGCTTCGCGCAACCGGCCTTCATCGCTTCCTTGAAATGGTACCTCAAGCACGGTATGCAATTCCCCGCAACGGAGGCCGCAATGGCTGCTATTTCTTTCGTTTTTGTATCAAGCTCAGCCATCCCGCTTTTCTCCTGTCAGCTGTCAGAGAAACAGATTATACACATACCCCGCGATGACGCAGCCAACAAAACTCAGTCCTACATAAAGAGCCAAGAGCCTCCACCTGAACACACCGGACAGCATCTCAATGGAAGGCAGGGAAAGCCCAGGCCCGCCCAGAAGATACGCCAGGGTTGCTCCGCCGCCCCTTTGTCCAGAGCAGCAGCGTCGAACTGATCACCACCGTCACACAACCCGCTTCTTGAAAAAGGACCGCGATGATGGGCGTCATCAAGCCGACAATGCTGAGGCCCAGGCCGATCACGTTGTAGATCATCGAGAAGAAGATGTTCAGTTTGATGCGCCGAAGCACTTTTGCGGACATCCACATGAAGTCCGCAACGCCGGCAATATTGTCGTTCATCAGCGTGACATCGGCCGTCTCGATGGCCACGTCCGTGCCCGCGGCGCCCATGGCGATGCCGACATCGGCCAGGGCAAGAGCGGGCGCGTCGTTGACGCCGTCGCCGATCATTCCCACAACCTGTCCCGCCTCCTGGCATTGCTTGACGAACGCCTGCTTCTGCTCGGGAAGCATCTCGGCCCGGAAGTCGTCAACCCCTATCGCGTGCGCCACGGCAGCGGCCACCTTCGGATGGTCGCCCGTCAGCATCGTGATCCGCTTGACGCCCATGGCCTTGAAGGCGCGAATGGCGCCGGGTATTTCCGGGCGGACCTCGTCGGCAATGGCCAGCAGGCCCAGTGTCTCGTCGTTCCGCGCCACCAGAACCGCAGTCCGGCCCCGTTCCGATTGCGTTGCGAGCGCCTGTTCCGTTTCGGGGGTTACGCGAAGCCCGCCATCCACAAGAAACGACGGCTTGCCCACGCGAATGCGCGCGCCGTCCCATTCCGCCTCGACGCCCATGGCGACCGTGGAATTGAAGCGATCCAGTTCGGGAATCACAAGCCCCTTTTCCTTGCCGGCGTTCATTATGGCGCGGCCAAGGGGGTGTTCGGAGTACTTCTCGGCGATGCAGGCGAGGCGCAGAATGTCGTCCGGCGTTTGCCCGTTAAAACTGACGATTTCCATCACTTTCGGTCTGCCGAAGGTGAAGGTTCCCGTCTTGTCGACCAGCAGGTGATCCAGTTTGTGGCCGAGTTCGAGAAACATTCCGCCTTTGATCAGGATGGCCCGCCTTGCCATGTTCGAGATGCCAGCCGTCACCGCGGTCGGGGTGGCAATGGCAAATGCGCAGGGACAAGCGACCAGCAGAACCGAAACGGCCGCTTTGATGTCGCCGGTCACGAAGAAGGCTACAACGGCCAACACGACAACAGTGGGCAGAAACCATGTCGTGAAGCGGTCGGCCAGGTTTTGAATCGGCGCGCGGGTTCCCTGGGCTTCCTGCACCAAGTGAACGATCCGCGCCAATGTGGTGCCTTCGCCGACCTTTTCCGTGGCGATCTCCAACCGCCCGGATTCGTTCAGCGTTCCGCTGAACACCGCGCTACCCTCGGCCTTCTCCACCGGTATGGATTCGCCGGTGATGGGCGCCTGGTTGACGCTGCTCGCCCCGGCGACCACCGTACCGTCAACCGGAATGCGCTCGCCGGGACGAACCACGACCCGGTCGCCGGCCCGAATCTCCGCGACCGGCACGGTGACTTCCTCGCCGTCGCGTCGCAGGGTTGCGGTCGGCGGGGTGAGATCGAGCAGATCGCGAATGCTTCGGCGCGTTTTGTCCAGGGTGTAGCTCTCGAGCGCTCCGGCAACGGCCATGATGAAAACGATAATCGCCGCCGGCCGGAACTCGCCGATCGCCAGTGTTGCGATCAACGCGACGACCACAAAGACGTTCACCGTGATCTTTCGTCGGCCGATGTCCTTGAAGCCAGTGACGAATCGTTGGAAGCCGCCGAACAAGGTCGCCACCAGCGCCAGCCCAGCGTTGAGAAACAAGGGGCCAATTTCCCAATGGGCCAATACCCAGCTCGCAACCGTCAACACCAACACAATGGCGGGGACGATCAACAGCACCGCCAGTTCTCGATAGTTCGACGCCTTCGTCGTCCGTCCAGCATCCGTTTTGCTCATTATGACATCCTTCTGCACTCGCTATTGTCGGCGTTTTCCCGTTGCATCAGAATTCCGTGCCGACGGCTCTTCCTCGGTCTGCTTCTTATCGCCATCCGGTTGGGCCGGACCGCCGCAGTTCCCGCCGGAACCGCAGCATCCGCCCGTCTTCGTCATCGACTCCCAGACCGCGGCAAAAAGACCTTTCTTCGTTCCATTTTCCTTCGATGTGTCCTTCACCTGAAATACCTCCTTTGAATGTTACCAGCAGGTTAAGCCCCGCTGAAATGTCTCCTTAGAATGTTGCCAGCAAGTAAAGCCCCGCGCCAATCAGGGCCACGCCCGCCACTGTCCGGACCACGGCATCCGCTTTCCCGGCCTTTATAGATGCCTTTCCGAACGAAACGCCGAAGAGAATAGCGGCCAATGGCACGCTGAATCCGACCGCGAACGGCGCCGGCTGTGGTTGCCGCAAGATTCGCTCCCCATCCGCCATAGCCCATCCTCTTCTTGATCTTCTCCCAGGGCACAAACACAACCAACGCGGCGGCGATGAACATCCCCACGATCCAGTATTGGAACAGCTCGACGAGCACGGCTACGCCCTTGATGAAAACAAACCATAGGACTTGAGCGATGTTCCAGGAAAGCGGGGTTTCAATGTCAACCAATCTTGCCTCCCCACCCGTCACACCCTTTGGTTGCAGCAGCCCGTACTTAAACAGACCGCCGAAAGAAAGATCCTGGGCGTAAACATACAGAAGCCCCGTGAGATAGAACAAGATCACGACAACGAGATAGATCGTCTCCTTTTTGTTCGGCCTGCGAAACATCTCCTATGCTTCTCCTCCTTGATTCTCGTGTCTCAGCGTTTCTCAGAATGTGCCATCTTGCGCCACAGATACTCCGTGAAAAGCGCGCCCGGGGGGCAGGGGTCGCAGCCTAAACAACCGTGCATCCTCTCACGCGGGCGCTTTAGAGGATCGGTCAACTCCGTCACATCCTCGGCCGCGTCCAGCTCGAGTTGGACCAGAAGCCCCTGGAAACAATCGCAGGCCCCGCATTCTTCCTTGCCGGCCGACTCTTTCAGTCTTTCCAGCAGTATCTGCACATGACTTGCCGACAGAATCTGATCCATTGGAGCCCCTCGATCAGATCGTACCCACCAAATAGAATCCAGCGCCGAGAAGAGCGAGTCCCGCGACCACTCGGATGATCTCCAACGTCCTCTTCGCCTTCACCGCCAGGCTCCAGAATGAGACTCCCAACATGACCGCGCCCAACGGAAGACTGAACCCCACGGCGAAAGCGCCCAGCGTGGCCATCGCCCACAGCATGTGGCCTTCCAAGACGGCCACTCCCAAGACAATGAAAATCCCGGGGTTGCACGGCAGCGAGGCGACCGCAACGCCGCCCCCCATGATCAGACCAAAAGTCGCCGCTCCGAACAAGTCCTTGGGTCTTGGCTTCCTTTCCAAGGCTCGTACGGGCAGACGAATGGGCAGGAGCTTCAACGCGGCAAGGCCAAAAACAATCGCCGTCACCCCGGCAAAAACCCTCCAGTATTTTCCCAGCGCATCCTGAGCCACCTGGCCGATAAAGCCTGCGACACTCCCCAGAATCACAAGCGCAAGGATTGTCCCCAACATAAAGAAAACTGCCCCATACAACGCCGCACGGCGGTCGGCATCCTTCCGGGCACCCGAATATCCAACAACCGCCCCCAGCACCGGAAGAGTACAACACGCGCTCGCAAATGCGCTGACCAGCCCGAACAGGAACGCCAGCGGCAATGCCGTGAGCCCGAATCCCGCTTGCTGAAATACGCCTTTGATCCACTCTACCACGATCTGCCCCGCTAGTTACACCCCGATGGCCCACAGCCTCCGGCCCCGCAAGCAGACGGCGGCCTAATGGCCATCACAAATGCCTCAAGCAGCTTCTGCTCGGTGACCTCGCCCGAAACCGCGACCGCTCCGCCGCTTTTCCCTATGGCAACGACGCAAGGAACTGGAATTTGCTTTGCCACCCGTGCGTAGTCCGCTGCGTTTCTCTCCAGAGTGAACGGCGCGATGCGATAGCCGTGCGACTCGATCTTCTTCGCCGCGCCTTCGACTGTTTTGCCCACAGCTTCTGCGCTCCGGCTATCTTCACCCGCGAGAAGAATAAACACTGCGTCTCGATCGCCGGCCACCTGACCGAGCGAAGCGAAAGCGGAGAGCATTGCACCACAGCAAAACGGCGCACTCTTGTCCTTCGTTGTTGTCTGAGTTGCGTCACCCGCTGGCCGAGCAACCTCAGCACGATCTCCCTGCGCTTGGAGACCGGCAAGGCGCTCTTGGCCGGTATTGGCCGCAGAACCGGATTTCCTGGTCATGGCATTGGCCAGCATCAAGCCCGCGGCACCTATAACAAGGACCGACACCAGCACTTTCCACCGCTTCCTGGCCTCTCGTGGTCGTGCAGAAGTCAGGGAGGCCTCATCGGACTGCACACCAGCGGGTTCGACCGATGGTGCGGGACAGGCCCCTTGTTCCCCTCTGCTCTCGCTGTTCCGTTTCTCATTCATGTTGAGATGCTCCTTTCTGTCGCTGACACTCGTATTTGATCATTTCTTTTGCTTCCGGTTCTTGTCCTCGACATCGCCCCATTACGTGCCCTGGCGAGCCGAGAAGATCCCCCACTTCATGGTGCCTGCACAACGGCTTCTGCGGCGGGCAGGCTCAGTGTTGGCTCTTCTGGTTTTTCATGGAGAGGGGCTTCCCTCGGTTCACACGTCGCTCCGGATAGGCGTTTCAGATCAGATTGAACAGTCGGATGGTCTGCCAGACATTCGCGCAAGCATGCCAGAAGACGTTCCTCGAGCCGGGTTCGGGCAGCCGAAAGCCGGTAGAACATCCAGGTGCCTTCACGCCTTGCCTCAACCAACCCGGCCGCACGCATGATGCTCAGATGACGTGAAATATTGAAATCCGCCGCGCCAATGGCCTGCGCTAGTTCGCACACACAAGTCTCAGCGCGCAACGAAAGTAGGACCGCCAGCCGGAGCCGCGTTGGATCGGACAGGACCTTGAAAATCGCCGCTTCGCTTTGCATGGATAGCCACCATCTTTCTGCGTATCTGCGCAACGATGCAGATAAATGCGTTCGAGCCGTCGTCTTGTCAACTGGTTTTTCTCGCTTTTCTCGTTTTTTTTCTATGCTGCCGTATAGATCAGGTAGAGACCGCCCAAGATTACAAGGACACCGCAGACGCGTTTCAGAATCACTGCGCCCTTCGATCCTTCATTCCAATTGAGATAGCGCTGAACCAGCTCGGTGGATGTGCCGGCCAGAACGATAACCGAGCAGTGCCCCACGCCATAGGCCAGAAGAAGAACAATGCCATAAACCACACTGGTCGCCGCCAGTTTGAACGTAATGGCCAACAGGGGGGCCATGTAGGCAAAAGTGCAAGGGCCGAGAGCGACGCCGAAGATCAGTCCGAGCAGAAAGGCGGCCAATATACCCCGGCGCTTCATTCGCATCGGATCGGGAGCGGACCACGACATGGGGATTACATCGAACAAATATAGCCCCACGGCAAAGAAAATGATTGCCACGAAGTAGTTGGCGTAGGCCCCGAGATCGCCCATCATTCGGCCGGCTGCCGCTGTGATGGCGCCGATCAGACCGATTGTAATGAGAATGCCACCCGCGAAAAGCGCGGAAATGGCAAACGCGCGTCGCGTTGAGACCCGCCCCTGGGCGTCAATAAACCCTACGATCAGGGGGATGCTCGCCAAATGACAGGGACTCAACAGGATGCTCAGGATGCCCCACACGAAAGAGGCCGCAACGGCGATAATGGCCGTCCCCTCGATCGCCCGCGTCAAGGCCGTGAACAGTTGCTCCATACCTACTGAACTCCCATTTTCGTCAGCTTCTTTTCAATTTCGTTCTGGGGAAAGAAACCTGTATGACGGAACACCTCCTTGCCGTTCTTGTCGAAGAACACCTGCACCGGGATGGATTCAATTCCATAACGGGCCGCCAGGACTTGTTCCTCCTGAACGTGGACAAGTGATGCCACTTCGTCTTTTCATTTTCTCGTCCTTTCTCAAAGTCAATTCCGAGGTCCTTCCATGGGGAAGTAGTTTTCATAACGGCCGATATCGCCCATCCTGTTCACTTGGGCGAGCATTCCCCGATCTTGCACGCTTTGCTGATTTGTTGTGGCGTGAGTTTCATCTTCTCCGCCAGGGCTTGGGCGACAGAGATCATTTTGCCGGTCGCTGCGGGATGTTGATCGAGCCATTGCTTGAGGTTGACTTCGTTGGCAAAGATAGCTTGTTTGAAACATCCCGCCGACACCATTTGACCCTCCGCACCTTTCTGCTGGCCGGCCCAAGCCACGGCAGTCGCCGGTTCGAGCGTACTCACATATCCATTGGTTGTTTTGACGCGGATCATTTCACCGGTCAGAAAATCCTTCGCGTGAACTTCGATGTCCTTTTGCGTGCGGGCCGCCACACCCAGCGCGCACATGGGACAGCAGCCCCAGGTTTGGATTCCATCCACCTTCACCCGGCAGGCATCTTCCGGATAGACGGCGCGGTCGCAGAAGCCGCATCGGGTGGCCAGTTCTTTCTCCTGAACTTGTTGCCATGTCAGCAAATTTCCGCCGTTGCTCTGTTGCTCCTTCAGCGCCGACTCTTTGCTGCCAAAGGCCTTGATGACAGGCCTACCCGAACCCTCCATGGCGAGGAGGTAATTCGCGGTGAGAGCGGGGAGAGGTGTGCCCGTCGGCCAATCCGTTACGGTAACTTTCTCGTGAATGCCTTGAGTCTCCAAGAGGCTCGAATACAGTATGAAGTAACAGTGCGGCGAGCAGAGCACGACATCGCCCTTGTCGGTCTTCAGGGTTACGCGGGTCTTGGGATTGACATCGCCGTCGCACATGTAACAGATGCTGCTTGGAGGTCTCGTGTCGGGTTTCAGGGGATCCGTCCGGCTTACACCCGTTGAGGGAACGGCCAAATCCACGCCCAGTTCTTTCCATTTCGCCAGAATATCTTCTTTCGCCATGAATCCCTCGTGGCGGAACCGTTCTTTGCCCGACGCATCGTAGAAGATCTGGGTTGGGATCAGCTGGATTCCGAAGGCCTTGCCAGCCCCTGGATCCTCCCAAACGTCAATAAATTCCACCTCGATCTTCCCTTGGTAGCGCACTTTCAGTTCAGCGAGAATCGGCGCCATCATCTTGCACGGAATGCACTTGCCCGCACCGAGATCTATCAGGCGCGGCAGACCGGTCGCGCCGTGCGACTCCACTGTTGGCTCCAATTGCGACATCCGGCCCGATGAACTTTTGTCGGACGGCTGTTTTGGTTTCTTCATGTATACCGCAACCCCGACCGCAACGATCAGCGCAATGATTATCCCTATTTGGATCGCGCCAAAACGGGGGCTTTTTCCCGGCGTGCCGGTTCCTGTTGTTTGAGTCTCGTTCGCCATCTTGATCCTCCGCGAAAGATAGCCTCGCCATCGCCACACGAAAAGCACTGCGGCGATGCAGAGCAAGAAAATCCATCCGTTTCCATGTTCAGAACAGGGACACAAAGTCCGCTGCCTTTCCACCGCGGCATTCCGACGGTTTCAGCGCTCATTCTGGCGCTTTCTTCTGGTTCTGAGGTTCTTTCACGCCCATCGCCTTCTTAATCGCAGCAATGACTTCCTCCGTCTTCAGGTTGCGAATCTCAATGCCAACAGAGCGGTCCTGCGGGAAACCGGCCGCGGCAAAGGCGTCGCGGAACATCTTGCGTTGCATGGTCGGATCGCAGCCCGCGACGTAGAGTTTGTCGGTCTTGCTGCCTGTGAGCAATTCCTTCAGGTATGCGTCTCCATCGTCCGCACACAGTTGCGGATGCAACGAAACCCACTCCACCAGCCCCTCACGGCGGAAATAGTTGAGAATCTCAAAGAAGTCCATTCCGCCAAACGAAGGGCACGTTCCCTGGCAGACGCACAGAATGAGTCCCTTCCGTTCCCGATCGGCCATGGCGTTAACCTCCTTACGCTTTTTTCTTGTCGCCAAAAAACGAAATGGCGTCGAATTCGCACGCGCCTTTGGCGCAGCCTTTGCAGAATGTCACGCAGTTATCGGGTTTGACCACCACGGCCACCCCGTCGCCTTCCGCGAGCACGTCATGTGGGCAGAATTCCACACACTTGAAGCAGGCCGTGCATTTCTCCTTGTCAATAATTGGATACCAAGTCGCTGACATTCTTCGTCTCCTATGAGGCTACTGCGAAAGCAAGGCTTCAGCCGTTTTGACAACCGCCGTAATGTTCTCGTAAGTGGCGGGCGCTTTTCCCTTCTCCATGCCCATGTCGCTGAGACGAATGTGCTTGAAGTTGGTGAACCCGGCCAGTTCCAAAATCTTCTTTGCGCAATCTGCCGAACATCCATCAATTGCAACCATTGTGGATGCCAATCGCGCTTGGGACAGGATGTCGTCTACCCGGCCGCCGATTCCGGCAAGACAGAACATCTTGTTGCAGCCGCCCGAGGCCTTGGTAATGCGCCTTGCCGCTCGATCCGTAATCTCCCCGACGTCCGCCGCTCCCGAACAAGGGAAAATCAGTTTCGGCGCCGGACCGCAAGAACACGTCAGATTCTCATTGGCCATTTCTTCCTCTCCTGAAACTGTTTTGTTCGTTCACTTCGATAAAAGATTCTTGACCTCTTCAAGCGATGGGATTCGTCCATATACCTTTACCTGTCCATCCACCGCCAGGCCCGGCGTCATCATGACGCCGAAGCCCATGATCTCCTTGATGTCCGTGACCTTGACGAGTTCATAGTCGAGGCCAAGGGCCTTGGCGGCTTCCTCGGTGACCTCGGCGAGCTTCTTGCACTTCGGACATCCCGGCCCAAGAATCTGCAACTTCTTCATCCGCTGCCTCCTACGAAACAATCATGCCGAAAATCATGGCCACGATTGTGGACATGATCACGGTCAGCGCGCAGAAAACGAACGTCTTCCTGCCGCCGAAGATTTTGTAGATGACCAGGATGCTCGGCAACGAAATAGATGCCCGCGAACATCGGCAGAACGCTGCACGAGCACACGGCAAGAATGACTCCGGACACCGACCCCACGGTGTAGGCCAGCGCCCGGTTGGAAGTCGGCCCGAGATAGCGCATGACCGAGGCTTGCGACAGAAACGTGGAGATCGCTCCGGCAATGAACATCGCGGGCACGACGCAGGCCAGCGTGTGCTCGCGCGCGTACCATTGCAGCAGACGGAATGCTTCAAAGATCGCGCCAGTGACTTTTGGATTCCCCAGGGGAAGCGCATAGGCGACAACAAAAATCCCCGCCAGCCATGCAAACTTTTTCCACTCGTTCATAGAATTGCACTCCTGCAAACAGACTCCTTTAACGGTTCAGATTTGGGTATTACAAAGCCGACGTGATCGCCGATTGAATCTCGGCGGCTGTGGCCACTTTGCCCGACAGGACGACCTTGCCATCAAGGGCCAGCGCTGGCGTCATCATGACGCCAAATTTCATGATCTCGCGGATGTCGCTGACTTTCTCAACCGGATCGTTCATGCCGAGCAGCCGCAACGCCTCCTTGGCGTTGGCCTCCAGCTGACGGCACTTGGGACATCCGGGTCCGAGCACTTGGATTTTCATCGTGTCACGCCTCCGATATTCTTGTGAGACGGGTTGGCAACCCGTCCTATTTCCGGTTGAGCACGGCTTGTTCCTGACGCACGCGCGAGAGAACCATTTGCTCGATGCACGTCAAAATCCGGTTCACGCATGGGCGGCTGAGCCGGTAGAAGACCTTCAGGCCCTCTTTGCGATCGCTCACGATGCCCGCGGCTCGCAGAATCGCCAGGTGCTTCGAAATGGTCGTGCGATCGGCGCAGGCGACCAGTTCGGCGAGCACGCAGACGCACTGTTCCCCCTGCCGGCCAAGACACTCAACCAGGGCCAGGCGCGTGGGATGGCCGAGGGCCTTGAGGACTTCGGCTTTCATGCGGATCAGCGTTTGCGCCATGGTTCTTTTTCTCACCCAAATGTTGCGAGACTATGTGGCAATATTGGCATATAGTCAAGTAAAAAGTGGCCAAGGTTATGTTTGCGTATAGGGTTGATTTCAAAGGCTTTGTGTCTCTTGCCCGTCCGTCCGCCGAGAATCGAAATGTGTTTTCTGGCGAGCTGTGTCGGCTCGTTTTTTTTCTTCAAAAGTCCTTGACACGCAGGCGGTCCTGCTCTAGGTTGCGGGTGTTGTCTGGGAATGGCTGATGCGGCGTTCCTATTTCCAACCACAGCAGGCGGCATTTTAGAGAAAAGGCTTTCCTCGACAGAGGGGGACGGGGTCGTCCTGACGAAGGGGGACCGTGCCTTTGGGGTCGGTTCCCCTTCGCTATTTTCTGGGCCCGAACGCGTTCAGTGGCCGGTTCCGGCGAACGGCGCGGGAGGCGAGGGAATGGCCAGCCCCTCAACGGCCAGATAGCGGCTCAGCCCGCGCAGAAGAAGCGACAGCGGCAGGCCGACCACGTTGAAGTAGTCGCCGTCAATGGCCTCGACCAAGCGCGCCGCCTGGCCCTGGATGGCATAGGCGCCCGCCTTGTCGGGCGGCTCGTCGGTTGCGAGGTAACGGTCCAACTCCTCGTCAGAGAAATCGCGCATTCGGACGCGCGTGGACTCGGCGGCGGTCCAGGGCGCATCACCACCGGGGGCCACGATGCACAGCCCGCTCACCACAACGTGCCACCGGGCGCGAAGCGAGCGCAGCATCTCACGTGCCGCATCGCGATCGCGCGGCTTGCCGAGCACGCGAGCACCGAGGCAAACGATCGTGTCGGCGCCGAGGATGATGCGGTCGGGGAACCCTCGCGCCACGTCCTGGGCTTTCAGGCGGGCAGCCTCAATTGCCAACAGGTCGTGCGGTTTCGCTGCGGTCAGATCCTCGACCACGTCGCTGGGCCACACGTCGAAGGGCAGGCCGATCTCGCGCAAGAGAGCGATGCGGCGCGGCGAACGAGAGGCGAGAACGATCTTGGGAGAGGATTCCATGATTCGCGTTTCGAGCTTCAGGTTTCAAGTTTCAGGTCCTGCAATTGCGTTAGACAAAAGGGAGTTGCGAAAGAAGAGTGGCGTGGGCTGTTAGCCCGCGAAAAACGGCGGACTGGACAGTCCACCCCACCCTGTTTGCCCACATACAATATCAAACCTGTCATTTTGCAACTCCCTCGCCGGGCGACGCACTCTCCGATTTTCCTCTGCTAACAACGATAATCAAAACCGCCACCCAGACCGCCAGGCCGACGGCGGTCAGATAGGCGCCTACGCGGAAGCTGAAGGGGCGATAGAGAATCGTGATTTCGCGGGCACCCGGCGGCACGACGGCCATCCCGGAAAAATCGGTTGCCGGCAGCATCGGCAGCGTGGCGCCGGCGGCCTCGACCACCCAGCCGGGATAGGCGTTCTGCGCGACGACCAACGTTCCGCCGTGCGGCGACCAGCTGTCCACGACGATTCGGTTGGGCTCGATCGAGCGGATGGAAAGTGTTGCTCGTTTCGCGGGTTCGACCATCCACCCGCGCGCGGCGATCGTGCCGACGTGCAAGCCATAATTCTGTTTTTCATTCATTCGCTCGGAAGGCGGTCCGCCGCGCGAAAAGGATCCCCGCAGCTGACCCAGCGCGATTTCGCGCGGCAACCAGTCGGCCCAGATCACGCGCGGCAGCCACAGCGGGTTCTCATAAAGGTGATAGCGACGGCCGGTCTCGGGCTCGACCACTGCGCCCACCGGCCGCCACGTCGGCGACTGGATGAGCTGCCTTTCGTCGGCATAGAGATAGCGCACGTTCATCATCGCCAGCAGCACGGCGTCGGGATCGGTGTTGCGCAAATTGCGGTTGAAGAAATTCAGGAAATCGAAATAGCGAAGCGGCGGCAGCAGGCCCTCCTCGTAACCTTCGATATCGGCCACATCGAGCAGCATCCCGAGGTTGGGCTGGAGCCGCACAGAGCGGTTGCGGACGGCCGCGGGCGAAGGGTCCAGCAGATAGTCGGGGTCGTCGGTTCCCAGGAGGCGAAAGATCCGAAAATCGGTCAGCGTCGTCTCCGGCGACGAGGAGTGGAGAACCAGCCCGAGCACTTCGCGCGGCTCGCCGGTCAGCATGACGTGGGGCGGGTAGTAGCGAACGACGCGGTTGTGGAACTCGCCGCGCTGAAACGCCCAGAGTTCGAGAGCCAGCACGGCGACCGCGGCCCACGCCGCGACGCTGCGAATCCATTTTCGTGACTCAGCGGCCGTCCACCATTTCAAACGCCACAGCCAGTTGAGTCCCTCTGCTCCCAGCACCGCCAGGGGGAACATTGAAAGCAGAAGAATCCGCGGCGGAACTCGCAGATGGCGCGCCGGGGGCAGAAGCCACAGATAGGCGCGATAGAGGGGTGAGGGATGTCCGGGACTCCAGAAGGGGCCATAGCCGCCCAGCGCAAGAGTGAACGCGACCGCAACAACCAACGCCCAGAAGATGGCGTAGGGGCGGTGGCGGACGATTGCCACACCGAGCGCGACGAGCGCCAGAATGACCGTCAGGTCTCCGACGTAGGGCGAGCATTCCGCACCGAAGCGGCGATCGGTGTAGCCTTTCAGTGGATCGCCGAACGCTCGCGGCGCAATGGCCGTCACGAGGAAGCGCGCAGGCGTCGAACCGAACAGGGCGTAGTCGAGTTCGTCGGCCGCGCGCCGCGACAACCGCGAGGTCTCGGCGGTGGGAACCATCTGGACCGAGGCCAGGAGAAATCCGCCGGCGATCGCGAGGAGAAGAACGACGACGGAAAGGATTTTGGATTGGAACGCCGGCGGTCCGCCGATGCTTTTGATGGCGGACGGCGGATGGCGGATGGCGGATTCAAGAGCTTTTGGAACCACAGATTCCGCAGATTGAGAAGCCCCATCAATCTGTACAATTTGAGGTTCCGATGTCTTTGAATCCAAAATCCAAAATCCAAAATCTGAAATCAAGAAGGCTAGCGCAATGGCTGCGGTCAGCAGGATGGAATAGAACACGGCCTGGGGGTGGCCGGCGAGAATCTGGAGCGTGAGAACGGCCGCGAAGACCACCAGCACGAGCGGCCGGCCCGTGCGCCACCATCGCCATTGGCAGGTGACCAGCGCCGGCAGCCACGCCATGGCTGCCAATTGATTAATGTGGTCGGTGTGCGAAGCAACGTGGGCCGAGCCTGCAACCGCGATCGCACCGAGAAGCGCCGCCGGTCGCACCAGGCCCCGTTCGGCCCGCAGGAAATGCCACGTCAGCGCTCCAAAGAGGTAGATGTGCGCCAGCCGCAGGATATTGATCGTCGCGATAGGGGAGAGGAGCGCGCCCAGAATCAGGTTCGGCGGATAGAAAACGGCGGCCTGCATCGCGCCCAGGAAAGGGACGCCGCCAAAGGCTTGCGGGTTCCAGAGCGGGACGATTCCGCGCGCCAGCCAGTGCTGTGCCCAGTCGCGCGCGGGCAGGAAGAGATTGGCCATGTCGCCACCGGGTGACATCCAGCCCGGCCATCCCACGCTGGGATAGAAAAGAATCACCGCGCCGAGAAGGAGAAGAAGGTCAAGAAGGCTGGTGGCCCAGTGAGGAGTGCGCGATTCCATGTGCAGGATTCTATGAAGGACCGGGAAAAAGCATCAATGGAAAACGGACAACGGACAACCGACAATGAAAAACAGGGCGATGAAGGCGGCAGCCTCTCAGCCTCTCAGCCTCTCATAGTCTCACAGCCTTAAAGCCTCACGGCCTTGCCGCAAAAAGATTCACGGGGAACCCGGCTTCGCCGGGTTCCCCGTGTTCCCCTTGTCCCCGTGTGATAAAGTCTTGTCTTCCGTTACTTGTAGAGTGTCCAGTTTCCACTGCCGGTGATCAGATTCAGTGCGCCGATGTCGCGCGTGTTATTGGTCGTGTTGGATTCGACGACCGTATTGGTCGAATTGCAGCGCGCAATCACGCGGTAGGCGCCCTTGGCCCAGGACGGAACGGCCAGATCGGCCGCGTAGTCGAAACTCTGGCCGGGGTTAAGCGCCGGCACCACGATGTTCTGGACCCACACCGGGCTGTTCGTTCGCCAGACACCGTCGGGCGAGAGATGGATGGCCAGCTTGCTGGCGACGGCCGGTTGATTGCCGTTGTTCTCGATTCGAGCGGTGACGTGCGCGCGCCGACTCGGAGCGCCTACGACCGGCGCCACCGAGCCGCGGCTGGGAAGCAGGTCGGGTCCCGGGATGATGATTCGGAATCGGCCCGCGTCAATGGCGTTGTTTCCTTCGTTGAACTCAACCACGCTGTTGGTGGCGTCGCATTGGACGAGCAGACGATACCCGGCCGGCCTTGGCGGCAAAATGGGCACGGTTTGCGTGGTGACGAAGGTGAACGTTTCCGGCGGGAAACCTTGAGGCACTCCGCCGACCGGTCCGAGCCGTGGAACCGTCAAGGAGAACCAGAGCTGATCGCCGGCGCTGCGGAACGGGTTTTCGGCCAGATAGACGGACGTCTGGGTCTGTCCCAGGAGAGGATCGGTCGAAGTCGGCCGATCGCCGATGTTGTTGACCTGAATGGAGAGGCGTACTTGTACACCGGCCTGTCCTTCCGGAGGCGTGAAAGTGACCGCTCCCA
>Ga0315282_10001185_pt1 | contig 50073 bp, 48 predicted proteins | sample YL17G07_20_MG_FD_203693 | JGI IMG/M metagenome (GOLD analysis project Ga0315282, IMG submission 203693) | Sediment microbial communities from Yellowstone Lake, YNP, Wyoming, USA - YL17G07_20 | ecosystem: Environmental > Aquatic > Freshwater > Lake > Sediment | place: USA: Wyoming | collected...
CAGTCTCAACAAATTAAAGGCGGATATTTTAAACTACCAAGGTAAAATCCGTCAAAAATTAAAAATTGATGACGATTTTCAGAAAGGAGAGGAGAAGCATGAGAGAAGTGGTGATCACCAGCGCCGTCCGGACAGCCATCGGTAATTTCCTCGGGGCATTAAGTCCCTTCAGTGCCACGGAATTGGGAGGAAAAGTAATCGAGGAGGCTGTCAAGCGATCAAAGATTCAAAAAAAAGATGTTGATGAAGTCATCATGGGCAATGTCCTGCCCTTCGGACTGGGGCAAAATCCGGCCCGCCAAGCAATGATCAAAGCGGGGCTGCCCATGTCTGGGGGAGCCATTACCGTAAATAAAGTCTGTGGCTCCGGATTGAAGGCAGTCATGCTGGCTGCTCAGGCCATCCTGGCTGGAGATGCGGAAGTGATCGTGGCCGGCGGAATGGAGAATATGAGCCGAACTCCGTATTATTTGGAAAATGCAAGGACAGGATACCGGCTCTGGGATGGTAAACTGGTGGACGGCATGGTGCATGACGGGCTCTGGGATGTGGTGAATGATTACCACATGGGATACACCGCTGAAATCCAATCGATAAAATTCAACATCAGCCGTGAAGAACAGGACCAGTTTGCTTACGAATCGAACCTGAAAGCGATGAAGGCAATACGAGAAGGAAAATTCAAAGAGGAAATTCTTCCCATTTCGATTCCTTCAAAGAAAGGGGAACCCATTGTCTTCGACACCGATGAGGGACCCCGCGATACAGACCTTAAGTCCATGGCCAAATTGAAATCTGTTTTTAAAGAGGCCGGAGTTGTCACTGCAGCAAATTCCTCCAAAATCAGTGATGGAGCAAGTGCTCTCGTCGTGATGTCAAAGGAGAAGGCTCAAGCGTTAGGGGTCAGACCCATGGCAAAAGTCGGGGCCCAGGCGACAGCGGGCGTAGAGTTAGAGGATGTATTGGTCGCTCCAATTCAGTCCATTCCAAAGTGTCTGAAAAAGGCAGGTCTTTCTCTTAAGGATATTAACCTCTTCGAAATCAACGAAGCCTTTTCAGCAACCACGGTAGCCATTTTCAAAACCCTCGGGATCGACAAAGATAAGGTCAATGTCCACGGCGGCGCCGTGGCAATAGGCCATCCAATTGGAGCCAGCGGTGCAAGAGTCTTAACCACATTGCTTTATGCAATGAGAGAAAGAGGTGCCAAGCGAGGAATGGCTTCTCTCTGCTTGGGGGGTGCCGAAGCCGTAAGTTTAATTGTTGAGATGGTATAAATAATGATAACTGGAAAATGATCATGGAGAATTAGCAATAAACCAATTTTCCATTGATAATTAGTTGTGGGTCATTGTTCATTCTGTAGAAGGTATTGAAAGGGGGGGTTATGGAGATCAAGACGATCGGTGTGGTAGGGGCCGGCCAGATGGGAAATGGTATCGCTCAAGTAGCTGCTCATTCTGGATTTCGCGTGGTCATGAGCGATATTGCGGATTCTTTCGTTCAAAAAGGGCTCACAGCCATTTCTAAGAATTTGGACCGCATGGTGGAAAAAGGGAAGATTTCTGCCCAGAAGAAAGATGAAATCTTAGCAAGGATCAAAGGCACGGTTCAGGTGAAAGACATGGCGGAGACCGATTTCGTAGTCGAGGCAGCCATTGAGAATGAATCCCTGAAGCTGAACATCTTCAAGGAATTGGATCAAGTTTGCCGAAAGGAGATCATCCTTTCGAGTAATACCTCCTCCATCTCCATCACCAAGATTGCCTCGGCGACTCAAAGGCCCTCACAGGTCATCGGCATGCACTTCATGAACCCCGTCCCGGTCATGCAGCTGGTGGAGGTCATCCGTGGGCTTCAAACTTCACAAGAAACGTTTAATACCGTGAAAACGCTCACTGAAAAGATGGGCAAGATTCCTGTCGAAGCCAATGACTTTCCAGGATTCATTTCCAATCGCATCCTCATGCCCATGATCAATGAGGCAGTTTATACTCTTTTTGAAGGGGTGGGAACACCGGAAGCGATTGATGCGGTGATGAAACTGGGAATGAATCACCCCATGGGGCCGTTGGCATTGGCAGATCTCATTGGCCTGGACACATGCTTAGCCATCATGGAGGTTCTTTATAAGGGTTTTCGGGATTCGAAATACCGCCCCTGCCCTCTCCTTAAGAAGTATGTTGATGCAGGTTATCTTGGCAGAAAAACAGGAAGAGGATTTTACACATACTGAGTGAATTCCAAATGTCAAAATCCAAATGCCAAAATCTTTACGATTTGTCATTTGAGCTTAATTTGAAATTTGAACTTTGACATTTGACATTTAAGAGTTCAGCATGGACTTCAAACTTACTCCGGAACAAGAGATGATTCGAGATATGGTGAGAGATTTCGCTGAGAAGAATATCAAACCTGTTGCGGGTCTACTCGATGAGGAGAAGCAATTCCCCTATCAAAATCTGAAGAAAATGGCAGACCTGGGTCTGATGGGGATGAATATCCCTGTTGAATTCGGCGGTTCTGAAGTGGGCGTCGTTGCCTATAGTCTTGCCATTACAGAGATCGCTAAGGGATGCGCCTCCCATGCGGTCACCACCTCTGTCACCAATATGGTCGCTGAGGTAATTTATGAGTTTGGACAGGAGGATATAAAAAGAAGGCATATCCCTAAACTTTGCAAAGGGGAATACCCGGCCGGTGCTTTTGCCATTACCGAGCCTCATACAGGGTCGGATGCGGCCAATATTCGAACAACGGCTGTTCGTCAGAAGGATGCGTATGTTCTGAACGGAAGCAAAACATTGATTACAAGCGGAGAGGCTTCAGGAGTCGTCGTCACCTGGGCGGTTACTGACCGCAACGCTAAAAAAGGGAAAGGGATCAGCGCTTTCGTGATTGAGAAAGGGACCCCCGGGTTCATCGTCGGAAAGGCAGAGGATAAGATGGGCCACCGGGCTTCCCAGACGAATGAATTGGTCTTTGATAATTGTACCATCCCGGCCAGTTGCCTCTTGGGAAAAGAGGGGGAAGGTTTCAAAATTGCCATGATGGAGTTGGATGGTGGAAGGATCGGTATCGCATCTTTGGGACTTGGCGTGGGATTTTCTGCTATTGATTTTGCAGTAGAATATGTTAGAGAAAGAGAGGTTTTCAATAAACCTCTCTCCAGCTTTGAGGCCATTCAATGGATGATCGCCGACTCCTATACAGAATTGGAAGCCGCTCAGCTCCTGGTTTTACGTGCTGCCCACCTCAAGGAAACCCATCAACCTTTTACAAAAGAAGCCTCCATGGCCAAGCTTTTTGCCACAGAGACGGCAAGGAATGTGGCCATCCGAGCGGTCCAGATGCTGGGCGGGTATGGTTATACAAAAGACTATCCTGTGGAACGTTACCTCAGGGATATCATCGGAACGACTCTTTACGAAGGAACTTCTGAAGTTCAGCGGATTGTGATTTCGAGAGAGATATTAAATCGCTGACAGTCAAGGAGGCCTTAGGTGCTGGAATCATCGGAAAAGACATTTGCGGAAAAATTTGAACTCTATGGTTGTTACCAGTGCGGAAAGTGCACAGGGGGATGTCCGGTTTCTCTCAAATCGAAATTGAACATCCGTCGGTTGATGATCGAGGGAATTTTGGGAAAGAATCTCGAACGGCTTACAGAGCGGGAGGAACTCTGGGACTGCACCACTTGCAAAACCTGTACGATCCGGTGTCCTCGTGGGCTGAAGCCGATGGATGTGGTCATCGGCATGAGAGGGACGCTTGTTGAAAAGGGCCATATCCCCAAGACGATCATCGAGGCTATGGAGAGCGTCTACAAGCATGGAAACCCCTGGGGAAAGCAGAAGAATAAGAGGACGGAATGGATAAAGAGCCTCCCCGAAGATGTCAAGGTCAAAGATTTCTCTCAAGGGGATCATGCTGAATATCTCTATTTTACCGGATGCACCGCTTCTTTCGATCCCAGAATTCAAGAGGTCGCCAAGGCATTGGTCTTCGGCCTCCAGCGGGCAGAGGTCGATTTTGGAATCCTGGGAAACGAGGAGCAATGCTGTGGAAATGAGATCCGTAGGATGGGCGAGTCAGGTCTCTTTGAGGAACTGGTTGACGGAAACATGCAACGCTTCGAATCTCATCAGATCGAGCGCATCGTCACCATGTGCCCCCATGGTTTCAATGCCTTGAAAAATGAATATCCCCAGGGAAAGTTTGAAGTTCTTCATACGACGCAACTCCTGGCCAAGCGCTTGGAGGAAGGAAAACTCCCTTTGACCAAAGAGATCTACAAAGTGGTCACCTACCATGACCCCTGTTTCCTGGGCAAGCAGAATAATGTGTTTGACGAACCACGAATGCTGCTCAATGCCATTCCCGGCCTGACCTTCAAAGAATTGGACCGCTCCCGGGAAAGGAGTCTCTGCTGTGAAGGGGGGGGTGGGAGAATGTGGGTGGAATCCTCCTCTGAGGCGGGTCAGCGTCTTGCCGAAGTTCGAGTTCAGGATGCCGTGGAGCTGGGTGCTGAGATCATCACCACGGCCTGTCCTTTCTGCGTCCTCACCTTGGAGGATGCGGTTAAAACCTCCGGAAACGAAGAAAAGATCCGGGTGATGGATGTGATGGAACTGCTAGCGGAGGCGATGGAATGAGATGACCCTTAAGGAAGTGAAAGAGATTCTCAGTGCCGACGTGATTTCAGGTGATCATGACCTGGGCAAAGAGATCAAGTACGCTTTTGCAGCCGACCTTCTCAGCGACGTCCTTGCTCTTGGCAGAGGATCGGGGGTTCTAACTCTATTAATCACGGGGATCGTCCATCCTCAGGTGATTTATGCAAGCAATATATTCGATCTGGGGGCCATCATTTTTGTCAGAGGAAAACGGCCCACCGAGGCAACCCTACAATTGGCGATCGAGAATCAAATCCCCCTGTTGGCTACCCCTTATATTATGTTTGAAACGTGTGGCCTCTTATATCAACATGGCTTGAGGCCATCTATTGCGAAAGTGAAAAATGCTTGAGGCTGAGGAGAATATACGCTTTCATGAGATGTTTCATATAGAGGGGGGCAATTTTACGAATGCTGGAGCAATTTCGAGTCGAGTCAAAAAGATTTTAAAAGAGGCTGGATTCCCTGGTAAAATTATTCGAAGGACATCGATTGCAGCCTTTGAAGCCGAGATGAATGTGATCTGCTATGCTAACCAGGGAAACCTTTCCCTTTTGATTGCGCCCAACTTCCTGAAGATCGTGGTCAAAGACGAAGGGATCGGTATTCCTGATGTAAAGCTGGCGATGAGAGAAGGCTATTCTACCGCCAACGAAAAGATTCGCGAATTGGGATTCGGTGCTGGAATGGGCCTTTCTAATATAAGAAAGAATACGGACGAGATGATCCTAACCTCAAGATTGGGGCAAGGAACTCATCTGGAGTTTATTATCTACTTGGATAGACAAGAAACACAGCCACCTTTTGAATAGACGAGGAGCAAAGAAGTAGGGTTCCCTTGCCCCATACCAGGGAATGATGATAAGGGAGGTCTACCGCTCGTGACGGTTTTCGACATCGTTAAAATCTTTGGATTACAGATGAGAGCAGGAAAAGATCGACTCCATGAAGAGGTCACGGGAGGCTATACCAGTGACCTTCTCAGCGATGTGATCGCTCACAGCCGTAAGGGGAATGTCTGGATCACCATCCAAACCCACCCTAACATCGTGGCAGTGGCAACGATGAAAGAATTGGCAGGAATTATTTTGACAGGAGGAAGAGAACCTGACGCAGAAACCGTTCAAAAGGCAGAAGAGGAAGGAATTCCCCTTCTCGTTTCCCCCCTCTTCACTTTTGAATTGGTGGGCAAACTGTACCAAGCAGGGATTTCGGGAATGAGTCCATGCTAAGAACCATTCGGGCGGATCTTCACATCCATTCATGCCTTTCACCTTGTGGCGATGAAGAGATGAGGCCCCGTGCCGTAGTGAAACAAGCCTTAGCGATGGGATTAGATATGATTGCCATCTGCGACCACAATTCGGCAGAAAACATAGCCTCTTTCATGGGAGTTGGTTCGGAGGGGGGTCTCACGGTGCTACCCGGCATGGAAGTCACTTCAAAAGAGGAAATTCATCTTCTCGCCCTTTTCAACAGGCAGGAGGACTGTATGGCCCTCCAAGATTTGATCTATCAAAATCTCCCGGGTGAAAACGTGGAAGAGGTGTTCGGTCGACAGACACTGGTGAATGAAAAAGATGAAGCGATAGGAGTCAACCGAAAAATGTTGATCGGGGCAACCCTCCTTCCCATTGAACAAATCGTATCTGCCGTTGTCTCCTTCGGCGGAGTGACCATCGCCTCCCACATCGACCGTCAAGCCTTCAGCCTCCTCGGCCAGTTAGGTTTTATCCCGGAAGGCATGGCACTGGATGGGTTGGAGATCTCCGCAAGAACCTCTCAGGAAGAGGCTCGAAGACGATTTCATTCTTACAGACGATTCTCTTTCGTACGATTTTCCGATGCCCATTACCTCGAAGACATCGGAAAAAGTTTCACTCATTTTCTTCTGGAGAAGACTACCTCGCATGAGGTGAATCTGGCCCTTCATCATCAAGAAGGACGAAGGGTGCTGGAACAGTGAACCCCGTTAGAAACTCCGGAGGGGCATCAGGCCCCGCCGGAATGATTCTGGGGCCCAACCGCGCTGTAGAGCAACGGGGCATCATTTCTAACAGGGCGAGTCTCGGTTGAGAGGCGGGATTGGAAGATCTTTCTCTCCACATATTGGATATTGTGGAGAATGCCATTGCAGCGAAGGCAAAAAAGATCGACCTGTTGATCAGGGAAGAACTCAACGAGGACCGGTTGGTGATTGAGATCGCTGACGATGGAATCGGAATGGATGATGAGGTCAGGGAAAAGGCAACCGATCCTTTCTTCACGACACGTACTTCGAGAAGGGTCGGTTTGGGTCTTTCCCTGATGGCTCAGGCTGCCCGGGAAGCAGGAGGGATGCTTCGGATTGAATCGGAATTGGGAAAAGGGACAAAAGTGACGGCCACTTTCCAATACTCCCACATCGACCGGAAGCCATTGGGAAGTATGATAGAAACAATGACGACCCTCCTCTTAGGAAATCCTGAATTGGATATTTCCTATAGCCATCAGAAGGAAGGAAAAACTTATACGTTGAGCAGTCATGCGCTGAAAGAGCGATTTAAGAACCGATCGCTTGCCGGTCCGGAAGTGATTCGATGGTTAAAGAAACATCTCAGAGAAGGATTGGCTCAGATTGGAGTTCAAGGATGAGGTGGGCGGAAGACATTTCCCGCGAAGAATGGGAAAAGATTGATCAGGTGATCGGAAGATACAGGGAAAGGCACGGCGCCCTCATCCCTGTTTTAAAAGAGGTTCAGGATATCTGCGGATACCTCCCTCAAAAGGTCCAGAGCCGAATCGCTCAGGGACTTCACCTCCCCTCCTCACAGGTCTACGGGGTGGTCTCTTTTTACGCTTTCTTCACTACCATCCCAAGGGGAAAACATGTCATCCGGGTGTGCCTTGGAACCGCCTGTTATGTCAAAGGATCGAAACAGATCTTAGAGAATCTCCAGAGGGAACTAAAAATCGGCATCGGGGAGGTCACGAAAGATCGGAAATTTTCTCTGGAGAGTGTGCGTTGCCTTGGGGCCTGCGGTTTAGCGCCCGTCCTGGTCGTGGGCCAAGATACTTATGGCATGGTCAGCCCGGGCAGGGCGATTGAGATTGTGCGATCTTATCCGTAGGAGATGGATGAGAATGGCTAAATTAACGGTCGAAGACTTAAAACGGATAAAAGAGGAAGTCCGGTCCACCACGGTTCTGAGGGAGGGAGGCTTCCGGGCAAGGATCAACATTCATATGGGGACATGCGGCATCGCTGCGGGAGCGAGGAAATTGATGTCCATCGTCCTGAAAGAGATTGAGGAGAAAAAAATTAACGATGTCATGGTGACAACCTCGGGATGTGCGGGACTTTGCAGCCGGGAACCGATGGCCACCGTTGAAATCCTTGGAACCCCCCCTGTCAAATATTGTGATCTCAATGAAGAAAAGATGAAGGAGATATTTATTCACCACGTCTTAGACGGAAAGATCGTAGAGGCTTATGCCCTGGCAAGAGGAAGCGAGACGACTTACTGAGATGAAAACCTATCGAACCCATCTCATGGTATGTGCTGGAACCGGGTGCGTCTCCTGTGGCTCCTTGAACCTGAAGGAACGCCTTGAGTCTGAATTGAAAGATCGGGGCCTCTCGGATGAGGTGAAGGTCGTCATCACAGGATGCAATGGCTTCTGCGCCGAAGGCCCCATTATGGTGGTCTATCCCGAAGGCATTTTCTATAAAAAACTAACGCCGGATGACATCCCCTTTCTTGTGGAGGAGCATTTCCTGAAAGGACGGCCTGTGGAGAAGTTCCTGTATACAGGCCCTGCCATTAAGGAAAAGGTTCCCCTGTTGAAGGACATTCCATTTTTTCGGCATCAGGTGCTGAGGGCCCTCAGGAATCGGGGTCTCATCGATGCGGAGAATATCGACGAATATATTGCCCGAGACGGATATGCGGCTCTCTCGAAAGTTCTCTTTTCGATGACCCCTGAAGAGGTGATCCAGGAGGTGAAGACCTCTGGCCTCCGAGGTCGGGGAGGAGCCGGGTTTCCAACTGGATTAAAATGGGAAGAGGGGCGTCGTTATGATTCATTTCCAAAGTATGTCATCTGCAACGGAGATGAGGGAGACCCGGGTGCCTTCATGGATCGCTCTGTCCTCGAGGCGGACCCCCACTCGGTTTTGGAAGGGATGACCATCTGCGGTTATGCCCTCGATGCTCACCAGGGGCATATTTACGTCAGGGCTGAATATCCTCTCGCGATCCATCGACTCAACATCGCCATTGAGCAGGCGAAGAACTACGGGCTTTTGGGCAAAGACATTCTCGGCTCCGGTTTCGATTTCGACATCAGCATCTATCCCGGTGCCGGAGCCTTTGTGTGTGGAGAATCGACCGCTCTGATGTATTCTCTCGAAGGCAAGAGAGGCATGCCAAGGATCAAACCCCCTCGGTCGACAGAGGCAGGTTTATGGGGGCAGCCGACCGTTCTCAACAACGTTGAGACCTTTGCCAATGTGCCCGCAATCCTTTTAAAGGGTGGACAATGGTTTGCTTCCCTGGGGACAGAGGGATCGAAAGGGACGAAGGTCTTTGCCCTTACAGGCACGGTCAGCAATGTAGGCTTGATCGAGGTCCCGATGGGAACAAGACTCCGAACGATCGTCTATGACATCGGAGGCGGCATCCCTGATAAAAGGGAGTTCAAGGCTGTCCAGATAGGGGGTCCTTCCGGAGCGTGCCTTCCAACAAATCTTTTGGATATCGAAGTGGATTTTGACTCTCTCGACGAAGCGGGCGCAATGATGGGTTCCGGCGGTCTGGTCGTGATGAACGACTCCACCTGCATGGTCGATACGGCCCGATTCTTCACTGACTTTTCAGTAGATGAATCCTGCGGAAAATGCGTTCCCTGTCGGGTGGGGATGAAGGTCATGCTCAATATCTTAAACCGGATCGCCGAGGGCAAAGGAGAGATGGAGGATATCGAGAGGCTGGAACGTCTGGGTCACCATATCAAGGAAAGCTCACATTGTGGCCTGGGGAAAACTGCTCCGAACCCTGTTCTCTCCACGATTCGCTATTTTCGAAAGGAATATGAAGCACACATTCAGGAGAAAAGGTGTCCTGCTCTGGTCTGCGTCGATTTAATTCAGTTTCGCGTTAATGCAGAAAGATGTAAAATGTGTGGTCTCTGTAAGAAGGCATGCCCCATGGATGCGATCACCTGGGAGAAAAAAACACCCGCCGCCATTCATCTGGAAAAGTGTGTTCGGTGTCGGTCGTGTATCCAGGCGTGCAAGTTTAATGCGATCGAATAGATTCAAGGCTGAAGCCTTGAGTTACAAAAGTCAAGGTAAAGAGTTTTTGTAACTCAAACCCTTTAGGGTTGATTAGAGTGATGAAGAACCAGACCATTAAATTGAAAATTGACGGGACGGAGGTCGACGTTGAGAAAGGCAAGACCATCCTTGAGGCCGCCCAGTTAGCCGGGATCAAGATCCCCACTCTCTGTCACGACCGAAGGCTCATTTCTTTTGGCGCTTGCCGTCTCTGCATTGTTCAGCAGAAGGGAAAATCGGAGCTGCTGCCAGCCTGCTTTACCCCTGCGAAAGCCGGCATGGAAATCATCACCCAATCCCCGGAAATTTCAGAATCGAGAAGGCTTCAGCTTCAGTTCATCCTTCTCAACCATCCCATGATCTGCCCGAGGTGCGAAAAGGAAGGCGAATGTGCGCTTCAAAGGTTCGTCTATGAATATGGCGTGGAAGAAACGCTTTACCCTTGGGATCGAATCTCCTCTCCTGCGGATGATCGCTCTCCCCTTCTCCAGAGGGACTCGGATAAATGTATCCTCTGCGGCCGATGCGCTCGAATCTGCGATGAGGTTCAGGGAGTCGGAGAGCTTTCTTTCTCAAAGAGAGGAATCAAGACGGTGATTGACACAGATTTTCACCGGCCTCTTCAGTGCGAATTCTGTGGGCAATGTATGGACACCTGCCCGGTGGGCGCGATCACCAGCGATCGTTTCGACTATACGATCAAGGCATGGGAGTTGAAGGAGACGACCACGCCCTGTCCCTTTTGCGCATGCGGATGTTCCCTCACAATAGGCTCGAAGGAGGGAGAGATCAGACGGGTCTTCTCCGATCCCGAGAAGGGGCCGAGTGACGGAAATCTATGCGTTAAGGGCCGCTTCGGATGGGATTTTGTGGACCATCCGGAGAGGGTTAAGACGCCGCTCCTGAGAATGAATGGAGCTTTCAACGAAGCATCCTGGGAGGAAGCCCTCGGATTTGTGGTGGAGAAACTCGAGACGATCAAAGACCACTACGGTCCGGAGGCGATCGGCGCCGTTGCCTCTGACCGGCTGACGAACGAGGAGTACTATCTTTTTAAGAAACTATTCAGAAACGTTCTCGGAACAAATCAGATCGTGCACGGGGGTGGCGCTTCGACCCGTGGATTGACAGAAGGATTGGCAAAAACACTGGGCATGGCTGCTTCGACCAACTCGATCCGAGAAATCCGAAAGGCAGATTGCATTCTGGTCATCGGGGTGGACCCAAGCCAGACGCACCCGATCATCAAGAACGAGATCCATCTGGCCGTTCGACGAAACAAGGCTCAATTGATTGTGCTGGGGAGCTATGACATAGGCCTCACTCAGGCCAGCCGTATTTCTCCGCTTCTTCCTTCCTCCATCGCCCTTCTTGATCAGCCGGGGATGGAAGTCTCCCTGATCAACGCGATGATTCAAACGATATTCAAAGAAGGTCTCGAGGATAAAACCTTCATCGAAGAAAGGACAGAAGGGATTAAAGAATTCAGGGAGAAGATCTCTGTATTCCAACCCGAGTCCTGCGGAATGAAGGAAGCAAATAGGAACGAGGTTGCAAAAGCAGCCAAAATCTTTGCCCAAGCCAAGAGGGCAATGATTTTGATCGGATCCGGGCTTTGGTCACCTCTCAACCAAAAGGAGATTGCCATTGCTTCCTCCAACCTGGCTCTGATTACAGGTCACTTCGGAAAGGAATCCTGCGGCATCCTCGTGCTCTTGGAGAAATGCAATGCTCAAGGCGCAGTGGATATGGGGCTTTTTCCCGAGGACGGAGAAAACGGAGGGAGCGGTGTTCTTCAAAAGGCTCTCGAAGGGAAATTGAAGGCCCTCTATCTCGTCGGAGAAAATCCCCTTGTCTCTTCTCCAACTCTCGGAAGACAAGCCTTGGAAAAGGTCCCTTTGATCATCGTGCAGGATCTTTTTATGACTGAAACAGCACAGAAGGCCCATGTTGTTCTGCCTGCATGTTCCTTTGTAGAAAAAGGAGGAACGTTTACGAATCTGGAGCGAAGGGTGCAAAAATTGAATCCCCTCCGTTCTCCTCTGGGTCAGTCAAAATCGGATTTTGATATTTTTCTTTCCCTTCTTCACCTTCTTGAATCCCCTGCTCCGGGAGAAACCCTGGAGGCTGTTCTTGAAGAGATTGGTCGCGATCTTCCTCGTTACCAGGGTATTCAGGACGGAGAACAATGGCCGAAGGGTTCCTCTTACCTCTATGCAGAAGGGTTCCCGATGGGAAAAGCGAAACTGATATTCGTCGATGGAGGGACCTCTCATCAAAATCCAGAAGGTTACCCTTTTTATCTCATCCAAAGGCCTTCTCTTTTTCAATCCGGTCTCCTCAGCTCAAAAAGCGATGCTTTGAAACGTGTTTCAGAAAAATCTTACCTCGGAATGAATCCAGAAGACGGCCATCGTCTCGGGATTGAAGATGGAGAGGTGGTGCAGGTATCCACCCATCAGGGTCGATCCATGCAGATGAAAGTGAAATATTCTCCGAGACTATTACCGGGGCTGACAACATGCCCTTACCCTTCCTCTCTTACGGATGAAGGGGCTATCGTCTCGATAAAAGTTGAAAGTTTAAAGCCTGCCTGACGGCAGACAGGAAAGGGGGAAACTGAATGAACATCATTGTCTGTATCAAACGGGTTCCAGAAACAGCGGACGCAGATGTGTCCATCGGGAAATCGGGAAAAGACATCGATAAAAGCGGGTTGGCATTCGACCTCAATGAGTGGGACGGTTATGCGATTGAAGAAGCCATCCTGCTCAAGGAGAAGTTGGGCGGAACCGTGACGGTACTCTCCATGGGAGGAGAAGATTCGAATGAATCTTTGAGAAAATGCCTGGCGATGGGCGCGGATGATGCCGTCCGGTTGACCGATCCCGCATTTGAAGGATCGGATGGCTATGCCACAGCAAAGATTCTGGCGGAGGCAATTCGGCAAATTCCTTACGACTTCATTTTCACGGGCACTCAGGCCGAGGATGATGGATACGGGCAGGTGGGGGTCGTCCTCGCCGAGTTGCTCGGAATCCCTCATGCCGCATTAGTCAATCGCCTTGAAATCCAAGACAAGAAGGCGAAGGTTCATCGAGAGCTGGAAGGAGGATTAGAGGAGGTCTTCGAAATCGATCTTCCCGCGGTTCTCACCATCCAGACCGGAATCAATGAACCCCGATATGTCTCCATCATGGGTATCCGAAAGGTAGCCAAAAAAGAGATCAAGACCCTTGGCGCTTCAGGCCTCAATCTGAAGGCCGAAGAGGTTGGCGTTGCCGGATCGGATATCCAGCTTGAAAAGATCTTCCTTCCCCCAGTGGGTGAAGGAGCAGAGATGCTGGAGGGAAAACCAGAAGAGATCGCAGCGAAAGTTTTCGATATTCTGAAAGATAAAGGAGGGCTCGCCTGATGAAAGAGATCATCGTCCTGGCAGAACATCGACGTGGTGAATTGAGGGATGTGACATGGGAGATGCTCTCTAAAGCAAGGCAATTGGCAGAGAGCGTCGGTGCAGAGATCGGAGTCGCCCTTTTGGGCAAAGGAGTAAACCAATTAGCAGAGGTTCTCAAACCCAAAGCCCACAGAGTTCTTCTCATCGAGGATGACCGACTCGAAGCTTACAATTCAGAAACTTATGAAAAAGTTCTTACCCAGGTGATCACAGAAAGAAAACCTTTTCTTACCCTGATCGCACATACCGCCATGGGTATGGATATTGCTCCAAGCCTGGCTGCCCATTTGAAGATACCCCTGGCAACGGATTGCATCGGGATTGATTCAGCAGGAGAAACCTTTTCCCTCACACGCCAGCTCTATGGGGGAAAAGTCAATGCGACGGTCTCCTTTTTGAAAAAAGGGCCTTACATGGTAACCGTTCGCGCCGGTGCTTTTCCGGTGGTAGAAAAAGACGCTCTCCCGGGCGAAATGGTAAAGCTTCCTTCACCCTTGACGGACGAAGGTCTGGCGAAACGTTTTCTCCAGTATGTGGAGGCCGCCGTGGGTGAAGTCGATATCACACAGGCCGATATTCTTGTCTCGGTTGGAAGGGGAATTAAGGAAGCGGACAATATCCCAATGGTCAAGGAATTTGCCGATGCCATCGGAGGGACGCTTTCCTGCTCCAGGCCTGTGGTGGACAAAAAGTGGCTTCCCAAAGATCGTCAGGTGGGGACTTCGGGAAAAACGGTCAAACCGAAGGTGTATATCGCCATCGGGATCAGCGGCGCTTTCCAACATGTTGCTGGAATGAAAGGTGCGGGAACCGTGATCGCCATTAACAAAGACCCAAAAGCTCCCATCTTCAGCGTCGCTACCTACGGGATCGTTGCAGACTTATTCAAACTCGTCCCGGTCCTGAAGGATAAGGTGAAGGAATTCAGACAGAAGTAGGGGCGATTCATGAATCGCCCCTACAGAGTTCTCCTCACTCCCCTCCCCTGAAGGGAGAAGGGAGATGAGGACGGGGTAAACAATGGATTTCGAACTGACGGCAGAGCAGAAGGATATTCAGAAGGCAGCCCGAGAATTCATCCAGGGGGAATATGATAAGGAAAAGATTCTGGAATGGGAGCAGACGCATACCTTTCCCAGGGAAATCTGGAAGAAGGCAGCCAAGCTGGGATTCATCGGCATCCATTACCCCGAGGAATATGGCGGCCAGGGTTATGGTGTCTTCGAGAATATCCTCATCGTCGAAGAATTCTGCAGAAAAGACTCTGGCGTGGGCGTAGCTCTGAGCCTGGCTGATTTCTCCTCTGAAGTGGTTCTCCGTTTCGGATCAGATGAACAGAAGAAGAAATATCTCCTTCCTGTCGCCAAGGGAGAATTCATCTCGGGAGGTGCCTATACAGAGCCTGACCACGGAAGCGATATCACCACTATGGCCACAACGGCATTAAAACAAGGCGATTCCTTCGTCATCAACGGGACTAAGACATTTATCACCAATGGAAGTCTTGCGGATTTCTTTGTCGTTTTGTGCCAAACCGATCCAGGCGCAAAACCTCCATATCGAGGCCAATGTACGATTCTTGTCGAGAAGGGAACGAAGGGCCTCGACGCAACAGAGATCATGCCGAAGATGGGAATTCGAATGACCTCAACAGCTGAACTCTCTCTGAGCGATGTCAGAGTTCCCCTGACCAATCTTCTCGGCGAAGAAAATAAGGGATTTTATCAGGTCCTCGAATTTTTTGATGAAAGCCGAATCGAGATCGCTGCCCAGGCCCTTGGCATTGCCGCAGGGGCTTTTGATCGCGCGCTCGACTACGCCAAACAGAGGGAACAGTTCGGAAAGAAATTGGTCGATTTCCAGATCACCCAGCACAAATTGGCGGACATGGCCACAAAGATCGAGACGGCGAGACTGTTGACCTATAAGGCCGCCTGGAACTATGACCAGAAGCGAATCGACCCGAAACTCACTTCCATGGCCAAGATGTTTGCAGGAAGGACAGCGGTGGAAGTGGCTGATGAAGCTATTCAGATCTTCGGAGGTTATGGTTATATCACCGAATACGAAGTAGAACGTTTCTATCGGGACGCCAAGATCACAGAAATATACGAAGGGACAAAAGAGATTCAGAAAAATACGATCGCTTCTGCATTAATAGGAAAGTTGAAATGATTGGAATGCTGGAATAATGGAATAGTGGAATGTTGGGTTTGCCCTCTTATTACCCATTATTCCAAAATTCCAATATTCCATTGTTCCATAGAGGTAGCATCAATTCAAACGTAGGTTAAGCGTCAGAAGTTGTGGGCACTATGAACGAAGAATTCAAAGAAGTGATTCCAGAGATTCTGGTCATAGGAGCCGGTATTGCAGGAATGCAGGCCGCTCTGGATATCGGCGACAAAGGGTTTAAAGTCCATTTGGTGGAGAAGGAAACTTGCGTCGGGGGCCATATGGCCCAGTTGGATAAGACCTTTCCCACCCTGGATTGCTCTGCCTGTATCAGCACGCCTAAGATGGTCGATACGGCGAATCATCCGAACATCAACCTTCTCACCTATTCTGAGATCATTCGGGTTGAAGGAAAAGCCGGACACTTCAGAGTGACGGTCAGGAAGAAGCCACGTTTTGTCGATGTAACCAAATGTACGGGCTGCGGCGACTGCGCAGCCCAATGCCCCGTCATCCTCCCCAACGAATTTGACATGGGGTTAGGAAAAAGAAAAGCGATTTATATCTCCTTTCCTCAGGCCGTTCCGCTCAAATACACGATGGATCGCCGGGGAACTTCTCCCTGCACGGCCAGCTGCCCCCTCCACTGCAATGCCCACGGCTATGTGGCCCTTATCTCTCAAGGCAAGTTTAAAGAGGCCCTTGAACTGGTGAGGGAGAAACTCCCCTTCCCGGGAATTCTATCTTATGCTTGTGCTCACCCATGCGAAAGGGAGTGCAAGCGAATTGAGAAGGACCGGCCTATTTCCATCTGTCAACTCAAGAGGTTTCTCGTCGATCATGATGAAGAACCCGAGTTTAATTTTGCGCCTGTCGAAGAAAAGGGGAAAAAAGTAGCCATCATCGGCGGAGGGCCATCGGGACTCACCGCCGCATACGATCTGAGGAAAATGGGTTATGGCGTTACCCTCTTTGAATCCAAAAGTGAGCTGGGCGGTCTTCTTACCCATGGTTTCCCCTCCTATCGTCTTCCGAGGGAGGTGGTGCAGAAGGATCTCGCCATCATCGATAAAATGGGAATAGAGGTCAAATGCAACACCCAAGTGGGAAAAGACGTCTCCCCGGAGACGCTGATTCAATCCTATGATGCGATCTTTATCGCCGCGGGAATCACTGGAATCGAGTCTATCCTGGGCGCTTTTAAGGGCTTGAGGAGGATGAGAAGAAGAACGATTCAGGTCAATCCCATCTCTTTGGATACCGGCGTGAAGGGGATCTTCGCGGGTGGGGATGCGGTGACCGGCCCCGGAACCATTGTTGAATCGATGGCCCATGGAAGGAAGGCAGCTCTCTCGATTGATCGATATCTTCGTGGGGAAGACCTCCTTCAGGGAAGGGAATCCGAAGGGACGCAAATCTCCCCTCTGAGAAGCCTCCTTCCCTATTCAAAGAGAATGAAGCGAGAAGTCCTGCCCGATATGGTGAAACCCGTCGCTGCCAGCCTTACTGCCGAAGAGGCGATGGAGGAGGCAAGGCGTTGTCTCAATTGCGCAGGATGTTCGGATTGCGGAGAATGCGCCAAGGCTTGCCAGCCCAAAGCGATTAACTACGGAATGAAAGAAGAGATCGTTGAGCTTCACGTGGGATCCATCATCCTCGCCACCGGCTTCGATCCTTTTAACCCAAAACTGAAACCCGAATTCGGATACGGAACCTATCCCAATGTGCTTCATGGTCTTGAAATAGAGAGGCTCTGTTCCGCCTCCGGCCCAACCAAAGGTGAAATTATCATCCAGGGAAACAAGCCCAAAGAGGTGGTTTTTATTCATTGCGTCGGGTCGAGGGATAAATCGGCCGGCAATGAATACTGCTCAAGGGTCTGCTGCATGTATACGGCTAAGCAGGCCCATCTCCTCAGGGATAAGATTCCCGATGCCAATATCACCGTCCTCTATATGGATGTGAGAGCTTTTGGAAAAGGATTTGAAGAATTCTACGAGCGGGTCCAAAAAGAGCGAATCGTCTACAGACGGGGAAATCCATCCGAGGTCTATCGAAGAAATGGGAAACTGGTGGTCAGGGCCGAGGATACCCTTTTAGGAGAGCCTTTTGAATTGGAAGCGGATCTGGTCGTCCTGGCCTCTGGGCTCGTCCCGCGAAAGGAGGATGATCTTCTGAAAGGCATCCTCAAACTGGAGAAATCTCCTGACGGATTTTATGCAGAGGCTCCAGGTCTCGACCCAATTGTGACGGGGGTGGACGGGATCTTCCTTGCAGGGTGCTGTCAGGGGCCCAAAGATATTCCGGACACCGTCGCCCAGGCAAGTGGCGCCGCTTCGATGGCCTGCGCCTTTGTTGCGAAAGGAAGGAAAACAGAAGCTGAGAGTTCAGAGTGATGAGTTATGAGTGATGAGTTATAAGTTTATTATTTCACGAGTTAGGAATCACTGAGAAACCATGAGAATCGGCGTTTATATCTGTCATTGTGGTATCAATATTGCGGCGACCGTCGACATTGAGAAGGTAACGGCATTCGCAAAGACCCTTCCCCATGTCGCCATGGCCCGAAATTACCAGTACATGTGTTCCGACCCCGGTCAGGATCTGATCAAGAACGACATCAAAAATTCGGGGATTGATCGCGTCGTGGTCGCTGCCTGCTCTCCAAGGATGCATGAGCCCACTTATCGCAAGGCGGTTCGATCCGCTGGCCTCAACCCTTATTTCTTTGAAATGTCCAACATCCGTGAACAGTGTTCATGGGTTCATGCCAACAAAGAAGAGGCGACGCGAAAGGCAATGGAGTTGATCGCCTCTGCTGTGGCAAAGGTCTCCCTCCATGAAGCCTTGGAAGAAAACGAAGTGGGTGTGACGCCGACTGTCTTGGTGATCGGAGGCGGCATTGCCGGGATTCAGGCCAGCCTTGATATTGCCCACTCTGGCTTTGAGGTCTATCTGGTGGAGAAATCTCCCATGATCGGTGGGCATCTGACGCAGCTCGACCGAACTTTCCCCAACCTGGAGGAAACATCCACAATCCTATCTCCGAAACTAAAAGAAGTTGAAAACCACCCCCTCATTCACATTCTTACTCAAAGCGAAGCGGAAGAGGTGGAAGGGTTTGTGGGCAATTTTAAGGTCAGGGTCAGGCAGACTCCCAGATATATCAACCCAGAAAAATGCACCCGCTGTCAAAAATGTGAAGGGGTCTGTCCTGTAAGGGTGCCGAGTGAATTCAATATGGGATTGACCGAGAGGCCGGCCATCTATCTCCCCTCCCCTCATGCAGTGCCCTTCACCTATACCATCGATTCAGAGAACTGTCTCTTTCTCCGGAAGGGAGAATGCGGCAAGTGTCGAGAGGTTTGCCCGGAAGGAGCAGTTGAGTTTGAACAGGTGGGAGTTGAACGCCAGTTCGATATCGGGACGATCATTGTTGCCACGGGCTACGACCCCTTCGACGCAAGGCAAAAGCCTGAGCTTGGGTACGGGTTCTATAAAAATGTCCTGACCGGGCTGGAGTTTGAAAGGCTACTTTCGGAGAGCGGACCGACTCAAGGAAAAATTCAAATCAACGGCAAGGAGCCCAAAAACATCGTATTCATCCAATGCGTAGGGTCGAGAGATAAAACGGTGGGCAATGAATACTGCTCCAGAGTCTGTTGTATGTTTACAGCCAAACAAGCCTCTCTCATCAAGGAGCGAATCCCTGATGCCCGGGTCACCATTTGCTATATTGATATCAGAGCTTTCGGAAAAGGATACGAACAGTTCTATGATCAGGTTCAGAGAAAAGGAGTTCTCTACAGGAAGGGAATTCCTTCTGAGATTTATCAACGAGCCGGGAAATTGATCGTCAAGGCAGACGACGAACTCTTTGGGGAGCCCTATGAGGAAGAGGCCGACCTGGTTGTCCTGGCAACAGGCCTCACACAGCGAAAAGATGCCAATCGCATCCGCAGCCTTCTCAAGCTCTCCCAAAGCCCGGATCGTTTCTATCTGGAAGCCCATCCCAAGTTGCGGCCCCTTGACACGGCTACGGACGGGATCTTTTTGGCTGGAACGTGCCAAGGGCCAAAAGATATTTCCGATACCCTATCCCAAGCCCATGGAGCGGCCTCTCGGGCAACAATCCCCCTCTTTGCAGGAAGGGTGAAGATTGAGCCGATCACCTCTGTCGTTGATGTAACCTATTGTGCAGGATGTGGCCTCTGCGAGCAAATTTGTGAATACCGAGCCCTGAAGATCGATCCCTATCGGAAAGTGATGACAGTGAACGAAGCGCTCTGCAAGGGGTGCGGGGCCTGTAATGCTGCCTGTCCCTCGGGCGCGATCAGCCTCAGGCATTTCAAGACGGAACAGATCATCGCTCAGATCAAAGAAGTTTGTTGACCCGCCCCCCCTCCACTGGTGAAGAAGGGGAATATTTTGTAATGCTAATTCCTATGAATTATTTGCAATAAGTCGTTCTATGAAAAAGGGTCTTATCCAGGTCTACACGGGAAACGGAAAGGGAAAAACCACAGCAGCTCTCGGGCTCGCCCTCCGAGCCGTTGGCCATCAGATGAAGGTATTGATGGTCCAATTTATGAAAGGGAATGTCCGATACGGGGAAGTGGAGTCTGCCAAGAGACTCTCCCCATATTTGACCATGATCAAGGTAGGTCGAGAGACATTTATCTCGAAGTCCAATCCTGATCCAGAAGACTTGCAGTTGGCCCGAGAAGGATTCTTAATGGCTCGAAGGGCGATCCAAAATAAAGAGTACGACATTGTGATCCTCGACGAGATCAATCTCGCTATTGATTATGGTTTGATCCCGCTGGATGATCTTCTTCAGATCATGGACTCCAAACCGGAAACCGTAGAACTAATCCTGACAGGGCGAAATGTCAACCGCGCCATTCTGGAGAGAGCCGACTTGGTGACAGATATGGTTGATAGGAAACACTATTATCAGAAAGGAGTACCGGCCAGGGAAGGGATAGAGATCTGATTGCAAATTTCATAGATTTCAGGCTGAAAAAATCTGTGGTTTGCAATTCCTGCTTGCCGGCGCCGTCCCGCACTATTAATAGACCGAGGGCGGGGCAGGCAGGTGCGATCCGCAATTTGATATGAGGGGTCACCCATGTTCAAAAAGGACGAGCTGAAAAAGGTCGAAGAGGAGAAGGAAAAGTGGGTAGAGGATTTGTCGAAAATCCTCGGCGAAACTCCTGAACGTCTGCAGAGGTTTACCACTGTCTCCGATCTTGAGATTAAGGACCTCTACACTCCGGTAGATATAGAAGAGATGGATTACTCCAGAGACGTTGGCTTCCCAGGAGTCTACCCTTTTACACGAGGAGTTCAACCTTCCATGTATCGGGGAAGGCTCTGGACGATGCGAATGTTCTCCGGTTTGGGAGGTCCGGAGGAGACAAACAAGCGCTTCCATTATCTGTTGTCTCAAGGAGAAACCGGTCTGTCCATCGCTTTTCACTACCCTACCCTTATGGGTTACGACAGCGACTCTCCAATGTCGAGAGGGGAGATTGGGAAATGTGGTGTAGCCATTGACACATTGAAGGATATGGAAATTCTGTTTCAAGGAATTCCACTGGACAAAGTCACCACCTCCATGACCATCAATCCTCCCGCTTCGATCCTGCTCGCGATGTACATTGTCCTTGCGGAAAACCAGGGCGTCAGCAAAAAGGAAATCGGGGGGACCATCCAGAATGACATGTTGAAGGAATTCATCGCCCAGAAAACTTTCATGCTTCCGCCTAAGCCATCCCTCCGAATCATTGTCGATACGATTGAATATTGCACCAAGGAAGTTCCCCGCTGGAACACCATCAGCATCAGTGGTTACCACATCCGGGAGGCCGGGGCAACTGCCGTTCAAGAACTCGCTTTCACCCTGGCCGATGGGATTGCCTATGTCGAGGCAGCGATGGAAAGAGGCCTTAATGTGGATGATTTTGCTCCGAGGCTCTCATTCTTCTTTGACTCTCATATCGATTTCTTCGAGGAGATTGCAAAATTCAGGGCGGCACGCAGGATGTGGGCAAAGATCATGCGTGAGCGTTTCCTGGCAAAAAACCCGCGTTCCTGGATGCTCCGCTTCCACACTCAAACGGCGGGTTGTTCTTTGACCGCGCAGCAACCTTATAACAACGTCATCCGCACCGCCTATGAAGCACTGGCTGCTGTATTGGGCGGAACCCAATCTCTCCACACGAACTCTCTGGATGAAACCTATGCGATCCCGACTGAGGAAGCTGCTTCGATTGCCTTGCGGACGCAACAGATTCTTGCCGAGGAAACAGGGGTGGTCAATACCATTGACCCGTTGTCGGGTTCTTATTTTCTGGAAGCCCTGACTTGTCAAATGGAAGAACAGGCATGGGAATATATCCGTAAGATTGACGAAATGGGAGGAATGGTGGCGGCCATCGAACGGGGCTTCCCCCAAGCAGAAATTGCCGATGCTGCCTACAAGTTCCAGAGGCAGATCGACTCCGGCGAAAAGGTGGTGGTGGGTGTCAACAAGCATGCGACAGAACATCCCCCCATTACGATCTGGAGAATGAAACCAGAGATTGAGGAAAGACAGTTGAGACGCCTTCGTGAGGTGAAGCAGACGCGGAACAATCAAAAAGTGAAAGAATTTCTCGATCAAATTCGAATGGTCTCTAAAAATGCGGAAAATCTCATGCCTCACATTATCAATGCCGTCAGAGAATACGCTTCCATTCAGGAAATCTGTGACGTTTGGCGGGATGTTTTCGGCCGATACTCAGATCCGGGGTATTTTTAACCCACTCTTCCACCCTCCCCCTTGAAAAGAGGGAGGGAAAGGGTGGGAGTTATGTGTGGGGAACGATTATGAGTCCGGAAAGAAAGATTCGAATTCTCATTGCGAAACCCGGCTTGGATGGACACGATCGGGGAGCAAAAGTGATTGCAAGAGGGTTTAGGGACGCCGGTTTTGAAGTCATCTATACCGGACTCCATCAGACGCCCGAGCAGATTGTGGCAGCGGCGATCCAAGAAGATGTCGATGCAATCGGATTATCGAGCCTTGCCGGTGCCCATGACTACCTTTTCCCAAGGGTGATTGAACTTCTTAGAGAAAAAGGGGCAGAGGATATCGCTGTCTTTGGAGGAGGCATTGTGCCCGAAGACGACATGCCTGCCCTCAGCCAAGCCGGAGTGAAAGGGATTTTCACTCCTGGGACTTCCATCGAAGAGGCTGTCAACTGGGTTAGAAAAAACATCAAACACAGGAAGTAGGAGAACAACCCAGAATTTACAGCCTTAGATCTTTGATCTTAGTCTCGTATGGGGATGCCCTCTTTTCAGGCAGGCTGAATTTATTTTTTTTCAAGTGAATTTTCCAGTTTACGTTAAGTGGTTTTTGTGATATAGTGTCTACCGAACTTTTTGGGACAAAATATTATGAAATCATGGGGTTGGATAATTGGGTACCTAAAAATTGTTGTTCCACAAACTCTAAAGGAAGGGGGTGAAGGTTCTTTCGGTTAAGGGTTATGCTTTCTTAAGAGTTACGAATCACGCCTGCGTGCCGAAACGCCTGCCTTTACGAAAGCGTTGCGGCAAAACCAAGCACTTCGGCGTGCAGGCACCAGTTACACATATCACGCAAATTAAGGAGGGACAAGGATGATAACATTTAAGGAAGGAAATTTGAGGATTCCCAAATGGAATCGAAAGGTATTTATCGTGGCCGGAGGGACAACGGCCTATAAGAAATATTTCCCCGAATATAAACTTGAAGAGCTGGCAATGATGGCCTTCAAGAATATGTTGGAGGATAACGACCTGAAGATGGACCCCCTGGAGGTCAAGGGTTTGATCAACTTCGCCACCTATGGTGAGTTCGCCGACCACTTCCAAGACCAACTGCTCTGCGAGGCTAAGATCCATGACTACCTCGGGTTGGACCCTCTTCACAATTTAGGTATCAAGACAGGTGGCGCCACCGGAGGCTCAACCATTCTTGCTGCTGCCATGGCAGTGGCTTCAGGTTATGCCGATGTGGCTCTGGCTGCGGGCTGGGAGCGCATGGACGAGGTGGATACACGGACCGGGAACTATTATATTTCCACAGCGGCCTGCAAGGATTTTGAAACTCGACTGGGTCGGATCTACTCATCCTATTATGCCCCCATGGCAAACCGCTTTTCTGAGGCCTTTAATGTATCCGAGGTCACCCGGGCAAAAATAGCCGTTAAAAACCATCTTTATGCCTGTTCTTCACCCTATGCCCACCAGGCAGGAAAATATACGGTCGAAGAAGTCTTGGCCAGTCCCATGTCAGCCTATCCGCTGAGATTCCTTGAATGCTGTGCCATGAGTGCTGGGGTAGCCTGTGTACTGGTATGTGATGAAGAAACGGCTTATAAGTTAACGGATCACCCCTGTGAACTATTTATCTGTGGTGGTACCCATACCTTACGGGTCGCTGACCGCAGACATATGGAGGTTCCGTTACTTCCACATGAAACTCCGGAAATGTACAAAGATCTTTACAAAAGAGAAGGAGCACGTTATCCGGGATTTGAAAGTTTCCTGGCAGCCAGATTTGCTGCCTGGCTGGTCTATCGTATGGCCGGCATCAAAAATCCTCTTGAGGATATGGATCTGGTAGAGCTTCACGATGCCTTCACCATCAGTGACCTGCAGACCTATGGAGATATCGGGCTCAGACCATATGGTCAGGAACAGGATTATATTGAGTCCGGAGACGCCTACTATATCAATCCAAATACAGGGAAACCTGGAAAATGCCCTTCCAACCTGTCGGGTGGACTGATTGGGACGATGCATGCTGTCGGGGCAACCGGAATCTTCCAGGCCGCTGAGTGTCTGTGGCAGTTACAGCAAAAGTACGATAAATTCCATGGCGATCCCAAAATCTGGAAGAAATGGGGGAAACAGAAGCCCAGGGATTGGCAGAGCTTGCAGATCCCCAAGAATAGCAAACAGGCCCTGTGGGTCTCCCATGCGGGCGTGGGTTCCCATGTGACCGTTGGCATTCTCAGAAAGAGCTGGTAAACCCTGTACCTTCCTCTTGAGGACAGGGCTTGCAGACTCATAGGCGACTAAATGGCACAGTAAGAAAAAGGAGGAAATAATCGATGGTAACGAAAAAAGTACAGACCAAGAAAAAAGTCCAGCCAAAAGAAAAAGAACGCATAAAATTTGTTGGTCAGGTCACTAAAATACGTCAGAAGGACCCGGCCACAGTGATTGAATGGCCTCGATCACTTACGCACTTCCATACTTATGGTTTGCTTTCTCCTTTTTTCGAAGGTCTCAGAAAAGGAGAATTAAGAGCCACCCGTTGTCCAAACAAGAACTGTCCGGAAAACCGCCTCTGGATTCCCCCAAGGGCCCATTGCCCGGACTGCCATACCGAAATGAAATGGAAGGCTTTGCCCAATCCAGTGATCGGCAAGATCTATACCTTTACACAGGTGGTTTATGCTGGAATTGGCATTGAGCTTAGCACTCCGTATTGGCAGGTTGATGTGGAGATCCCGGGATTAGCGCCCATCCCGAAAAGTTATTTGTTATACGGAACACCCTATATCGGGATGAAGGTCAAGGCCGAATTCAGGACAAAAAAACCTACGAATACGGTGCTTGATTATTATTGGGTACCTTATGAGAAGTAAAGCATAGAGCATGGCGTTCACGCCCTCCCCAACCCTCCCCCTCACGGGGGAGGGAGAGAGTGGGGGCTATGCGTTTCGCCGTATTTTCTTTGCGAATCTTGATTAGGAGGTGCATATGGCACTCGATTTTGATTTGACCGATGAGCAGCAGATGCTTCGAAAGATGGTTCGAAACTTCGCTGAGAAAGAGATCGCTCACATCGCTCAGGAGCTGGACGACAAAGAAGAGTTTTCCTACACGTTGACCAAACGGATGGGAGACCTGGGTCTTTTTGGTCCATTTGTTCCCGAAGAATATGGTGGAAGCAATGTGGGTTACGTCGCTTACATCATTGCTGTAGAAGAAATTGCTCGAATTGACGGGTCTCAGGCTGCCACCCTGGCTGCCGGAAACTCTTTAGGGATCTCACCCATCTATTATTATGGAAACGAAGAACAGAGGAAAAAGTGGCTTCCCGACCTCTGCTCAGGCAAAGCCCTCTCTTCTTTTGGCTTAACCGAAGCGAATGCCGGCTCGGATGCCGGAGCTTCCAAGACCAACGGGGTTCTGGAAGGAGACCATTGGACGATCAATGGCTCAAAAATCTTCATTACCAATTCCACGACCGATATCAGCAGGGTCTGTGTGGTCCAGGCCGTGACTGGAAAAAGGGAGGACGGAAGGACTGAACTTTCCTGCATCCTCGTCCCGAACGGGACGCCGGGTTTTACCACAAAGACCATGCATGGGAAGATGGTCTGGAGGTCATCCAATACAGGAGAGCTCTATTTCACCGATTGCAAAGTTTCCACAGAGAATCTTCTCGGCCGCCGGGGAGACGGTTTCCATCAGATGCTTGCTACCCTCGATGGAGGAAGACTTAGTATCGGAGCCATGGGCTTGGGTGGTGCCCAGGGGGCTTTTGAATTGGCCCTCAAATATGCCGGTGAGCGAGAGCAATTCGGAAGACCGATCGGAATGTTCCAGGTCAACTCCTTCAAATTGGCAGACATGGCCACCGAGATCGAATTGGCCAGGCTACTACTCTACAAAGCTTGCTGGTTGTGCGAGCAACATCGACCCTTTTCGAAAGAATCGGCGATGGCGAAGATGTTCTGTTCCGAGATGTACCATCGAGTGGCGAATCAAGCCGTCCAGCTCCATGGTGGATACGGTCTGATGAAGGAATATGCCGTTGAGCGCCATTATCGAAACCAGAAACTCCTGGACATCGGGGAAGGAACTTCAGAAGTCCAGAGGATCGTCATCGCCCGGCATATCGGAGTCCCTGGAAGAGCCCTGTAGCCCTTGAGTCATGAATTATGAGTTAGGAGTTTGGAATTAAAGCCACAGCTCCTAACTCATAATTCTTAATTCTAAACTCTCAAATTAACTATTGCCTCTTCTCCCCAATTTTGATATGTTTTTGGAGCTATGAGTATAGCCAAACGAATTCTGGAGGGAGATATCCGGGCTGCTTCCAGGCTGATGAGAGATATCGATGACCGCATGCCCAGCGCCCTGGAACCGCTGAAGGAACTTTATCCCAAGACAGGAAGAGCCTATATCATCGGGATCACCGGTCCTCCGGGCTCCGGGAAATCCACCGTCGTTGACAAGATGGTGGACATCTTCCGAAAGGAAGGGAAGAGCGTTGGGATTGTGGCCGTGGATCCCACCAGTCCTTTTTCCGGAGGAGCCATCCTGGGCGACCGAATCCGAATGCAACGCCATGCCACAGACGAAGGGGTGTTCATTCGCTCCCTGGCCACGAGGGGATGCCTGGGCGGACTCACCCGTTCCACCCAAGATATTATCAATGTGATGGATGCGATGGGGAGGGACATCATCCTGGTCGAAACCGTTGGCGTGGGCCAGGATGAAGTGGAGATTGTCAACACTGCCCACACCTCCATCGTCATCCTTGTCCCGGGATTGGGAGATGATATCCAGGCCATCAAGGCTGGAATCATCGAAATTGGAGATCTCTTCGTCATTAATAAATGCGATCGGGAAGGTGCGGATAGGATAGAAAGGGATCTCCGAATGGTTCTTGAAATGGGTCGAAGGAGAGAGGATGGCTGGGAGCCCCTTATTTTCAGGACAGAGGCTATCGTAGGGAAAGGAATTTTTGAGCTGGTTTATGGGATATATCGTCATAAGCAGGCTTTGGAACAAAACAATGCTATGGGAAAAAAACTGAGAGAGAGGACAAAGACAACCTTCTTAGAAATCCTCGAAAGTGAAGTCATGGCCCATTTCATGGAAAAAATGGAGAAGAAAGGAGAACTGGAGAAAATCATCGACGACATCACGACACGGCGCGCGGATCCTTATTCCGTTGCGGAAAAGATCATGGCGGAGGAACTGAAAACTCATTGAAAATTTCAAATTGAAAAATGCTGATCCCCCCACCCCCTTTAGAAAAGGGGGGATGGAGGGGGGGATTTGACGTTGAAAGTTTTACAATGCTACTTTTGCAGTTTCCATTGATTTTCCAAAGGAGGGGGGAAGTCGTTCATGAAGTCTATTGAAGCAATCCGTAAGGAATTGGAGAAGAGGAGAGCAGAAGCCTTACTCGGGGGTGGCCAGGAAAGAATTGATAAACAGCATCAAGACGGAAAGCTGACTGCCCGTGAACGCATCGATCTTCTCTTTGATCTCGGAACTTTTGTCGAACTTGACCGTTTTGTCACCCATCGCTGCACTGATTTTGGGATGGAGAAGAAGAAGTTCTTTGGGGATGGCGTGGTGACGGGCTATGGAAAGATCGAAGGGCGCCTGGCATTTGTTTTTTCTCAAGACTTCACCGTATTCGGTGGGGCTCTTGGAATGGCATTCGCAGAAAAGATTTGCAAAGTGATGGACCTCGCCATGAAGACGGGAGCGCCGGTGATCGGCCTCAATGATTCGGGAGGGGCACGAATCCAGGAAGGGGTAGAAAGTCTCGCGGGCTACGCTTATATCTTTCTAAGAAACGTCCTCGCCTCAGGTGTCATCCCTCAAATCTCGGCCATCATGGGACCCTGTGCAGGAGGTGCGGTCTATTCTCCTGCCATGACCGATTTCATTCTGATGACTAAGAATACAAGCTACATGCACATTACGGGTCCTGATGTGATCCGTGCGGCGCTTGGTAAGACAGAGACTGCCAATGGAAAGCCGATCACCTCTGAATTGTTGGGCGGGGCAAAGGTCCATATGGAAAAAAGTGGGGTGGCCCATTTTGCCGGAGAGAATGACGAGGATACCATTCGCCTCATCAAGGATTTACTCCGATTCTTCCCGCAGAATAACAAGGAGAAACCACCCATCGTTGAATGCACAGATGATCCCAATCGGATGGACGAATCACTCAAGACAGCGGTGCCGGAAGATTCGAAAAAGGCCTATGACATGAGAAAAGTGATCCTGCCGACAGTCGACAATGGACAGTTCCTCGAGGTCCAGAAGGATTGGGCTAAGAATATCATCGTCGGTTTTGCCCGTTACAACGGGATGCCAGTGGGGATTGTGGCCAATCAACCGAACTGGCTCGCCGGATCGCTCGACCCGGACTCTTCGGTGAAAGCCGGCCGATTTGTCCGTTTCTGCGACTGCTTCGGTATTCCCATCATCACCTTTGTTGACGTGCCGGGTTTTCTTCCTGGAATCGATATGGAGGAAAGAGGAATCATTCGGCACGGATCAAAACTCCTCTATGCCTTTTGTGAAGCAACGGTTCCTAAGATCACAATCATCACCCGGAAGGGTTATGGAGGAGCCTATGATGTGATGTCAAGTAAGCACATCCGAGGGGATATCAATTACTGTTACCCTACGGCCGAGATTGCGGTCATGGGAGCGGATGGTGCTGTAAACATCATCTTCCGGAATGAAATCAAAGCAGCCAAGGATCCCAAGGAGACTCGCCAGCAACTGGTTACCGAATATCAACAGAAATTCGCCAGCCCTTACAAGGCAGCGGAATTAGGTTATGTGGACGAGATCATCGAACCTGAAGAAACCCGTCCCAAGATCATCCAGGCTCTGGATACCTTGAAGACCAAAGTCGATACCAATCCCTGGCGAAAACACGGAAATATCCCGCTTTAATCCCCTCTTCTCCTCCCTTTACTAAAAGGGGGTTGCGGGGGTTCGGAGAGGTGAACCATGCCAAAAAATATACGAGAAGAACTTGAACGATGGGAAAAAACTACCCTGAACAAAGTCATGTCAAAATCCCCTGAACGTGAACCTTCCTTCAAAACGACTTCCCATATCGAATTGAAACGCCTCTATACCCCCTTAGACGTCGCCGATTTGGATTATTCCGATGAGTTGGGATTTCCAGGAGAGTCCCCGTTCACCCGAGGAGTTCAGCCCACCATGTATCGGGGCCGACTCTGGACGATGCGCCAGTATGCAGGATTTGCCACGCCCGAAGAGACGAATAAGCGATATAAATATCTCCTGGAACATGGGCAAACCGGCTTGAGTGTCGCCTTCGACCTTCCGACACAGATTGGTTATGATTCTGACCATCCTTTATCTGAAGGCGAAGTTGGAAAGGTGGGTGTGGCGATTGATACGTTAAAAGATATAGAGATCCTCTTCGACGGCATCCCTTTGGATAAGGTCTCCACCTCTATGACGATCAATTCCACGGCTGCGATCCTTCTGACGATGTATATCGCCATGGCGGAAAAACAGGGAGTAAAAAGTGAAGTCCTTCAGGGGACCATCCAGAACGACGTTTTGAAAGAATATGCGGCAAGAGGAACCTATATCTATCCCCCCCTCGAATCGATGCGGATCGTCACCGATATTTTTGCTTTTTGCAAAGAACGTGTCCCTCGATGGAATACGATCAGTATCAGCGGCTATCATATGCGTGAGGCGGGCTGCACGGCTGTGCAAGAAGTGGCCTTTACTCTGGCCGATGGCATTGCCTATGTGGAGGCAGCCATCCGGGCAGGTCTTGACGTGGATTCCTTTGCCTCCAGGCTCGCTTTCTTTTTCTGCTGCCACAATACCTTCATCGAGGAGATTGCCAAATTCAGGGCGGCTCGAAGGCTCTGGGGAAGAATGATGAAGGAACGATTTAAGGCAAGAAGAGACGAGTCGTGCATGCTCAGGTTTCATACGCAGACCGCCGGCTGTTCCCTCACCGCTCAACAACCCGATAACAATGTGGTGAGGGTTGCCTTCCAAGCCTTGGCCGCCGTATTGGGAGGGACTCAGTCGCTGCACACCAATTCGAGGGATGAGGCGTATGGCCTGCCCACAGAAGATTCTGTCAGGCTCGCCTTGAGAACCCAGCAGCTCATTGCTTATGAAAGCGGCGTCGCCGATGTGATCGATCCCTTTGGCGGATCCTATGCCGTCGAAGCCCTTACCGACGAGATAGGAAGAAAATCAATGGAATATGTCGAAAAGATCGAAGCCATGGGCGGGGCGATTAAGGCCATCGAATCAGGATACATTCAGGGAGAAATTGGTGAGAGTGCTTATCAATATCAGAAGGAAATCGAAAAGAAGAAGCGGATCATTGTTGGACTGAACCAGTTTCAGATCGAAGAGGCTCCTCTGAGGGACATCCTTCGTATCAACCCTGAAGTGGAACAATACCAGAAAGAGAAACTGGCAAAGGTCAAAAGAGAAAGAAATAATACGAAGGTGGAGCAAACCCTGGCCGTTCTGAAGAAAGCTGCCCAGGGGACGGACAATGTGGTGCCTCCCATTTTAGAGGCGGTAAAAGCTTATGCGACGCTGGGTGAAATATCGGACACCCTGAGAGAGGTATTTGGGGAATACAAAGAACGATAATTTCAAATGCGGATTGTGCCTGCCTGCCGGTAGGCAGGAATTGCGGATTGCGGAATAGAACTTAGTTTCAAACTCCGCATTCCGAATTCCGAAATCCGAATTCGTAAGGGGGTAGAGAGATGGGCCGAAAGATTCGGGTACTCGTTGCGAAGCCTGGATTAGATGGTCATGACAGGGGTGCAAAGGTGATTGCACGAGCCCTGAGAGATGCGGGGATGGAAGTGATCTATACGGGAATACGTCAGACTCCTGAACAGATTGCAAATGCTGCCATCCAGGAAGATGTAGATATCGTCGGCCTCTCCAGTCTCTCCGGTGCTCACAACAACCTTTTTCCAAAGGTTGTTCAGATTCTCAAAGAGAAAAAGGCGGAAGATATCCTCGTCTTTGGAGGAGGGATTATTCCCGTGGATGATATTCCTGCGCTGAAGAAGGCTGGGATTAGAGAGATTTTCCAGCCCGGTGCCTCAACCGAAGACATCGTCAAATACATCAAAGAAAATGTGAAAACCGCCTAACTCCGTAAGGCGAAAGGCGTCAGGCCTAAGGTGTAAAAATGAACGCCTTGCCCCTTGCGACTTACCTAATGAAAGGGGATCCCATGCTCAAGAAAATCAATCACATCGCCATTGCCGTGAATAACATTGAGGAAGCAGCCAAGTTCTACCAGAACGTCCTGGGGCTTAACCTAACGGGCGTTGAGGTCGTCACCGCTCAAAAGACAAGGGTGGGATTTTTTAAAATCGGAGAATCCAACATTGAATTGGTCCAGCCCGCAGAGCCGGATTCTCCTCTTGTAAAATTCTTAGAGACCAAAGGTCCGGGGATTCACCACATCTGTTTTGAAGTGGATGATGTGGAAGCAGAGGTGAAGTCGTATCTTGAAAAAGGAGCGACGCTGATCGACCAGAAGCCAAGGCCCGGTGCCCATAACACAAAAGTCGCCTTCGTCCATCCAAAATCTTCAAGTGGTGTTCTCATTGAGCTCTGTGAGCTCCCCAAAAGTCACTAAATATTTACATGAATGGGAACCTCCACGCCTACCTCATTATTGGATGCGGCTATTTTGGAAGCCGGGCTGCAAAAAAACTCTTCCAAAAAAATCCCGATTCAAAGATTACCGTTGTTGATAAAAATAGAAAGGCACTTCAAAAAGTTTCTCGGCTTCCGATTCAAACTGTAGCCTGCGACGGGATACTCTATCTAAACCAATTTTTATCAGAGGGTCGGAAAGTTGACTATATTATCCCTGCCCTACCACTCCACCTTGCTTTCGAATTCATTTTATCTCAGCTAAAACCATGGGGTGCAAAAAGAGAGAGAATTCCTGATATTTCAGGATTACCAAACCCCGTAACCGGTAAAACGGGTGATCTCTATACCAGTTTTGCCAATTTCCTCTGCTCTGAAGATTGTCCAGAACCTGCTCAATATTGTACCATTACCAAAAAAAGACGCCCAAAGCCTCTCTATAGAATTTTAAATGATTTGGAAGGGCCTTTTGAATCAAGAGTGATCCGCAGTCAGCAACTCGGTCCTGGGATAGGAGGATTTCAGCCGGAAGTGTTGTTGGACCTTCTGGAGGATATTAAAAAAAAGAGAAATTCAGATCGGCTTATATTGATCAGCACTGCCTCACGTTGCCACGGCGTCACCTCTGGGTTATCCTTCTAAAGGAGTTCCCCCTTGCGTCAACACATTAACTAACTTTAATAAGTGCTTGATGACGCCGAAAGAGGAAATATCGAGTAAAAATCTCTACTTGCTATGGCTGTACAAGAAAAGCCAATGACTGGAGGTTAGAGATGAAGAAAAATATTGAGGAACTTTCCTTGGCATTGGATAAGTATTTAAAAATTGCAACCATGCCGGTTGCGATTAGGCTGGTCAAAGAGTCGGAGAGTCCTCCTCCAAAGGCAAAATATCCCCTTAGAAATTTTGGCCACAGAATTACTGTGTGTCAAGGGATGACGATTGCTCGGACGTTAGGTTGGACGATCGCTTTCAAAAAGGAGGATCACGCTTGTCCACTTGCATCGGTTTTTCTGGGCCATATAGCTCCTGATTCATTTCTCAACGGCGCCATTGCTGGCTTTTATCAGGATCATGATGAGTGTGGAAAGAGAATGGAAGAGTCTTTTCCAAGGTGGCCTGTGAATTTCATCCGGGAAACCTGGCTTTGCCCTCTGAATCGATGCGATTTTGAGCCTGATCTGGCGGTGGTGTATGGGAACCCAGCGCAAGTACTCTACCTCATTCAGGCAGCCAACTTCGGTCACGGGCCGGGTCTAAGGTCATCGAGTGCCGGTCGTGGAGGATGCGCGACTTGGATTGCCGGCGTTCTCCAGTCAGGAGAATGCACATACATGATTCCGGGGCCTGGTGAAAGGATATTCGCAGGGACTCAAGATCACGAGATATCATTTGCCATTCCCTACTCGAAATTTGAAAATATCATGAATGGGTTGAAATACATTAAGGATCAGGGAACGTTTCGATACCCTGTACCAAACTTCGCGATTCTGTCAGAACCCAAGATGCCCGAAAAGTATTACACCTTGGACCCGGAAACACAGCGGAAGCCTTCTGACAAGTAGTAACACCATCTTCTTTCTTTTCACATCCATTCTCCTTCTCATCTTAGTTGATGTCCCTAAGGAATGAGCGCATAGACCTGTGCCTTCTTGGTCCACTCACTACCTGGATAATTCCTCTGTAAGGCCTCGAGGCCCAATTTCAACTCCTTAGGATCATGGCTCGCCTTATATTTTCCAACACCGAGAAAGTACTGCGCCTCGGGGGCAGCATCTGCTTTCGGATAGCGAACCAGGATCTCCTGAAAACACTGGATGGCTCGTTCAAAGTGGTCCTGGTCGAATTCCGCTTTGCCCTTGCCAAGAATGAGCTGAGCGATGAAATCCTCCGGCGGCAAGAATCCAATAAATCGGTGGTGCTCGCTGCCATCTGCGTCCAAGATAATGATGGTCGGTGTCCATTTGACGCTAAATCGGTTTACCAAGGCCTTGTTCTTATTCAAATCAACCTGGATGGGAATGAAGTCTTTCTCCACAGAAAAGCAGACGTTGGAATCGGGGTAAGTAACAGCTGCCAGCTGTTGGCAACCGATTCAAAGGTTGTTATAAAAGTCCATCAAGATCAGTTTTTTCTCCTTTTTCGCCTTTGCCTTGGCTTTGGTGAGAGAAGTCTCCCATTGAATTTGTTTTCCCATAACAAATCCTCCTTTCTTCGATTTTGTTTCTTAGAACGGGGAAGGCATCCAATCTCGGACACACCTTGAGGATCAATCCTTCACGAATCTGAAGCAATCATCTTGGAAGCAACACTGGAATTGATCGCAATAGTCCTTAGCCGTTCCGAAACAATCAAAATTCCCCTCAGCCTTCTGGATTCTTCGAATCAGTTCTGCCTTCGTTAATCCGAAGGTATTTTTCAACCCCAAGGCCTTTGCCTTCGCCCTTACTTCCCCTATTTTCATTTCGACCCCCACCGTAAAAAGCTTTCTGAAAAATTGGACGTTACATTTACTATTCTTTTACGGTTCCTTTCGTTTGTCAAGAAAATCCTTCATCACCTTAATCGTCCGACTCAGCGGCTCGACTGAGCCTGTCGAGAGCCTCCCGGTCCGGCGACTCGTCGAAGTCCAACGACGGAGTTCCTCTTCCTATAGGGCAGCGGTTAGGATGAGGGGCCTTTTTGAATCGATTCTGTTATAATTCCGCAAATGGCCCTTAAAAGAAACATTGCTTTTATCGATCTGAGCAAAAATTCAATTGAGATTGTCCCCGTTCCTGTTGATCTTAGAAAGAAATTCCAAGGAGGGAGGGGAATCAATATGTATCTCCTCTCCAAATTCTATTCCTCAGATCTCGATCCACTTTCCGCAGAAAATCCGCTTATCTTCGGAACCGGTCTTCTCTCCGGGACGATCGGTTTTGGATCCTGGATGAACATCACTTCCAAATCGCCCGAATCAGGCCATCTTGGGGATTCGGGAACCCTGGATATCACTGTCCCGGATCAAAAACATTATTTCAAATATTATTTGAAACCTCAATGCGTTAAGGTGTGCTCCCCCGGAGCACTCCAGGTCATAAAATGATCCCCATCGTTATTCCAAGAGCGAGGCATCTGATTTCGAGGAAGAGGATTGATGACGAGGCCTTGAAGGTCCTCTACCGCCTTCATCGGCATGGATTTTTAGCTTATCTCGTTGGGGGAAGCGTCCGGGATCTACTCTTGGGAAAAACCCCAAAAGATTTTGATGTCGCTACTAATGCTCATCCTCATGAGATAAACGAACTCTTTAAGAACAGCCGGATCATCGGTCGCCGGTTTAGATTGGTCCAAGTATTTTTTAAAGGAAGAAAGGTTGTCGAGGTATCCACCTTTCGGAGTCGCTCAGAATTTGAGGAGGTCCAGACGGAAGGGGGGGAGATCATCCGCACGGACAGTTATGGAACTCCTGCAGAGGATGCCCTGCGGCGAGACATCACGATTAACGGCCTCTTTTACAATATTGCGGACTTCTCGATCATAGACTATGTGGGCGGGATGGCTGACCTGGAGCAACATGTCGTTCGAACGATCGGCGATCCGGATGAAAGATTTGAGCAGGATCCTGTTCGGATGATCCGGGTCATCCGTCATGCTGCCCGAACCGGATTCTCCATAGAGGACCAGACCTATCAGGCCATCTTCCGGCACTGCGAAGAGATAAAAAAATGTTCTTCTTCTCGACTCCGGGATGAATTCCTCCGGGAACTGAAGGAAGGTGTGGCAAAACCCTCTCTCAAACTGATGCTCCAAACGGGTCTTCTCTTTTCTCTCTTCCCCGATCTCGAGAGGGCCCTTGGAGACCGCAGCCCCTACAGGGAAAAAAACCAGAGATTTTTTCTGTCTCTCTTCGATCTCGCGGATCAGTTGATCAAAGGGGGGAGACAGGTATCGGAAGGACTCCTTCTCGCCCTATTTCTAACTCCATTTCTTCGAGCGGTCGTCCCTCAACACCCCTTTCTCGGAGAAAGAGAAAAAGATCTCTACTTGGCAGAGACCATCCGCTGGGCTGTCCATCAGATCCTCACCCCTTTCTCTTTCCCGAGAGGCTCGAAGGAGATGGCTTATCAGATCTTAATGGCCCAGTTGAATTTGAAGAAGTCGCTGCAAAAGGGAATCATTCCTGATAGACTGAGGAGGAAAAAATATTTCAGAGAGGCGGTTCTTCTATTCGGGATTGAAGCCCAGGCAAAGGGCAAGAAGATACCCCGCATCCTTCAGAACGCAGCACCCTTTGAACGATTACCGTGGTGGCCTAAAAGGTTGAAGGAAAAAGATCGAAGGTGAGGGAAAGCATCCCGCAGAGCGGAACCCGAGGCTTGAGGTCGAACTTCTTACCTCAAGCCCCAATCAGAGAGACGATTTTTTTACCTCGTCGGCATTAAAAGGTTTGGTAGCCAGGTGGCGAGCCCTGGGAAAAGGAATAACAAAGCACCACAAACAAGAAGACCGATTAAAAAAGGATAGACCCCCTTATAAATCACACCAAATGGCACTTTGGTGATATTTTTAACCACAAAAACATTGATGGCCACAGGTGGTATGACCACCCCGATCATGACCGTAATAGCAATGATCATGCCGAACCAAATAGGGTCAAAGCCAAGTTTAATGATCACCGGATAGAAGATTGGAGTGGCAAGGATCATGAAGGCCAGGTCGTCAATGAAGGAACCCCCCATCTGGTAAATAAAACTGATGATGATCATGATAATATATTTGTTTAGGGGGAGCCCCACAACCCAATCGGCCGCGAGCATGGGAATTTTTGTAACTGCGAGAAAATGGCCCAGGATGGTAGACCCGGCAATGAGCATCAATACCATACAAGCGGTTCGTAAAGATTCCGCAACCGATTTGAGGAACCCCTTGAAATTGATGTCCCTTCTTAAAATAGACATGAGGAGAACCAAACCGGTCCCGACACTGCCCGCCTCCGTAGGGGTGAAGAGTCCCTTCATCAATCCAATGATCATCAATAGGAAGATGACGACCACCAATAGGAATTCCGGAAGGGAGGCGAATCTTTCCTTCCAAGTGGACTTTTCGCCTTTAGGACCCAACTTGGGGTTGATCTTACACCATCCATAAATGATGCAAATAAAGAAGAAAGCAATCATCAGCCCCGGGATGATTCCAGCCAGAAACAACCTGCCGATAGAAAGTTCAGTAATAATGCCGAAAACAATCAAAGTAACACTCGGTGGGATAAGGATTCCAAGAGTCCCCACGGTCGCAACGATTCCAGTAGATAGTTTCTTGTCATAACCATATCGGTCCATCTCAGGAACAGCGACGCTGGCAAAAGTTGCCGCGGTCGCGGGGGATGATCCGCAGATGGCTTTGAAGGCCGTCGCACCTGCCACCGTAGCCATAGCCATTCCCCCAGGAACATGGCCAATGAATCGATAGGCTGTATTGAATAACCTCTTTGCGATTCCGGCATTGAACGCAACTTGACCCATGAGAACAAAGAGCGGTATCACCGTAAACCCATAGGACGCAAAGACATCGAAAAAATCCTTGGCCAATAAATTCAACGCCGCCTTGGTAGATACGAGGATGGCAAACCCCAGAAAACCGACCATTGCCATTGCAAATCCTAACTCAATCCCCGTGAGAAATAGAAGTAACACTACTGCAAGACCAACCATCCCTACCGTGACCTCATGCATCCTCGTATTCCCCCTTGATTATTTTGGCGATATCGCAAACGAACACCAAGCACAAGATAAAGCAGCAAACCCCCACCCCATAAGCTACAGGATAGAATGGTAATTGTAAGGTGAGGGAAACCTCCCCCGATTTTTGTAGATCCCGTGCATACTTAAACATGTTCCAACCCACCAGCAAAAACAGCGCCATTACCAGACCTCTTGTGGCAATGTTGAAGATATTCCTCACCTTTTTGGAAAACTTCAAAATAAAAAAATCAACAAAAATGTGCTGTCTCACGTAGGACGTAAGGGGCATTGAAAATCCGATCACCACCGCCCCAGCCAAAGCCACCATTTCGTAGGTGCCAACAACAGGTTTTTTGAACAACCTCAAGATGACGTCCGTTATCGTCAGCAACATGAGGAAGGTGAGGCTGATCCCTGCAATGATATTGAGAAATTTACTGATTTTCTCCACACCGCTTAAAAATCCTTTCATTGAAGACTCCTTCTCCTCGTTATCATTCTCCTCATAAAGTAAACCCCGTTAGAAATCCCAACGAGGCATTAAACCCTGCCGGAATTATTCTAAAATCTAACCCGCTGCTCTGCAGCGGGGCATTATTTCTAACGGGGCAAAAAGGGAAGGAATATCAACTATCCCTTCCCCTTCCTATCTCACTGAAGCTTCTTTAACTGGTCCACGTAAAACTTCAATGCTTCTTCTCCTGGCAGACCCTTATCCTTCATATTCTTGGCATATTCGTCAAGTAAAGGCCTAACAGCCTTTGCCCATTTTTCATTCTCCTCTTTGGAAAGAGGGATGATCTGGTTACCTAACTTCAATGTAAATTCCTTCCCTGCTTTGTCAACTTCATCCCACATCTTTCCAGTCTTCTCAATCCATTCTTCGTTCACCTTTTCGATGATCTTCTGGATATCCGGAGGCAGGGCGTTCCATTTCTCCTTATTCATAACCACGAAGAAGCCTGTGCTGTAAGAAGCACCATAGTCTTCCGTGGTAAACTTCACCACCTCTCCCCACTTCCAGGTATTTAAGGCTTCCATCGGGGCCATCGAGCCGTCCACCACCCCTCTGCTCAAAGAATCATAAGTTTCGCTCATCGGCATGGCGACAGGCGTGGCACCAAGGGCAGCCGCGATTTTCGCAGCCAGGCCGGTACAACGAATCTTCATCCCCTTGAGGTCTTCGAGTTTTCGTACAGCCTTCTTGGTATGAATGATCCCGGGACCGTGACCATGCAGATACATCACCTTTACTTCGTCAAACTCCTTTGGCTTGAACTTCTTGTAATATTCATTGATCAATTTGGTTGCGACAAGGCCGCTCTTAATACCTATAGGCAGGTCCGCAACTTCCGTCAGAGGGAATTTCCCCCTGGTATACGCAAGAACTGAATAACCGATGTCGGAAATCCCCTTCACCACGCCATCATAGCACTTGTCGGGAGGGGTCAGCGTGCCACCCGGAAACATGGTAATCTGAACCTTGCCGTTTGTTCTCTTCTCAATCTCTTTCGCCCAGTCAGTCGCATCCACTGTCTGTTTTGCAGGGGCCGGGAAGAAAATTGAGTAATTGAGCTTAACTTGCGCGGATGCAGTCTGAGTAATAAACGAAAATCCGATGATCGATAAACAAAGACACAAAGAGACTACCTTCCAATTTCTCATATTCCTAACCTCCTTCTGTAATCAAATAGTTCTTGAAATTAAATAGTTATAATAAAAAGTTACCCCCCTTAGACCATTGACCACCTCCTTCCTAACACTTTTTGACGAAAAAGTCTAAGCTGAATTCAGATCGGCCGGCTGGGTTCTATGTCGCAGGACTCGATCACGGTCTGAATTCCGCCTTGAGAATTTTTGAACGAATATCAAGTATATTGAGAACAAAAGATTTGTCAAGAAAAATCAGCGGCCAAAATTCTAATAAAGAATCAGATAGATAGCAAAGATTTATCAGAACTTGCGAGGGCTCGCCGGTGGGCGTAGAGAGCAAAATCGATGAGATGAAAGGAAACTACGTTGACGCGCTTCACTTGAGAATTGAAACAGTAATCGGATGAACTCCCAATCGCTTCAATGCCTCACCGTGCTGCCCCAGGGAGGATTCGATTCCTGCTCTCAACTTCAACGGGAGTATCTTATCCTTGGGCAATTCTTTTTCAAGATGCGATAGGGTGCTCACCAGACCTTGCACAATCCCTGACGTGAAATCCTTTACTCCAATCTCTCCGGTAAATTGAATTGTCCCTTCCCGATATTCGAATTCACCGGCAAATGGATCAAGGAAGGGAAATTCCTCCGACTTCTCTATGAGGGACTCCTTAAATATCTTATGAAACAGCCCTTTTTTTCGTGAAGATCCGTCCACTAACTTCTCTGCTTGGGAAATAATCTCCTGCAGGATCGGAATGACTTCTTTCAGGTTTCCCCTGGGTCCAGCAGCTTTCTTTTCTTTTATCTCTTTGGCCTCTCCGGCTTCGTTGGTCCCTTTTGTTTCCTTTTTCAAAATTTTACCTTGGCTCTTGTAGACGTCAAAAATGGCTCCCTGTTTGATAGCGTTTTCAACAAATATTGGAATCGATTTTCGGCCAAATACAGAAGGTCCGGATTCCGGAGTGGTGAACATTTCCACCGGTTCGCCTCCCTCAAGAAAGAGGACTCCCATGGCTTGCTGTCCTTTTGTCAGAATCTCTATGAAACCATTATGCTTGTCTTCCCTTAACTTGAGAAGGAGCCTGTCTAAACGGGTGAAATCCGTGGAAAGCCCCTTGAACAGGATCTCGTATTGAAGGTTGCTGGCGACAATGGCCACCCTTTCGGGTGCCAAACGGTAAACATTAATCACCCCATCCTTTTGATTCGGCAGAGCGAGAACAGCCTGAATTGCCTCCTGCCCGACGACCCTTTTCGAACCATTCTCAACCCTGGCCTCTGCATTGATGATCTCTCCAGAGTCAACAAAGATGATCCCTTTATTTTCAGGAAATTCAATTTCAATGATCCCGCTGAAGTCTCCCGTTTTTAAGGTCGATAAAAGGGCGGTGAAATCCGTATAAGCGGTCGATAAATTTCTATGTAGTGCCTCTCCCCTTGGAAGTATCATGGCCTCCCCCTCAGAAGTTCCGAGTTGTTCATCCGGATTTCCTGATTTTCAATAGCTTCTCCGAATTCCCAACTTAAAAAGTGAATGCTTACCTGCCCTCTTTCCTCTTTTGCAGCCTCTCAATGGCCGCCTTCACACTTATCTGCATTCGCTCGATGGATTCGGCGAGAACACCAACTTCCCCTTGCCCCTTCATCTGGATCGGGGTATTCAATTCCCCCATGCTAATTTTGTCCGCAACCTCTGAAAGGTAGCGGATGGGATGAATGACGGACCGCGCATAAAAGTAGATCCTCACCAGTAAAACGATAATCACGCAGAGAATAACCAAATAAAATATTTTGATTCTACCCTGATAATCTTCCAGATAGGTTCCCTCGATCTGTTTCATCTTTCCTTCCATCGCTTTTGCCGGTCTTGAAAATTCATCGATGTAAGTCGTCGCCGCGACGATAAGGTCGGTATCTCCTACGGGGGCTAAATACATATATTTGGGACGTATCCTCCCGTCCGCATCTTTCCAATCGTAATAACCCGAGGCAGGCCCTTTCAGGCTGGCTTCCAGAATCTTCCAAAAAGCGGGAAGAGGCTTCGATAGATCATGCAAATCTGTTCCGACAATCTTGGGATTTGCATGAAAATAATTGATGCCCTGATTATCATGAACAGCCGTGTAACCCGTTTCTCCCACTTTTTGAACAGCAATGGCTTTAAGCCAAGGGTCTTTAGAGAGGTCGTCCTTTTTCATTTTGGGATGCGTTTTGACAAAGATTTCAATCTGCGCAGCCACATCGATCGCCTTCTCCTTGATCATCTTCTCTCCCAATCTATTCAGAGAGGACTTGGATTCCTTTTGTGCCGTGGTGGTCAATTGCTTCAGGCTTTCGGATCCAATATCTTTAATACTCGTAATCCGGAAAGTTCCCAAATCCACACTAAAAAAGACAATAGCCCAGATGACTAAAAAGGCGACCAAAATTGGAACCAAGGTTCCAATCAATAATTTTGGTAGCAGACCCAACCCGGTTTTCTTTTTTACTGCCATAAGGTCCCTCCTTTTGAGAATCCCCCCTAAGAAGCAGGATGTCCCAATTGTTTTCTATCTTTCGGTTGAGAAAAATTCCATTACGTTTTTCTTAAACTCTCTTCTCCTCTCGTCATGTGGGATCTCTTCCCCTAACGCTTCGACAAAGGCCAATAATTTATCCTGGGGGAAAGAATCCTTTTTTTCTCCGAATTCGACAAGTTTATCATCGACGACAAAAGGAGAAACTGCACCCATTACCTTTCTCAGCTCATTCTCAATCACTGAGAAAACATTCTCTCGTACCAATTTCTTCTGAACGGGTTTCTGTTCACCTGCCTGCTCCATTAACCCCGCCTGGACAAGTTGATAAATGGTTCTTATGACCTTAAACTCATCCCAGTTAAGAAATCTTGCAACCTCTGATATACTCCTTGTCCCGTTTGACAAAGCCAGCACAGCCCATTGGTCTGGGCTGATATTCTTGCTTTCTCCGTCGCTCCGGGCGGAAAGGTAAAAAACGGCATTGTTTGAAGGGATCACCTCTCGGATCCGCTCCCATTCAATCTTTTTTGAGGACCAATTTAGGAGTAATTGTTCAGAAGGGATAGGAATGGTTCTTTCGGGAGGGGGTTCATCCGGCTCAAATGAAATTCTCCCCATCTTCCATCCCATGATAGTAAGAAAACCATATTCTCCGGAGGAATTAGGAGTCTTAGCGTGAACAATATTGCCTATCTCTAAGTACATTTCACCGTTCTCTTTGCCCTTGAAGGACAACCTTCCAGTCTTCTTCCCCATTAACAAGGGCTTAAGAATATCAAAAAGTTTCACCTGGGAAAGGTCACCAAGGAATATCTCGGGCATAGAAACCTCGAATTGAAGACCATGCAAAATAGTTGCCAAAAATTGGCACAAACTAAATATTTGCCGGATAAATTCCAATCTATTGAGATCAAAGCCTTTTTTGAGTTTATAGAAGGAATGAAAAAAATTTCCTTCAGGAGAAGGATAAGGAAGAAATTAGTCGATGGTCAGTTATTTGTCACTTCATAGTATATCTTGTCCAAATACCAATGGGGGGAAACTCAAGAAAACAGAGTTGATTTCGGGCACCATTCTTCTGACCCGATGATTGAAATTTGCAAAGACTCTGGAAATGAATCGACTGCCATAAGATCCACAGGAGTATGACTCTAAATTGTATTTACCTCCTACCGGTCCAGAAACCAAGGGGGTCATATTTTCTTATGATCCGGAGTTCGGATCGTGTTGGAGGTTTCGTTTTCTCGACTATTGGTGCGCATCTCAAGCTCCATCCAGTATTCTCAAGAACGTTCTCGACGGCGATTCCAGGGTGAGTCGAGTTGAGAATCATCTCTTTAGTTTCAGAATCAAACCTCAATATTCCATTGGTTGTTATCACTGCACAGGGGCCTCCCCCCTTTAGGCCGTTTTTCTCTCTCCAACCCTTTCCATCTCCAAAACCAGGGGAGGTCATATAACTCACCTTTTCAACGAATCGACGTTTCTCATGCTTCATGATGATCACAAACCGCTTCGAGAGCGATGCAATATCACTTCCTCCACCACTACCGGGAAGACGAATCTGAGCCCGCTCCTTTCCTCCAATGTAAGTGGTATTAAGGTTTCCAAACTGATCGATCTCAGCCCCACCGATGAAGCCTAAGCTCACCTTTCCGCTCTGCAAAAGTGCCATGATATCCATCATGGAGGTCGTCCAGATCGCCCCTTCGGTATTGGGGGCATCTCCCATCGTGTAGAGAGCATCCCCTGCGGGTCTATCCCTTAAGATTCCGTTTTCAAAGATCCCGATTGCATGACGGGCATGGGTATCCTTTGCCAGTTGGAAGGCCAAAAGGGGAAGCCTCATCCCGACAAAGACGACATCATCGTCGAGGATTTCTCGAGCCCCCGCCACAACCATCAATTCTTCCAAGGTATAATCCGATGCCATCTTGCCTCCCTGTAACCAGGTTCATCATCGTCGAAATTCGAAATCCTAATTTCGAAATCCGAAACAAATCCGAAATCTCAATTCTCAAATAGCCAAAATGTGATTGAATCGTTTTGGATTTTGGAATTTGGTCATTCGATATTGTTTCGAGCTTCGGATTTAGTCCTTCGAATTTGTGATTTTCTTAATCAGTATCCGTAATCCACTGGAAGAGATTTTCTATGGCGCTTTACCGAAAGAGATTTCATTTTCTCTTCGCCCAAAAGTCTGAGATAGGCTTCTCTGTCTCTTACCCCTAACACCCATTGATCAAGCCACTGCAGATATCCCTCTCTCTCTTTTGATTCCTGATGATAGGTCGTATATTTTTCGTGGTCTCGATTGTAGTAGCCCTGCACAGGGGATGGGTGAGCTCCCCAGGGTTCTGGAATCACGGCACTGACTAAAAACCCGGGGATAAGGGTTCGGTTCGGGTCCCTCTGGATCACTTTTTTACTGACTATTTCCTCCACGACCGCAATTATCTTTCGGGCTGCCAGAGCTGCCTCCTTGGTCACGCCGCTTCCACCCCAAAAATGGGTATTCCCTTCCTCATCCGCTCTCTGGGCCTGAACAATGGCAACGTCAGGTTTCAAAGCAGGGACTAAGACCAGTTTTTCTTTCGTATAAGGACATTCCATCTCCTTGAAGGGTTGTCCAGCCGTCATCATTCCCGTGCCCAGAAGACTTTTTGTTGGAATAAAGGGAATGCCAAGGGACCCGGCGTGAAGGGCTAAGGAAATGGTAAAATTGGTGTAATCTTCAATCTCGACCTTTCTCGGAATCTCTTCTTCGACTGCCCTTCTCAGGTTATAACCTACCCCCATGATCACATTTCCTACCCAGGCTGCAATCACCTTTTTCACACAGCCAGAACCGATCATTTGATCAAACAGCATATCCGAGATAGGACCGATGAGGGTGAGATCTTTCTTCCCTTGGCGGATGATTTCATGTCCGACCGAAAAAGGGATGGCGGCCTCCAGAGCAGCTCCCATCACGATGGAGTCACCATCCTGAATGCATCGAGATACCCCCTCCTTCATTGAAAAAAGTTTTTGCTCCATGGTCCCTATTTTTTCAACCGAATGGAATCTATCATTTCCATGAAAGATTTTTGAAAGGTTTCGTAAACCCTCTTCTCATTTCCCGAGATCAGCCCTTTCTCCCAAGCGTCCCCTTTATCTGACACCTTTGTCCCAAAGGAATCAATCGTTCTTGAATACCTAAAGAAGACAGCGTTCTCTCCCCGATAGCGAAACAGAAATTGTCCCTGAAGGGCCCACTGGGCAGGGATGACGAAGCCTTTCTTAACGATGGGCTGGAGAGAGGGAGCATCTGGGTTCCATGCCATGAATTGAGTCAAATAATCCACTTCTATTTCACCCTTCTTCACCTTCCCTTTCGAATACAATCTCTTCTCTGCGTAAGGTTTCAAAGGAGGTGTCGTCATCGGGCCAGCTTGAGGGTCCATCCTATCTGCGATCTGGACGATGAGCATCTCTTCAACCTGTTTCTCTCTGCTTTTAACAAGGAAGAAGACGTGCGTAAGCGAACTCTCTCCTGGATTCTCGTGCGAGAAAGAATGAACGAGGTTAAACTCGGAAGGTAATGTTAAAGTGAAGGGCGGTTTCTTGGAAATTAATTTTTTTCCTTGAAGATCTAAGTCCTTCTGGACAGCATCGGCCACATTTCCGGCCAACAAAAAGAAGCCGATCAACACGAAAATAAGTCTTTTCATCGCCTCTTCCTTTATGAAAGTAGAGGCTGGAGATTAGGTTTTAGGGATTGGCCAACCCCCAGACCCTAATCCCAAATCCCCAGCCAAGAATTCTTGATTATTTCTTCTTTGTGAGCAACTCTTGCAATTTCGCTCCTGCGACAGGGCTCTTTGCCAACACGTCTTTCCAGCCCTCATCGTATGCCACTTTCAGGAACTTTTCGCTCTCCGCGGGAGGCAGCGTAATCACCTGGATACCTGCTTTGAGAAGAATGGGTCGCTCCTGTTTTGCAAGATTATCAAAATCAGCAACGACCTTCTTTTCTGCTTCCGTGGCTGCTTCTGTTAAAAGATTCTGAAGCTTCTTGGGGAGCTTATTCCACGAGTTGAGGCTCATCAGGAGAGGGTTTGGGACCTGGTAAAAGCCCGGGTCTACGACGTATTTTGTCTGCTTATCCCAGCCCCAATCGCGAATCCCGACGGAAGGCCAGCAATACCCATCAACAACGTTCCTTTCGAGAGCGGAATAGACTTCCGTAGGCGGTATCACAACGGGGTTCCCGCCAAGTCCCTTTATCACTTGCAAGTACATTGGAGATACGCGAATGTTAAACCCCTTGAGGTCAGCCGTCTTGATGGGTTTTTCAAGGTAGAGGTGGAACTGTGTGCCCAGACCAAGACGTGCTACGTAATAGAGCCCGATCTTTTCGTGGAGTTGATTGATATAGGCCCAGGCACCCTTTGTTCTCTCTTCTGAGGGCGTAAAGACAGACAGCTTGAGGGCATCCACTTCAGGTAAGAGCGATACGTAGTAAGCATTAGTGGTAAATACCATATCCACCATGCCACGCTGGCAGGCTTGGACCTGATCTGGAGTTTTGACCGCCTCCGGCCCTCCGATGAACTGTATCTTCAGCTCTCCGGGATATTTCTTTGCTACCATCTGTTCCACCAAATCGGTGAAAGTTGTGAAGGCCTTGTACTCACTGGCTGTCTTGGGCCATGCGGTCACCGCTTTCAGAGTCAATGTTTCGGCTCTGGCAATCCCATGCTGAGTTGTGAATACGGCAAATGCAACAAACATGACAAGAAACGCAAAAACCAATCCCTTTTTCATGATCAACCTCCTTATATAGTTTTTATTGCACAAACCCAAAATATTTATCATCCCCCCTTCCCTAAGTTCACCCCGTTAGAAACAATGCCCTGATGCTCCGCAGTAGGGGCAGGTCGCAGAATAATTCCAGCGAGGTTTGATGCCCCGCTGGAATTTTCTAACGGGGTTCACTTCATTCCCATAAGGCTTGGGACAATCGTTGCGATACTCGGCATCGTCAAGACAAGCACGATACATAATATATCTACAATGACATAGGGGGTGACCGCCTTCCAAATATCACCCATCGTGACGTCAGGAGGTGCCACGCCCTTCATCACAAAGAGGGTAACACCAAAGGGAGGAGTGATCAACCCTGTTTCAAGGGCGATCAGCATCATCACGCCGAACCAGATTTTGTTAAATCCCAGGGCGTTAATGACGGGCATATAGATCGGAATGGTGATCATCATGATGGCCACGGTTTCCATAAAACAGCCCATAATAAGCACGACGACCAGCATGCCGATGACTATCACCACCGGCGGAATGGTAAGGTTCGTAATAAAATTCGTCATGCCTCCAGCAGCACCGGTAAAAGCTAAAATCTCACCGTAGGTGTTTGAGACAATAATGATCATGAAGATCATCGTCGTCACTTTGACCGTACTCATGGCCGATTTCTTCACAATCTCCCAGGTGAGACGCCTGTAGATGAGGGTGAGGACAAAGGCTCCAAATGTTCCTGTCGCAGCCGCTTCGGTAGGGGTTGCGATGCCGAGGAAGATGAGGCCAATGACCATAAAGATGATGAAGCCAAGGGGAATCAGGTCTCTCAAAGTAACCGTCACCTTTTCTCTCAAGGGAACACGCGGCGCAACGTACATGGGCGCTTCTTCCGGGAAGAGACGACACCATATGACGACGTAGATGAAGTAAAGTGCTGACATGATGATGCCCGCTGGAATACCAGCCATCAAAAGTTGGCCTACGTCGATATTGGCAAGGCTTGCGAGTACGACGGTGAGTGCATTGGGAGGGATGAGCGCATCAACGGTCCCGACTCCCATGAGCGGCCCGAGACTCATATTCTTGCTGTAGCCTTTTTCTAACATTTGAGGAAGCAGGATCGTTCCAAGGAGGGCGCATGTGGCGATCGTAGAGCCGCTTAAGGCGCCGATGATGACCCCCATGATAATCGCTAAGAGAGAGAGTCGGCCGCGAAGGTTGCCGAGCCATTTATCGAGCACATTGACCGCATTCAGCCCAAGGCCTGAATGGAAGATCAGTTCCCCCATCAGGATGAAAAAGGGTACAGGGAGAAGCGTAAAGGTTGTAATGGAAGTGAAGGCCCCCGTCACCACTCCGATTAGGCCCGGTAATCCTCCCAGAAAAAAATAGGCGGCAACCATATTGACAACGAGAAAGGCAAAGGCAATGGGCAAGTTGGTGAGAAGCAGGAAAACCATGCCCCCAAAAAGCAAACTGACGATCAGCCACCATTCCATAGGTTACCTTTCGTTCCTCGTGACAACGAGCTTACTCCAGGCCGTCCTGAAAAACTGGATGGTCAGAAGGATGCTGCCTATGGGAATGATGATGAACACAGCGGATTTCGGAATAGTGATTGCCCTCACGTCGGTTACCCCGTGTATCAAACAGTCACACAAATGGAGGATGCCGAGATAGACGAGCAGAGCACAGGTCAGCCCGCCGATGACAGACATGACACCATCAAGAGCATTCTTGGCTTTCTCGCTGAGATGAACGTAGATGATATCCGTCGTGATATGCCCTGCTTCTCTCAAAAGCCAGGTGGTTCCGAGGAAAACAATCCACAACAAGGCATATTCCGTCATCGGGATGATCCAGATCGTCGTCTGATTAAATAAGAATCGCATGAAGATGGTGTAACAGACAGCAGCCGTTATAAACACGAGTATGACAGCCGCGCAACCTGCCATCACGTCTAACAGCTTATCGAAAAACTTCCAGAATCCTTTCTTTGGGCCTTCCTTTTTCTCAGAAGCCTCTTCCATCTTCTACTCACCCCTGTATCGTTGCCAATCGATTCCCCGAGGCGGAACGACCTGCCCTCTGCTTCAATCTTTCCCACTCCTCATCCACATCCGTTTGAATCTGTTTGACCTGCTCCTCCTTCAAGTGTCTATATCTTCCCTGTTTCAACAGGTACTCCCGGACGGGGAGGCGGCGCGGCTGATGGTTGATCGTGTATCTCCTCCTTCCATCTTCTACCTCATAAAGCGGAAAGACATTCGTTTCAACAGAGAGGATGGATAACTCCGGGGAAATGTCGGACGGTGTTTTCCATCCTGTTGGACAAGGAACGAGCATATGAATGAATTTTGTACCCCGGATGCTCTTTGCCTTCATAATTTTCTGCTGAAGATCGCGTGGGAACCCAATCGTGGCCGTTGCGGAATATGGGTTATAATGGGCGGCCATGATCTCCATGATATTCTTTTTTCGACGAGGATTGCCCTCAGGAGTCGTTCCCGTCCAGGCATAGGAAGGGGTTGCCGAGCTCACCTGAATTCCGGTGTTCATATAAGCTTCGTTATCGAGGCAGACGTAGAGGATGTCATCGTTGTTTTTCGCCACGCCGGAAAGGGCCTGCAAACCAATATCAAAGGTTCCTCCATCACCTGCAAAGGCCAGCACCTGAATATCATCCTTCCCCTGAATCTTGAGGGCATTTGAGATCCCGGCCGCAGTCGGTGCGGCGATCTCAAAAGCAGAATGAATCGTCGGGACACCATAAGCGGTGTTAGGATATACCCCTCCTATGGCCCCTTCGCAGGAAGGAACAATCACGGCGATGGTTCGAGGCCCCATCGCCTGAAGGACAAGTTTCATGCCGATAGCGAGTCCGCAGCCTGCACACGCCGCATGACCGGGCCTTAGCAAATTGGGCTCTTGAGTCAACGAAACCATATTAGTTTTTCCTAACCTTCAAGCAACTGATTCTCGAATTCCAATTTCTACCGGTCATTAAGTCACTGGTAATCAAGTCATTGACCTAATGACTGTAACCGAGGTTGGTATTTGGTGCTTACCCTTCCTCCGTAACCCATACCGGTTTGTCGAATGGCTCAGATCGGTTGATGGCGTCCAGAGCAATTTTTTCAATCACTTCAGGCGTGACATCCGTGCCCCCGATCCCTGCAATATAGCTGTAGGTGAGTGGATGGTCTGAAGAATGGATCAGTGCTGCTCTCAACTCCTGACAAAA
>Ga0315282_10001186_pt1 | contig 50071 bp, 40 predicted proteins | sample YL17G07_20_MG_FD_203693 | JGI IMG/M metagenome (GOLD analysis project Ga0315282, IMG submission 203693) | Sediment microbial communities from Yellowstone Lake, YNP, Wyoming, USA - YL17G07_20 | ecosystem: Environmental > Aquatic > Freshwater > Lake > Sediment | place: USA: Wyoming | collected...
TCCTCCCGTCTCGTCTACCTCAAGAACAATTACGCCGCCGCGGGGACCTCGTCGTTCGTCATGGATACGACGGTCCTCAACGACGCCTTCAGCCAGTACATCGCCGGCGGCTCCATCGCCGTCGGGGACTTCAACGGCGATGGCCTGAAGGATTTCTTCTTCATCCGCAACGGCGTCGACGCGTTCAGCTACACCAATTTCTACGCTATCATGTACATCAACGTCGGCACGGCGACGGTCCCGAAGTTCGACGCCAGGACGAGCTCGTCCAACCTGGACTTCACCTCCATGTTCCAGACGGCCGGGGTCTACATCAACTGGCTGGCCAATCACATCTGCGCCGTCGACATCGACAAGGACGGCGACCTCGACCTCTTGGCCATCAGCCAAAACAAGGTCTTCCTCCTCCGCAACCCGGGCTCGAAGTTCTATACCAACCTCAAGAAGTGGACGATCACCGAGCTGAGCTACAGCGCGAACACCGGTTTCGCCTCGACGGGCAACGTCACCGGCACGGACGGCCTGAGCTACACGGCCCGGGGCGGTTCCTGCATCTCCGCCGCGGACTTCGACAACGACGGCGATATCGACATCGTCTGCGGCTCCGTCAACAACTACAACTATCTCGTCTATTACAAGAACGACGGCACGGGATATTTCACCAGGCAGACAATCGCCATCCCAACCGCATCGTGCACCGGACCGTGCGGTCTCGCCGCCAGGGACTTCACCGGCGACGGCCGGGTGGACATCTTCGGGGCGGGCGACGCCTGGTGCGCCGGCAACCAGTCCCACATGTGGATCATGAGAAACGCCGGCGTGTCGGGAGGGAACGTGTCGTGGACCTTCCAGTGCCTGAACAGCGGCAATCCGATCATCCCGCCCTACTACGACACGGACATCGTCCTGCCGATCGACTACGACAAGGACGGCGACATGGACATCATCGTCGATGACGCCAACCATTCGGGCGACTATTACCTCGTCGTCAACCTTCTGGCCGACGTCTTCGCCCTGAACGGCTACGCTCAGTCCCTGAACGTCGCTGGCAGCCTTGACTCGAGCCGCTACGCCATCACCAGCGTCCGCGTCACGCGGCTCGTCCAGAGCTGGCGGGGCAAGTCGAGCGACGGCCTGGAGGTCGCACTGTACTTCTCCTCCAACGGCGGCGCCAACTGGGAGCTGTACGGCACCTGGACGGGCAGCGGCATCACGACAGTGACCAATTCCGCCGCGGACGCCGGCTGGTACGAGTTCAAGAACTTCGGCACCAACCTCCGGTGGCGGGCCGTCCTGACGGCGACCGAGGACGCCATGGCGGAATACACCGGGGCCTCCTACGACACGCCCCAGATCTTCTCCCTCGCCCTCGAGTACAAGTACGTCGACCGCCGGGAATACTCGCGGTCCTCGGCGGCCGCGACCATCGTCACCACGAGCGGCGAAAAGAAGGACATCATCATCTCGTCATCGTTCATCTATCCCGGCTGGGAAGGCCAGCTGAGGGCCTATGATGTGACGGCGGCGGCCATCGGCAGCGGCAGCTATTCGACGCTGACGACCCTGACCACTTCGGACCTGAGCTCCTCGACCGGCCGGACCACGGAAGCGGGAACCGAAATCCTCTGGGACGCCGGGAAGATCCTGGCCGCCCGCAGCTCCTCGGACCGCAAGATCTATACGGCCATCCGCCCCGGCAAGGACCTGAGCCAGGCCTTGCAGAGGATCGAGTTCACGGCCGCCAACGTCGATACCCTGGCGCCTTTCCTGCAGGACCCCAACAACGACAACGACCTCCTCATCGAGTTCATCCGCGGCACGGACCGCGACTGGAAGCTCGGCGACATCAACCATTCGACGCCGCTCGTCGTCGGCCCGCCGAGCGGAACCGCCTACCTGATGGGCGACGGCTATTCCGACTTCAAAACGGCCCAGGTAAGCCGGCTCAAGGTCGTTTACGTCGGCGGCAACGACGGTATGCTTCATTGTTTCAACGCCACGACCGGCGCCGAGATCTGGGGCTTCATCCCCTACAACCTCCTGCCCAAGCTTCAGAAGCAGTGGGCCGTGGACAGCGTGAACGCCACGCGCTATTACTCCCATGACGTCTTCGTCGACGGCTCGCCCTCCTCTTCCGACGTCTATATCAACGGCGAATGGCGGACCGTTCTGATCTGCGGCCAGGGCCCGGGCTACGGCAGCTCCGTGGCCGGCGGGCACAACTATTATTTCGCCCTGGACGTCACCAACCCCGAGGATCCTCTGCCTCTGGGGGAGATTTCGCATCTCGACGCCTCCGGCGACGACACGATGGGCGAGACCTGGTCGACGCCGAGCATCGCCAAGGTCAACGTCTCCGGCACCGACCGTTGGCTGGCCTTTGTCGGCTCCGGCTACGACAATATCGGCAAGGGTATCGCCGGCCGCACGTTCTACGCCTTCCGGGTCGACACCGGAGAGGTCATCTGGACATCAACCATCACGGACGTCGACACCAGCCTTCTCGCCTCGCCGCACGTCCCCTACACGAACATCCTGGCATCTTTCGTCGGCTCCCCGGCCACCGTCGACAACGACAGCGACGGCTACACCGAGTACGTCTATGCCGGCGACCTCGACGGGCGGCTGTACCGCTTCGACGTCACAAGCTCCCTCCTCAGCGCCTGGACCATCACGGCCATCTACACCGACTACAACCACTACCCGATCATCACCAAGCCCGCCGTCTGGCTCGATCCGTTCTCCTCGAGCAAGTACCCGAAAGTCCTGTTCGGGACGGGCGGCGATGACGCCGCGCCCTCCAACCGGAACTATTCGTTCGTCGCCGTGACGGACGCGGGCGCGACGGCCGCCACGGTCGACTGGTACATGGGCGTGGCCCTCGATCTCGACCTGTCCGCTGACAAGAGGGTCGGCGAGCTCGACCTGGGCTACAAGGTCTGGGCCGACCCGGTCATCTCGGACTACACGGTCTACTTCACGACCCTGAACGGCAGCATCGAAAGCGTCAACCCCTGCCTCAACCTGGGCGCCTCCGGGCGCCTTTACGCCCGCCAGCTCCGTTACTCCACGGGCGTCCCGATCGGCGGCTCGGCCCTCCGGTCGTCGACGAGCTCCACGCCGCCCGAGTACCTCGAGCTGGTCAGCAAGGCCCGCCGGGCCGTGACCGTGGGCGAGATCGAGCAGACGGCGGCGCCGGAGAGCATCAGCAAGAGAAAGGTGTACATCCAGGAATACAATTCGACGGTCGAAATGCTGGCCAATCCGGTCGGCGCCCTGCTGAAGATCAAGTCCTGGCGCGAGGTTTACCAGGTCATCCGCTGAGCATGAAGAGCGAGAGGGACAGCCCCCCGGAGGGGACTGTCCCCTTTTCCCTCCCGTGCTTCGGCCTGGAGCGTTAGCTTGACGAAGGCCCCCGGGGATGCGAAAATTGTGAAGGTGGGTTTTTCATGAAAAAGATTGTTTCGGCCGCCGTTTTCCTGATCCTCGCCGGCGGCCTCTACGGCCAGAGCCTCGTCGAGCTCTCCCGCCGGGAGAAAGCCCGCCGGGAAAGCTTCAAGGGAAAACAAGCCAAGGTCATCACCAACACGGACCTGGCCCAGGTCAAGAAGCGGCCCGCGATCCTCGTCGCCCCGTCGGAGGCCGTCCCGCAAGAGGGCGCCGCTGCGGCCGATGGCCAGCCGTCTCAGGGCGCCGGCGGCGCTTCCGATCCCGACGTCATGGTGCCGACCGTCATCGCGAACGGGCCCACGATCACCGGCCCCGCGGCGGCAGCCCTGCCGACGTCGGCCAAGGACCTCGAGGCCAAGCTCAAGGCCGCCGAGGATCTCGTCGCCCTCCTGACGGACAAGATGAACATGCTCCTCCAGCAGAAGGAGAACACGAACAGCGTCAACCCCCTGGACATGGTCATGCAGCAGATCGACGAGACGAACCGGAAGCTGACCGAGGCCCGGGACGAAGTCGACAGCCTGAAGGCCCGGCTCGAAACCGCCGGGAAGAAGCGGCCGGAAAACCGCTAGGACCCGGCCCTCCCGCCGGGAGGCCCCGGCGCCTCCCCCCGCGACCCCGAAAACGCCCGTCCGTCCGGGCCGTCCGTCACTTGTACGCCGGCGCGATCCCCATGTTGGTGAACATGAACGACCACGTGTCGGCGAGGATGTCGATCATCTTGCTCAGGTTGCTCGAGCCGTGGCCCGAGCGCGTCTCGATGCGGATGAGAACGGGGTTGGCGCAGGCCTGTCTCTCCTGGAGCGTGGCGGCGAACTTGAATGAGTGGGCGGGCACGACGCGGTCGTCGTGGTCGGCCGTCGTCACCAGCGTGGCCGGGTAGCAGACGCCGGCCTTGAGGTTGTGCAGGGGCGAATAGGCGTAGAGGTTCCGGAAGTCCTTCTCCTTGTCGCTCGAGCCGTATTCCACCGCCCATCCCCAGCCGACCGTGAACTTGTGATAACGGAGCATGTCCATGACGCCGACCGCCGGGAAGCAGACCCGGAAGAGGTCGGGCCGCTGGGTCATGACGGCGCCGATGAGCAGGCCGCCGTTCGAGCCGCCCGCGACGGCCAGCCGGTCCCGCGACGTATATTTTTCCCGGATGAGGTACTCGGCCGCGGCGATGAAGTCGTCGAAGACATTTTGCTTTTTGAGGAGCATCCCGGCCTTATGCCAGGCCTCGCCGTATTCGCCGCCGCCGCGGATGTTGGGCAGGGCGAAGACGCCGCCGTTCTCGAGGAGGACGAGCATCCCGGCGTTGAACGCCGGCTGCTCGCTGATGTTGAAGCCGCCGTAGGCCGTGAGGTAGGCCGGACTCCGGCCGTCAAGCTCCAGGCCCTTCTTGTGGACGATGAACATCGGGATTTTCGTTCCGTCCTTGCTCGCATAGAAAACCTGCCGGGTCTCGTAAGCGGCGGGATCGAACTTGACCTCGCTCTTGCGGAAGACCTCGGAGCGGCCCGTGGCCGGGTCGTACTTGTAGATCGTCGGCGGGCAGGTGAACGACGTGAAGGTGTAGAAGAGGACCTTCTCCTCCCTCTTCCCGTTCACGCCGCCGGACGTGCCCAGGGCGGGCAGCTCGATTTCCCTGACGGGCTTGCCGGAGAGGTCGTGCTGGTAAATCTTCGTGTTGGCGTCCTTGAGATAGTTGCAGAAAAGGTAGCCCGCCGTCGCGCTGGCGCCGGTCAGGACCTCGGGCTTCTCGGGAATGACGGTCTGCCATTTTTCCTTGGCCGGCTGTTGGGGGTCGATGAGCACGACCCGGAAGTTCGGCGCGTCGACATTGGTGTAGACGAGGACCTTGTCTCCCAGGGCGTCGACCGGGGAGCTGTCGAAATCGAATCCCGTGACGAGCGGCTCGAAGCGGCTGTCCTTCCGGGCGAGGTCCTTGACGTAGAGCTCGTTCCCGCTTGTCCCCTCGGAGACGGTGAGGAAGAGGAGTTTCTCGTCCTCGGTCGTCCCGGCGCCGAGATAGCGCAGGGGGTGTTCCTTGTCTTCGTAGACCAGGACGTCTTTCTCCTGGGGATCGCCGAGCTTATGGAAGAAGACTTTCTGGAACTCGTTCTTGGCCTTGAGCTCCTGGCCGGGCGCGGGCTTGTCGTAGCCGCTGTAATAGAAGCCGTCCCCCTGCCAGGCCGCGCCGCCGAACTTCACCCACTGGATGCGATCGGTCAGCTCCTTGCGGGTCGCGATCTCCATGACGCGGATCTCCGACCAGTCGGAGCCGGCTTCGCCCCGCGACAGGGCGACGTAGCGGTCGTTTCCGGAAACGCTGATGATGCTGAGGCGCACCGTGCCGTCCGGCGACAGGGCGTTGGGGTCGTAGAAGACCTCGGGCGTCCCGTCCAGGCCCTTCTGGATGTAGCAGACGGACTGGTTCTGGAGCCCGTCGTTCTTATAGAAGAAGTAATATTCCCCGGCCCGGAAAGGCGATGAATAGCGGGGATAATTGTAAATCTCGGTCAGCCTCTGCTTGATCTTCTCCCGGAAGGGGATCTTGCCGAGGAAGCCGAAGGTCACGGCGTTCTCGGCCTGGACCCAGGCCTTGACGTCCTCGGCGTTGTCGTCCTCGAGCCAGCGGTAGGGATCGGGGACCTTGGTGCCGAAATAGTCGTCGACCTGGTCGACCTTCCTCGTCGCCGGGTAAGACGGCCGCTCCGGGGCCTTCTGACAGGCCGCGAAAGCCAGAAGCGCAGTCATCGCCAATAACACCAGGGCCGTTTTTCGCATTGGATCTCCTTCATTCCCATTTTCAACTGCCGCCTTTTTAACACAAGCGCGGCACGGAGTCAAAATCGCCGCGCCTCTGCAGGACGGGTCCTGTCCGCCGGCGTCTCATCAGGGATGTCGAGCTCGGGGTGTTCCGGCAGATCGCGACGTCTTCGGAGCGACCCGCACCGGCGTGGTTGAGATCTCGAAACCGCGCCGGTGATAGATATCTGAAACGAGCCGGAGTCTCTCTCCTTCCCCCGGCGGAACTCGTTTAAGGCATTTCGCACAAGTGCAGCCTCGAGTTCTCGGCCGCGCTTGGGCTGCTCCCTCCTCAGGCTCCGGTCGCTGCCGGCCTGCTCATGCCTCCCTCCGGGAAGCACCCCGCAGCTCTCCTTCTTTTCAGAACTCCACTCTTTGTCGGACGGGTGGCACGGTGCTAGTCACTGCCCGCCCGCAACGGAGCTCGGCGCTCTGGCGCTGGAAAGCGAAGGGATGCCAAGGACTATTTGAGCAACGCTCCACAAGGATCATGGGAAGCCTGGATTAAACAAAGCGGGCCATGGAGCCCATATCAAAGGGCGGGTATCTCAGAGCGACGTGAGGACGGACAGTGACGCGCCGGGACAGGACCCGCCCGGCTCCTTATTTTCCTAAGTCGACGTCGTCGGGAAGTTCGTTGACGTCCGTCGTCCGGTCGTAGGGGAAATGGGCTGCGAGCTTGAGCCCGGCTTCCCCGATCGCCTCAACCAGGCCCTCGGTGAATTCGCCCTTGCGGAAATGTCCCGCGAGGATCGAGGCCAGGGATTCCCAGAACTCCTGGCCGGCGCAGGCGTGGATGCCCTCGTCGCCGAGGATGACGAACTTCCGCCGGGAGGGAACGATGAAGAACAGGATGCCGTTCCTCGCCTTGGTCCGGTTCATGTTCAGCCGGACGAAGGCTCTTTCGGCGACCCGCCGGACGGGCCCCCAGAAGAACGGGGCGACGGAGACGCGGATTTCGCCAGATGTCCTGACCTCGGCGTCCTGGATGGCCTTTTTCACCAGTTCGACGTCGACCGCTTTCATCAGCTTGCGCCGGCTGTGGACCGTCATTTTCTCCTCCCTCACCACGACCCGGAAGCGCCGCCGCCGCCCGAGCGGCCGCCTCCGCCGCTGAATCCGCCGCCTCCTCCTCCGCCGCCGCGGCCGCCGCCCGAAAGGATGCTGAAAAGAAGCCACAGGGCCAGCGACGGATGGGTGATGAAGAGAATCAAGAAAAAGACGGCGGCCACGATGACGAAGATCTTGTTGACGGTCGTGAGGCCGCGCCCGACCCCCTGCGACGGCCTCCCTCCTTCCGCCCGGCCAGAAATGAGCGACAGGAGGTCTCCGACGGCCTCGGTGACGGCGGCGTCCGTCCGGCCGCTCTGGAAGCCGGGCAGGAGGACCTCGCGGATGATGCGCGAGGCCCTGGCGTCGGGGACCCGGTCCTCGAGACCGTAGCCGACCTCGATCCGGACCCGGCGGTCCCCTGCCATGATGAAGAGGACGAGGCCGTCGTCGAGCCCCTTGCGGCCCACCTTCCAGGCCTCGAAGGCCTTGACGGCCCACTCCTCGATGGAGGCGTCGCCCGTCGTCCGGCCCACGTAGAGGAGGACCTGGTAACCGGTCTCGCTTTGGAAAGCGCCGAGACGGTCATCGAGCGAAGCGAGCGTGTCCGGCGAAAGGAAGCTGGCCGCGTCCGTCGCCCAGCGGGCCGGCGCGGGCGGGACCTTGATGTCCTGGGCCGCGAGGAACGTTCCCGCGGAGACGAGCAGGGCGGCGAGGAGAGCGATCGATCGGAGGCGGGCCGGCATCGGAGAATCGCCGCGCCTAGAACTTCACCTTGGGGGCCGTCTCGGCGCCGGCCTGGGCCTTGAAGTAAGGCTTCTCGTTGAACCGCGAGCCGAAGAAACCGGCGATGATGACGGTGGGGAAGCTCATCCGCTTGGTGTTGAAGGCCTGGGCCGCCTCGTTGAAGCGCATGCGCTCGACGGCGATGCGGTTTTCCGTGCCCTCGAGCTGGGCCTGGAGCTCCTTGAAATTCTCCGTCGCCTTGAGATCGGGATATTTTTCCATGACGACGAGCAGGCGGGAGAGGGCCGAGGACAGGCCGTCCTGGGCCTCCTGGAACTTGGCGAACATCTGCGGGTTGAGCTTATCGGCCGAGACCTGAATCTGACCGACCTTGGCCCGGGCTTCGGTCACGGCGGTGAAGGTCGACTTTTCGAAGTCGGCCGCGCCCTTGACCGTCTCCACCAGATTCGGGACGAGGTCCGCCCGCCGCTGATACTGGTTTTCGACTTGGGCCCATTGGGCCTGGACCTTCTGGTCGAGCCGGACAAGCCCGTTGTAGAGGCCGGTCGTCCACAGGGCCGCGATGATGATCCCCAGGACGATGACGCCCAGGCAGCCGATGATGAATTTCTTGTTGGCCATTCCTCTCTCTCCCTTCCTTGAGAAGTGAATCCCTGAAGGCGGGGATATTCGTCTATTGTAGGGGCGCGCGCCGGGAATATCAAGATCATCATCTTTGCCAGGGGCCCGGCGAGCGGGTATAATGAGCCCATGAACAAAATCGCCATCCTGACGAGAGATTGCGCGGGCGTCAACGCGGCCATCCGGGCGGCGGTCAGGACCGCGGCCGCAGCTCAGGTCGAGGTCCTCGGCGTCCTGCGCGGCTACGAAGGCCTCATCGACGGAGATTTCGTGGCCCTCAACCGCCGCTCCGTCTCGAGCATCATCAACCTCGGCGGGACCATCCTCAAGACGGCCCGCTCGGAGCGCTTCTATCAGGCCGGGTACCAGGAGAGGGCCGTCAAGAACATCCATGACGCCGCGATCGAGGGCCTCCTCGTCATCGGCGGCAACGGCACGCTCGCGGGCGCCCACCTCCTGGCTTCCGAATACGGCATCGCCACCGTCGGCATCCCGGCGACCATCGACAACGACGTCAACGGCGTCGAGGCCGCGATCGGCGCCGATACGTCCGTCAACGTCGCTCTCGACGCCCTGGACAAGATCCGGGACACGGCCACCAGCCTGGAAAGGATCTTCATCGTCGAAGTCATGGGCCGCAACTGCGGTCATATCGCCATGCAGGTCGCCCTGGCCGGCGGCTGCGAGGAGGTCCTGCTTCCCGAGCGGGACATCGACATCGAGGCCATGTGCCGCGAGATAAAGGCCGGCCATGTCCGGGGCAAGGTCAGCTGGATCGTCGTCACGGCCGAAGGAAGGGCCAAAGCCCAGGACGTGGCCGCCGCCGTCACCCTGGGCACGGGGCTCGAAACGAGGATCGCCGTCCTCGGCCACATCCAGAGAGGCGGCCGGCCGACGGCCATCGACCGGATCCTGGCGGCCCGCTTGGCCCACGCCGCCTTCGAGGCCCTGACCGAGGGGAAGTCCGACGTCTGCGTCCACATCAAGAACGGCAACGCGGCGCTCCTGCCGCTCGGAGAGGCCATCCGGCCCAAGGTCTGCGAGGTCGCGGACGACTACCACCTCCTCAAGGTCCTGGCGTAATTATTCCGGCGCCGCCCGGACGCCCCTGTGCTAAAATGAGGCCGGCTCGAGAACCCGCGGGCGAGGTGCAACCATGGCCAACGTCGTCAGCCTCATCATGGCGGGCGGGCAGGGCAGTCGGCTCTACCCCCTGACCAAGGTCCGAAGCAAGCCGGCCGTCCCGATCGCCGGCAGGTTCCGCCTCATCGACGTCTCGATCAGCAACTGCATCCACTCCGACTTCCGGAAGATCTTCGTCCTGACCCAGTTCTCGAGCGAATCGCTCCATCGTCACATCTTCACGACCTACCGCTTCGACAATTTCCACCAGGATTTCATCACCCTCCTCTCGGCCCAGCAGACGCTCGAAAACCGGAACTGGTACCAGGGCACGGCCGACGCCGTCCGGCAGAACCTCGGCTTCATCGAGAACGTCGGCGACCTCGTCCTCATTCTTTCCGGCGACCATCTCTACAGGATGGACTACCGGAAGTTCGTCGAGTCGCACCTGGCCTCCGGCGCTGAGATCAGCATCGCCGTCACGCCGGTCGCGGCCGCACGGGCGCCGGAGTTCGGCGTCATGAAGGTCAACCAGCGGGGCCGGATCACGGAATTTTTCGAGAAGCCGAAGAGCGCGGCCGACATCGAGCGGATGAAGGCCCCGGGAGAGATCCTCCGGCGGGCCGGCCTGCCGGACGACAAAACCCACCTCGCTTCCATGGGCATCTACCTCTTCGACCGCCGGACCCTCCAAGATCTCCTGACCCACACCGACTCCCGGGACTTCGGCCGGGAGGTCATCCCGCTGGCCATCCGGGACCGCAAGGTGTACGGCCACTTCTTCGACGGATACTGGGAGGACATCGGCACCATCCCCAGCTTCTTCGAGGCCCACATGGACCTCGCCCGCCCCCTGCCGAAATTCAACTTCTACGACGAGCAGAAGCCGATCTTCACCCACGCCCGCTTCCTCCCCGGCTCCAAGATCCTCGGCTCGGAGGTCGAGAGCGCCGTCCTGTGCGAGGGAAGTATCGTCAACCGCTCCCGCGTCCGAGAGTCGATCATCGGCATCCGCTCGCGGATCGGCGAGAACTGCCGGCTGGAGCGGACGGTCGTCATGGGAGCCGATTACTTCGAATCGCGGGACGATCTCGCCAGGAACCGTGACGCGGGCGTCCCCGCCGTCGGCATCGGCCCGGATTCGGAGGTCCGTAACGCTATCATCGACAAAAACGCCCGCATCGGCGCCGGCGTCAAGCTCGTCAATAGGAACGGCGCGGCCGAGGCGGCCGCGGAGAATTACGTCATCGTCAACGGCATCATCGTCGTCCCCAAGGACGCCGTCATCCCCGACGGGACGATCATTTAGCAGCGGGAGGTTTCAGACATGCGGTCATTGCGAGCGGCGGTCATTCTTCTCTTCGTCCTGGCGTGCGTCGTCCCGGCCCGCCTGCCGGCGCAGATGGCGGGCGAGCTCATCAGGAGCGGTCCCTCCTTTTCCGTGTGGTGGACGACGGGGACGGCCAAGATCATGAAGGCCGATCCCCTGCCGGCCCGCCGCTCCGGGGCGGTCGTCATCCAGGCCGCCCGCAATGAGTACGAGCCGTTCCAGATCGTCCTCGTCCCGAAGAAGGCCGCGAGCGGCGTCCGGGTGGAAGCCGGGGCCCTGCGGCACAAGTCGGGAGCGGAGATCGCCGCCGCGAACATCGCCGTCGCCCGCGTGGGCTACGTCACGGTGACGCGCCCGACGGACGAGTACGGCGCGGCCGGCGACTGGCCCGATCCCCTGCCTCCGTACGACGGCCCGTTCGCCGCGGCGGCCGGCGAGAACTGCCCCCTCTGGGTCACCGTGTACGTGCCGGAGGAAGCGCCGGCCGGCGATTATGAAGGCCGGGTCGCCATCTCATCGGACGAATGGTCCGTCGAGGTGCCGGTCCACCTTCACGTCTGGAACTTCACCCTGCCGAAGACGTCGAGCATCCGATCCTCTTTCGGTCTTATATCGAGCGACATCAAGGCCTACCACAACCTGACGACGCGCGAGGAGATAGAGAAGGTTTACGATCTCTACCTGGAGAATTTCCGGGCCCACCGCGTGGCCCCGACGACTTTCCTCGATATGTACCCTCTCAGCGTCAAGTTTTCGGGAATCCCCTGGCAGGGGGGAGAATTCGTCTCCAGTCCCGTCCACGGCGGCCGCCGGGCCCTGAAGATCGTCGACGCCGCCGTCAACGAGGCGGTCGAGGCGTCGTGCGCCGAGCCCGTCGCCGTCACCGGCGGGGTCCCCTACCGGCTGGCCTGGTGGGCCAGGACGGAAAAAGAGGGGCAGGACTACACGGTTTTCGTCCAGGCCCTCGACGCCGACGGCGCGCCCGTCCACGCCCTCAACCTGATCAAGACGTTCAAGGGCTCGGAGGAGTGGAAGCAGGAGGCGCTGGAACCGCAGGCCTACCCGCCCGCGATCAAATCCGTCGTCGTCCGCCTCTTCCCGACCTTCCGCGACGAGGCGGGGACCTTCACCGGGACGGCCTGGTTCGACGACGTTTCCTGGACGGCCGGAGGAGACGGCGGCAATCTCCTCCCCGGCGGCGATTTCGAGATGGATATCGACGCCATGTCCGTCGAAACCGATTTCCGGGAGTTCGACCGGGGCGCGCGGCGAGCCCTCGACGAGCTCGGCTTCAATTCCTTCGATCTCCTCGTCAAGGGGATCGGCACGGGCTCGTTCTATTCCCGGAAGGAAGGGATGTTCGGAGGCTTCCGCCAGGGCACGCCGGAATACGACCGTCTCCTCAGCCGGCACCTCGGCCAGGTCCAGAAGCACCTGGAGGAGAACGGCTGGCTGGGCAGAGAATATCTCTACTGGTTCGACGAGCCGGACCCCAAGGACTATCCCTTCGTCCGCGAGGGCATGATCAATATCCGCAAGAACGCCTCCAAGCTGACCCGCTTCATCACCGAGCACCGCCCCGGCCCGGACATCATGGACGTCTCCGAAATCAGCTGCACGATCTTCCACCGGGTCGACCCGGCCGCCGTGGCCGCTCTCTCGGCTAAGGGCAGGGAGTTCTGGTCCTATCTGTGCACCGCTCCCAAGGGGCGCTGGGTGTCGCTCTTCATCGATCGCCCGGCCGTCAACCTGAGGATGTGGCTGTGGATGTCGCAGAAGTTCGGTCTCAAGGGGATCCTCGTCTGGCGGGCCAACTATTGGTCGAGCCCGACCCTCTTCCCGCCCGGAGAGCTCCAGAATCCCTGGCAGGACCCGATGTCCTACACGGTTGGCTACGGTGTCCCCTACGGCCAGGTCAGCCTGTGGGGGAACGGCGACGGCCGCTTCCTCTATCCTCCGAACAGGCGCCCGGGCAAGGACTCGGTCAAGTACCTGACCGGACCGGTCAATTCCATCCGCTGGGAGCTCCTCAGGGAAGGCATCGAGGACTACGAGTACTTCAAGCTCCTGGAGAAGGCCGTCCGCGAAGCGCCGGCGAAAGCGGCCGGGGCCGCCCGCGACGCCGCGACTCTTCTGCGCTTCCCCGATTCGCTCTTCAAGTCCGGCCAGGAATACACCAAGGACGCCGGGGCGCTGCTCGAGCACAGGCGGCGGATAGCGGAGGCCGTCGAGAAACTGACGACGGCCAAGTAGGCGGCCGCCTCAGGCCCGCATGAGGTCGAGAAAGGCCGACTCGAGCTCGGCCGGGCCCGCCGGCCGGTAACGGGAGAGAAACTCCGGCAGGGCCGACCGGGCCGCGATTTCGCCCCGCCTGAGGACGATGAAATCGTCGCTCGTCCGGATGATCTCCGCCAGCATGTGCGAGCTCAGCAGGACGGCCGTCCCTCCGTTTCGCGCCTCGGCCAGCAGGTCGCGGAGCCGCCTGACGGACGGAGGGTCGAGAGCGGCGAAAGGCTCATCGACGACGAGCAGGTCGGGCCCGACGGCCAGGCTCTGGAGGCAGGCGAATTTCTTGGCATTCCCCGCCGAATAGGTCCCCGGCCTCCTCTCGAGAAGGGCGGGATCGAAGAAGAGTTGTTCACAGACCCTCCGCACGGCGGCCGACCATTTCGCCCCGCCGAACCCGGCCGAGCGACCGGTCAGGTCGAGCAGGCTCCGCCCACAAAGCCAAGGCAGAAATACGGGATGGTCGGGAATGTAGCCGATCCGGCCGGCCGCCGTCTCAACGGCGCCCGCGTCCGGTTTCAGGAAGCCGAGGATGATTCTCAAGGTGGTCGTTTTCCCGGCCCCGTTTTCGCCGAGCAGGGCGGTCGTCCGGCCCCTGGCCAACGAAAAACTCACGTCCCGGACGGCCGGGACCGGGCCGAAGCTTTTGCGCAGTCCCGTTACGCGCAGCATCAGGCCCTCCCCTCCTTCCGGAGCTCGAGCCGCCGGAGGAGCGCCCTTTGCAGGGCGAGCGCGGCCGCCAGACCGACGGCCGCGACCAAGGCCCCGGCCCGGAGCCGCGGCGAAACGATCAGGTTGGGGAAGACGGCCGTGAAGCCGAGGAACTTGAGCCGGGAGACGAGGTCCGGGAATTTCCCCGCCTCGAGATGGTCGATGAAGGCCGACCGCGAGGCGGCCGAGGCAAGCAGTCCGAGAAGCGAAGCCGCCTGGGCCAGCAGGATGACGACCACGTTGGAGCCGCCCTTGAGGAAATGACTGAGCGCCCCGGCCGCGCCGATATAATAAAAGCCGGCCAGAAGCCCGAGACCGAATTGGAGGCCCCAGTTCGGATCGAACCGGCCGCGGGCCAGGCTCCACAGGGCGAGACCGATGAAGACGGCGGCGGCGTACGCGCCGGCCGAGGCGGCCAGCGCGAAATTCTTCCGCCAGAGAAAGCGCCGAAAAACGCCCCGGAGAAAAATGACGTTCTCCAGGGCCCCGCTCGAAATCTCGGTCCCCGCCATGTCCTGCGCGGCGACGAGGAAAACGTAGGGGAAAAAGAAGAGGAAGAACTTCATCGCCGTGCCGCAGGAGCCCCGCGCGGCCACAAAGGCCAGGAAAGCGGGCAGGAGCGCGGCCAGGGCGACGCTGAACCTCGAGGCCCGGAGCTTCGCGGCCGTCAGGCTCATGGTCAGCGGGAAAACATTTTTTTCAGGCATTCTCGAAGGTCCTCCCGGCGCCGGCCGTAATCTTTATAGGGATCGTCCCTGTAAACCTCCCGCCCCGCCGCGAGAAGGGCCTTGTGGGGGATCATGTCCACTCCGAACCTCCGGAAAAGGCTTTTTCTCCTGTCCAGGACGACGGGCAGGGTCCAGGCGAACTTTTCCAGGAAGGCGCGGAGGGTATCTTCCGGGCCGCAGTAGACGCCGACGACGGTCACGGGGAAGCCGCCCTTGTCGATGAGGCGCCGCGATTCGAAGAGGTCGTCATAGCACGAGGCGCAGTCCGTCGAAAAAAAGACGAGGAGGACAGGACCGCCCGCCCCGGCGGTTGCCTCTTCGAGCGTCGGACAGATCCGGACTTCGATCTGGTTCGCCGGCGCGGCCGGGCCCACGGCCGCGGGGAGGAGGAGTAAGAGCGCCGCGACCAGCCCGATCATCGGACGATCCTGAAAATGCGCAGATCGCCATCGCGGTCCACGGCGTAGATCCGGTCGCCGTCCACGGCCAGCTTGCCCACCCGGACCGGAAGATCGATGAGCGCCTCGAGCCGGCCGGAGGCGTCGAGGACGGAGATCTGGTCGCCGGGGCCGAGATCCTTCTCCCCGGTGTAGGCGGGAGCGAGGAGATAGAAACGGCCGCGGTCGACCGAAAAGTCCCAGCAGAAACCATTGATCGTCTTCCGCGGCCCGGGCACGGGAAGAGTGAGAGGCTTGAAGGCATGGCGTGCGTCCACGGCGACCGTTTCCAGGAGATCCCCGTTGAGGCCGTAGCGGAGGATCGTCCGCTCCTGACAGCGGCGGACGACGAAGAAGTCCCCCCGCGGCCCGGCGGCCGCCAGGATCATATTGAGGAAGGCGTCGTACACGGCGTCGCCCGTGGCTTGCGAGGGCATGGCCTCCCGCAGGAGATTTCCGGCGCGGTCGAAGACATGAAGCATTTTCTCGGAGCCGAAACGGCCGGTCGGATTGTGGGTCACGAGAATCCTGTCCGCCGAGAGGACGATGATCCTGTCGGGCGCGAAGGGCACGGCGAAAGCGCCCTGGTACCTGCCGGCCGCGTCGAGGACCTGGATCCGGCGGTTGAACTTGTCGGCCACGAACAGGCGCCCGCCGAGGACCGAAACGCCGGAGGGAAAGGAGAGCTCGCCCGGCCCCTGCCCCTTCCGGCCGGACGAGGCCGCGAACCGGCCGCCCTTCGTGAAGATCTTGACGGCGCAGTCCTCGGCGTCGGCGACGTAAACGCGATCGGCGTCGAAGGCCAGCGAGACGGCCAGGGCCAGGCAGGCCTCGTCGGGTTTTTCTCCGGCCGCGGTCACGTCCTCGACGACGTAATGCCTGATGAAAGAATCCTGGAAGGAGGCGTGAGACGGCGGAGCCGGCAGGCCGGCGGCCAGGGCCAGGAACACGACCGTTCTTTCCCACAGGGGTTTCATGTTCATTATCGGCGCTCCTTGGAAGAAATGGAGGAGGCCCCCCGGGCGGGGGGCCTCCTTGGTCCCGGGCCTAGCCCAGGATGAGGCACTTGCCGAGGGACACGTCGCAGACCGTGAGATAGAGGGTGATTTTGATCCACCCCGTGTCCATGTTGAGTGCCCTCCCCCGGCAGACATCGTAGTCGTCGTAGCACTGCGCGGAGCTACGGGCGCTCACGGACGCCGGAAAAAAAAGAAGCGAGGAAAACAGGATGAGCCCGGCCAGGGCCACCAACAGCACTTTTTTCATTGTGTCCTCCTTTCGCCTTCTTCATTTGCAAACTCCATGCCAGGACGAAGCTCTCCCGGGTTGCGCCGAGCTTATTGATTTTAAATAAATTAGCCGCCGCCCCAAAAACCGCCGCGCGGCCGCCGCACGGCTGGCCGCGGCACACTTTGTGCCATGGCTTCCATCCGCTGGGATTTCAATAAGTTGCGGCAGGCGGGCGTGTCACACTTTGTGCCGCGCCGGGACACGAAACGGTCGCGGCGAAAAGGCCGGACCTCGTTGGGGGGCCTTTCGGCGGGCGGGAAAGAGGCCTGGCGCGAAAACGGTCCGGCTGGACGCGGACGGCTATTTCAGAAGCGGGATCTTGATCCCCTTTTTCTTGGCGCAGGCGATGGCCTCGGGATAGCCGGCGTCCGCGTGCCTGGCGACGCCGAGCCCCGGGTCCACGGTCAGGACCCGCTCGAGGCGCCGGCCCATGACGGCGCTGCCGTCGGCGACGATGACCATGCCGGCGTGAATGGACAAACCGATTCCCACGCCGCCGCCGTGGTGGACGGAGACCCAGGAGGCCCCGCTGACGGCATTGAGAAGGGCGTTGAGGATGGGCCAGTCGGCGATCGCGTCCGAGCCGTCGCGCATCCCTTCCGTCTCGCGGTTCGGGGAAGCGACGGAGCCGGTGTCCAGGTGATCGCGGCCGATGACGACGGGCGCGCTGATCTTCCCTTTTTTGACCAGATGGTTGATGACCGCCCCGAAGCGGGCCCGCTCGCCGTAACCGAGCCAGCAGATCCGCGCGGGCAGTCCCTGGAACCTGACCTGGCTGCGGGCTTTCCGGATCCAGCGCGCCAGGGCCTCGTCCTCCGGGAACTCCTTGAGGACGGCCTCGTCGGTGGTGTAGATGTCGGCCGGCTTGCCCGACAGGGCGGCCCAGCGGAAGGGGCCCTTGCCCAGGCAGAACAGCGGCCGGATGTACTCCGGCACGAAACCGGGGATGTCGAAGGCGTCGCGGACCCCGGCCTTCTGGGCCTGGCCGCGGATGTTGTTGCCGTAATCGAAAGCCTGCGCTCCCCTCTTCTTGAGCTCGAGCATGGCTTCGACGTGGGCCGCCATGGCCTGGTAGGAGCGGCGGATATAGTCGTCCGGATTCTCGCGCCTCAGCTTCAGCGCCTCCTCGTACGGCAGGCCGTTGGGCACGTAGCCGTTGAGCTCGTCGTGGGCCGAGGTCTGATCGGTGAGGACGTCGGGCGTGATGCCGCGGCGGACGAATTCGGGCAGGACGTCGGCGGCGTTGCCGAGGAGAGCGATCGACAGGGGCTCTCCCTTGCGCCGGGCGTCGTCGGCCAGCCGCAGGGCCTCGTCGAGGCTGTCGGTCGTCGTGTCGACGTAGCGGGTTTCGAGGCGGCGCCGGATGCGGGCCGGGTCGACCTCGACGACGATGGCCACGCCGTCGTTCATGGTCACGGCCAGGGGCTGGGCCCCGCCCATGCCGCCGAGGCCGGCGGTCAGCGTGAGCTTGCCCCTGAGCGTGCCGCCGAAATGCCGCCGGGCCGCGGCCGCCAGCGTCTCATAGGTCCCCTGGAGGATGCCCTGGGTCCCGATGTAGATCCAGCTGCCGGCCGTCATCTGTCCGTACATCGTCAGGCCCTTGGCCTCCAGACGGCGGAACTCGTCCCAGGTCGCCCACTTGGGCACGATCATGGAGTTGGAGATCAGGACGCGCGGGGCCTCGGGATGGGTCCGGAAGACGGCCACGGGCTTGCCCGACTGGACGAGGAGGGTCTCGTCGTTCTCGAGCTTCTTGAGGCTTTGGACGATGGCCCGGAAGCAGTCCCAATTCCGGGCGGCCCGGCCGGTGCCGCCGTAGACAATCAATTCCTGCGGCTTTTCGGCGACCTCCGGATCGAGGTTGTTCATGAGCATCCGGAGCGCCCCTTCCTGGGACCAGCCCTTGGTCAGCAGGCGGGAGCCGCGCGGGGCCCGTATCTTCTTCGCCGTGGGTGCGTTTTTCGCCGGGATCATGTCCGTCCTCCTGGGCTGTCTCGCGGCCTCGCCGGGGCCGCGGCTGCCGGACAGAGAATATATCACAGCCGCCGGGCGAAGTTCAAAAAACGGCCGTTCCGGCCGACCGGAGTCCCGGCCAAAAAAGGGGTTGACGCCGGCCGGGATATTGGGTAAATTAGGCAGGGATCAAGGAAAAGCGGTTGCTTGAACGGATCCGAATCCTATTCGGAACAGAGCCAAGGTTTTATAGAAGTAAAGGAAAAGGATCGCTGGTACCCGCGAGAGGGTGGCGGCGCGGCGAGGGCTATGAGCCAGAAACGGATTGTGGTTTTTCACCCCTCCCCCGGTGACGCCGAACGTCTGTCCGGTCCGGTCTCCGTCTTCGGGCAGGTCGAGGTCTGGACGGATCTCCAAGACCTGGCCGGACGGCTGGGGGGAAAGCCCATCGGCGTGGCCATCCTCGGCCCCGGCTTCGGCCGCCATTCCCTTTACCGCGACCTCCTTTCTCCCTCGACCTCCATCATCCTGACCGGCCTCGACGAAAGCGAACTGCGGCGCACGGCCGACGAATGGCCGCCGTCTTTTTTCGTCGAAGTTTTCGTCGGCGGCCCCGACACGGCCCGCGAACGGTCTTTCCTCCTCGCCTTCGAACGGGCCCTCGCCCACGCCCGGCTCAAGAGCGAAACCGAGGAGCTCCGCCGCACGCTCGCCCAGCACGAGGCCAAGGTTCGCGACGTCTACACCGAGATCCAGGAGATCAAGGGCCTGATCAATTCGAACGTCCTCTTGGAGATCGAAAAGAGGATCGCCATCGAGACCAAGTACGTCTGGTTCCAAAAGGAGCGCCAGAGGACCGAGGCCATCCTCCGGCGGATCTACGCCGCCGACGACATCAGCAGCCTCCTCGACATCCTCCCGGACATCCGCGACATCGTCAAGGCCGCGGGCGCCACGGTCTACATCATCGAGGAGAACGACCTCCTCGGCCGCTACCTGAAGCCCATCATCTGGGACAACTTCTATCTCCCCCACGCCGATTTCGCGAAGTACATCGCCCTCTGGGACGCCCAGGATTTCGCGGCCTCGGTCGCCCGCTACGGCCAGGGGATCAACGTCGCCGACCTCTCTTTCGACCGCAGGCTCACCGCGCGCTACGCCGAGCGCCTCCGGTCGCCGCTGAAGAACCTGCTGGCGGTCCCCATCATGCACAACCGCAAGGTCATCGGCGTCGTCGAGGTCTACAACAAGACGGTCGGGGGCCGGACGTGCGCCGAAGGCTTCAGCCGCGACGACCAGGATATCCTGCAGGGGATATCGGAGCACATGGCCATCGCCGTGATGAAGCTCAACCTCATCCAGTATGACGCCCTGACCGGCCTCCTTCGGCCCGATCCCTTCTTCGAAAAGGTCCTCCAGAAGATCAACGCCCTCGGCAAGAGGCGCCGCGAGGAAGGGGACGTGGCCATGGTCATGGGCGACGTCGACTGGTTCAAGAACTACAACGACCGCAACGGACACGAGGCCGGCAACCGCCTCCTCCGCGAGCTGGCCCACGTCCTGAAGCTCTCCATCCGCGAGGAAGATCTCCTCTGTCGCTACGGCGGCGAGGAATTCCTGATCTTCCTGACGGGGGTCAAGGGAGCGGAAGAAGCGGCCCTGCTTACGGAAAGGATCCGGAAGAATGTCGAGGACCATTACTTCGAGTTCCAGGAGTTCCAGCCGCAGAACAACCTGACCATGTCGTTCGGCGTGACCGTGCTGTTCAGGGACACGGCGGGCCAAACGCCGGTCCTGACGAAGGCCGACCTCAAGCGGCTGGCCATGGAGGCCGACTCGGCCATGGCCGAAGCCAAGGGGAAGCGGCGGCCGGACCTGAAGATGCTGCCGGAGCCGGTCAACGGCCGGATCAAGAACCGCGTTTCGATCTATGCCCCGGAAGCGCCGGCCGTGGACGGCCGCGGCGATGACGGCCGGGCGAGCCGGGAAGCGACCCGGCGGGAGCGCCGGAAGCACGAACGGACCAACGCCTCGACCCTGCTGATGATCAAGAAGGGCGGCGAATACCAGGTCACCAACACCGTCAACCTGGGCGTCGGCGGGGCCAGGATCGTTTCCGATATGAGACTGACCATGGCCGAGACCATGGACGCGATCCTCGTCCTGGGCGACAAGGCCAGCTTCATCCGGGGCGACGTCGTTTATTCGGAGAAGCCGGACAAGGAATCCGGCTTCTTTTACACGGGGCTGAGATTCCGGGGCCTGTCCTCCGGGGACATCCGGAGCCTTGAAGAGTACCTCCAGCAGTTCCGCAGGAAGTACGTGACCAATTCCTGAGCCCGGCGCTCAGAGAGTCTCGAGTTCCTTCTTGAGGGCCCTGAGGTACGCGCCGCGGGGGGCGAGCCGAAGGAGCCAGGCCTTCTTCAATTTCGTCGCGGCCTCCAGGAAGGAGGCGAATTCCTCGGGATTGCTCCAGTTCTCCATGCTCAGCCGCTCGAGGAGGATGCGGAGGGCGGAGAGGTTGAGGACCTCGCCGGTGACCTCGGGCAGGCGCCAGGACTTCTTCTCGGTCATCTTGATGACCCGCATGAAGAGCGCCCTCAAACCCTCCTGCCAGTTGATCAATTCCTGCTTGATGAAGAATTGGTCCTTGGGGGATTCCGTCTGGCCCAGCTTCTCGGACAGCCGCCGGGCCTCGCTCACGGTCTTGTCGATCGCGGCGAAAAGGCTTTCCCCGTCAACAAGGATCGTGTCGTCTTTCTGAAAGTAATGGATCTCGCCGTTGCCGTTGGCCGGCTCGGACCTGCGGCAGGCCTCGACGGCCTCGTTGACGTCCTGGTCGGATTCTTCGCCTTCCGGCCGGTCCGGCGGTTCCGCTTCGGCCGGCCCGGAGACGGGCGCCGGGGCGGCTTCGGGGACGGCCGCGGCCTCTTCCGCGGACGGCGACGTCCCGGCGATGAGGTCCTGGATTTCGGGTATCCGGATTCCTTCCGGCACCTCGGGAATATCCAGAGGCTTGATGTCGACGGCGGCCGGGGCCGCGGCGGCCGTCCCGCCGAGTCCGGCGGCGGCGGATTCGATGGCCAGCAGCTCCTTGATCTTCCTCAGCTTTGCGAGCTCCTGGTCCAGGTCGATGCCGAGCGGCTTCTCGTCCTCGACCAGGGGTTCCGTGATGATCCCGAAACGCTCCCGCAGGTCGGTCTTCAGGAACGCGGCCCGCTCGGAGGTCTTTTCCCTCAGCTCCTCGACCTTCTTCTGGATCTCGGTGACGTTCTTGATCTCGTCGACCGTGGCCCGGGCCAGGCCCTCGATCTGGGACTGGAGCTGAACGACTTTTTCGAAGTGCAGGCGGGCCGAGCGCAACAGGCTGTCCCGCTCCGCCTCGGCCTCGTGGACGGACGTCCTATAATCCTCGAGGGCTTCCCGTTCTTTGGCGAACTCCCGCTCGACGTCCTCCTTCCGTCTGCTGGCCGCGGCCTGTTCCTGGTTGATGCGGACGGCGAGTTCGTGTTCGATGTCGTCGATTTTTCTCTGCAGGATCTTGCCCAGCTGGCCCTCGATGTCCTGGATGACCTGCTGGGGTTCTTTGAGGATGTCTCGCTCTTGGCCCATACTCTCTCCTTAGCCCTGGCCCTATCTTAAAAAACGGGCCGGGACCTGTCAAGGAGGAAAAGCGGAAAGCCGGCGAAGCGGCCCGGATGGCCTCTAGGGGTGAGACGCGCGTCCGGAGCGCATCCTTCTCTCCCCGCTTGAAACGAGGCGGAAAAAAGGATATATAAAATGACGGTCCTGACATGAACAACGATACAACCATCCGTCTCGTCGACGGCAACGCGAAGAGGCTCCGGGCGCTCGCCGCGTTTCTCGAAAAACGGGGCCTGCGCGTGGAGGCCGCGGAAGCCCTGCCCGCGCCGGACGGTCCGGCCGCGCCGGACGAGGCCTCCATCCTCGTCGTCTCCGTGCCCGACGGACGGGGCTCCTCGCTGGCCGCGCTCAAGAGGCTGAAGCGGGCCCGGCCCTCCCTCGCCGTCATCGCGCTCGCCGCGCCGGACGCTTCGGACGCGGTCCTGCCGTTGCTGGACGACGGCCTCGTCAACCAGATCGTTTCTCCCGGTGTCCCGGCCGGAGTCTATTCGGCGATCAAGGCCGAGCGGCGCCAGTCCTCGCTCCTCCGGCTGAGCGCGGCCTTCCGCGAGAACCTCCGCCGGATGAAGAAGGAGCACTCGAGCGACGTCCGCAGGGCCGCTGAGCTCGAAGAGATGTACGAGGCGACGCTGGAGAACTTCATGACCGCCCTGGATCTGAGGGACGTCGAGACGTACGGTCACTCCAAGACTGTTTCCCGCTACAGCTACGTCCTGGCCAAGGCGCTGGGCATCCGCGACCCGCGGACGCTCGACAACATCCGCAAGGGCGCCCTCCTCCATGACGCGGGCAAGATCGCCATCCCGGATTCCATCCTGAAGAAGCCCGGCCCGCTGACGGCGGGCGAATGGGAGAAGATCAAGCGTCACCCGGTCCTCGGCTACGGCCTCATCAAGGACATCAAGCTCGTCAAGGAAGTCGGGAACATCATCCTCTGCCATCACGAGAGATACGACGGGAAAGGCTACCCGTCGGGGCTGAAAGAGGAGCAGATCCCGCTCGAGGCCAGGATCTTCTCCGTGGCCGACACGCTCGACGCCATCACCTCCCACCGGCCCTACCGCGGGCCGAGGGACTTCATGGCCGCCCGCTACGAGATCATCCGCCACTCCGGAACCCAGTTCGATCCGCGGATCGTCGACGCCTTCTGCGCCATGGACGTCTCGGTCTGGGAAAAGATCCGCTTCGAAACGACGCGCATCCTGCCGGCGGCCATCGATGCCGCCTTCCCGCCCGCGAAGAGCTAAGCCTTCCCTTCCTTGTCCAGCTCGGCGCGGATCTTCAGAATGCGGCCGGCGGCTCAGGCCCGCCGAGCGGTGATGACGCGGGGCTTGCCGGCCAGGTCCCAGGCCGTTTCGATCTCCGTCCACTGCCGCCCGAAAAGGGCCAGGACGTCGTCCCTCTGCCCGTCCCCGATCTCGAAGATGAGGTAGCCGCCGGGCTTGAGAAACTTGCCGGCCCGGCGGACGAGCCGCTCGATCAGCTCCAGGCCCGAATCGCCGGCGAGCAGGGCCCGCCTCGGCTCGAAATCGCGGATCTCCGCCGGCAGCTCCTCCCAGTCCTTCCGAGGGACATAGGGGGGGTTGGAGACGATGAAATCGAAACGGAGGCCGGTCTTGCGGAAGGCCGAGAAGAGATTGCTGCGGACGAAATCGACCCGCCGCGCCTTCTGCAGGTCCGCGTTCCGGCGGGCGACGCGGAGGGCACGGACGGAAACGTCCGCGGCGAAGATCCTGGCCCGGGGGAGCTCCTTGGCCAGGGCCAGGGCGATGTTCCCGCTTCCCGTTCCCACGTCGAGGATGACCTCGTCGGTCCGGGACGAGAGTTCCAAGACCTTTTCGACCAGGACCTCGGTCTCGGGCCTGGGGATGAGGACGGAAGGCGAGACGCGGAGGGGGATGGACCAGAACTCCTTGCTTCCCGTCAGGTAGGCCAGGGGAACGCCCGCCCGGCGCCGGCCGAGGAGCCGCAGGAAAAACGCCTCGGTCCTGGGCGAGAGGAGCGTCTCGGGCGAGGCGAAGAAGTCCGCTTCCGAGAGCTGCGCGGCTCGAAGCAGGAGGACCTTGGCTTCGAGGACCGATTGGGGCCTGTCCTGGAGGAGGTTCGCTCCGTGGCGGAAAAGATTCTGGATCGTCTTAGAGCTCAACGTCCTTGGCCCGGCCCGCATCCGGCGCCGGTTCCCCGAGCGCCTGGGCTTGAGAGTGGCGGATGAGATTCTCGACGAGCTCGTCCAGCTCGCCGTCGAGGAGGGCCTCCATGTTGTGGAAGCTCATGTTCAGCCGGTGGTCCGTCACCCTCGATTGGGGAAAATTGTAGGTGCGGATCTTCTCGCTCCTCTCCCCCGTCCCGACCTGGGCGCGGCGGTTCTGGGCGATCTCGGCGTTCTGCTCCTTTTCGGCCCGGTCCATGAGCCTGGACCTGAGGACCCGGAGGGCCTTCTCCTTGTTGCGGTGCTGGGACTTCTCGTCCTGGCAGGAGACGACCAGGCCGGAAGGCTTATGGGTGACCCGGATGGCCGTGTAGTTCCGGTTGACGTTCTGACCGCCGGGGCCCGACGACCCGAAGGCCTCGATCCTGAGGTCCTTGGGGTCGATCTTGATGTCGATCTCGTCGGCTTCCGGCAGGACGGCGACGGTCGCGGTCGAGGTGTGGATGCGGCCCGAGGCCTCGGTCTTCGGCACCCGCTGGACCCGGTGCACACCGCTCTCGTACTTCATCCGCGACCAGACGCCCTTGCCGCGGATGTTGGCCACGGCTTCCTTGATCCCGCCGATGGGAGAGAGGCTGGTGTCCATGATCTCGAAGGTCCAGCCCCGGTGCTCGGCGAAGCGGGAGTACATGCGGAGGAGGTCCTGGGCGAAGAGAGAGGCCTCGTCCCCGCCGGCCCCGGCCCGAATCTCCAGGATGACGTTCTTCTCGTCGTAGGGGTCCTTGGGCAGGAGCATGGTCCGCAGCTCGGCCTCGAGGGTCTTCTCGCGCCGGCCGAGGACCTCGATCTCGCTCTCGGCCATCTTCCGGAGCTCCGGATCGGCCAGGAGATGGCGGGCGTCCTCGATCCCCTGCCGGACCTTCTTATAGTCCTCGAACTTGCGGACGACGGGCTCGAGCTCGGCCCGTTCCTTGGCGAGGTCGCGGATTTTCTGGGGGTTGCCGGAGGCGGCGGAATTGGAAAGGGATTGGAGAACCTGGCGGTATTTATCCTCGAGAGCCCGGAGTTCCTGGATCATCTGGAGGATTTTTTGATTTCGCCATATTTCTTCCTGAACTTCTCGACCCGGCCGGCGCTGTCGATGAACTTCTGCTTGCCCGTGAAGAAGGGATGGCACTGGGAGCAGATCTCAACCCGGATCTCCTTCTTGGTGGAGCGCGTCTTGAACGTATTGCCGCAGGCGCAGATGACGAGGCTTTCCTCGTAATCCGGATGCACGTCTTTCTTCATGGATCAATCTCCTTGGAGCCGGTATTATAGCAGAATTCAGGCGCCGCCGCAAAGCTTGGGGATGTCGGCCGACTTCGCCTCGAAGGCGGCCCAGTCGACGGAGAAAAACAGGCTTTTCCGACCGGCTTTCACGCTCTCCCGGTAGGGCCGGGAATCGAAATATTCCTTGAGGGACTTCGTCAGGGGGAAGATCTGCTCCTCGGCGACCCATTCATAGACCGATCCGTCAGCCCGTCTCAGGCAGTTCAGGTGGACGATCCAGGCCAGCTGCTTGAGGGGCGCGTGGCTGAACAAGCCGCGGATGGCAAGGACCTCCGCCTCCTTGGCCGGGTTCCAGAAATGGAAATAGCGCGAAAAGAGCAGCGCGTTGTGGAAATAGGCCGGGAAGGCCAGGAGATCGTCCTTGCGCGTCAGCCGACCCAGGTAGACGAAGAGGTCCATGATCTTCTTGCTCATGCTCAGGCCGGGGCGGGTCTGGCCGGGAAGCGGCGTGAACGACTCGGAGAACTTGTAGAGCGGGTTCTGCAGCGTCAGCCACTCGAAGGCCAGCGATTTCTGCGGCGGAATCACGGGGAAGCCGGGCAGGGGCCGCGGGATGAAGTCCATCTCCTTAAACTTGAAATCGACGATCAGGTTCTCCGGGCTTTTTTCGCGCAGGAAGATCTGCAGCCGCTGGATGGGGTATTCCGCGGAGTTGAGGTCGACGGCCAGGGGCCAGAGGAATCTCTTGCGGGCCTCCTTGAAGAAGCTTTTCTTGGCGAGGACCGCGAGGACCTCGTTCAAGGAATAGCGCCCGAGGAAGAGCGAACTCCCCTTTCTCACGCCCAGGTCGCCGAAGATCTCGCTCTCCACGACGAGCGGGGGGTCACGCCAGAGCGGCGCGTCCTTGGGGTCCTGCTTATTGGTCATGCCCTGGATTCCTTTCCTGAGTAACTGTCATTTTAGAGGATTGGGCCCATCGTGGCAAGCCCGGGCCGCCGGGGGGGAAGAAGATGGACTTTCTCCGGACGGCGGCCGCCTATCCGCCGGCCTTCTTGCCCGCCGCGGCCGGCTGCGGCGCGGGGGCCGGCTCGCCGCTTTCCGGGCGGGTGAAGAACAGGAGGACGTCGTCGCCGATCTCCAGCCGCCGCTCGAGGGCGAAATCCCCGGTCTTGGGCTTGATCTTGAAGTAATGGCGGAGGACGATGAGCCCGCCCGGCTTGAGGAGATCCCTCTTCCGGATCACGCGCAGCGGATTCCTCTCCTCCAGCAGGCGGTAGGGCGGATCGAGAAAGACGAGGTCGAACTTGACCTTTTTTTTCGCCAGGTCGATGACGGCCCGGTTGAACTCCCGGTGCATGACGACGGCCTTGTCCCCGGCCTCGCACTTTTCGATGTTCGCCCGGATGACCTTGATGGACGGATAGAACTCGTCGACGAAGACGACCGTCGCGGCGCCGCGGCTGAGCGCCTCCAGACCGACCGAGCCGGTGCCCGAAAACCCGTCCAGGCACATGCTCCCCTTGAGCCTGTCCTGGACGATGTTGAAGAGCGCGCCCTTGACCTTGTCCTGCATGGGACGGACCGAGGGGCTCGACACGAGCTTGAGCCGGCGGCCCTTGTAGAGGCCGCTGATGATTCGCATCATGGGTCGTTTGTCCTCCGCCCGAGATTCCTCACCGGTAATGACAGATGAGCCGGCCCCGCCGCGACTCCAGCCGCTTGATGCCGTAGGGAAGCGGATACCAGTCATTGAGACTGGTGGCTTTCTGGCCCTGCAGGCCGGCCACGACCGAGATGACCGTATCGATGAACGCCGGCGCCAGGCGCTGGCTCCCCAGGTACAGGCTGTTCATGGTGAGCCGGATCTTGCCCTCCCGGCTCTCGCCCGCGCCGGCGAAATAGAAGTCGGCGCCGGCGGGAAGCAGCATGGAGACCGGAGAGTCGGCCAGATCGAGGGCGATCTTCCCTTCCATGCGGTTGTCATCGAGGAGACGGAGCTCGATGGACTTGACGAACTTGCCCATCTCGGCGGCGACGCGCCAGGCGATCCAGGCGTTGAGATCGGCCTCGGAGACTTCGGCGCTCGGCGGCGGGCTGGACGGCCGCCGGGCCGCGTCCTTCTCGAGCTTCTCCAGTCCGGCGGCTATCTTTAAGGCCCGCTCGCGGACGTCCCGGGGGACGTCCGAGCCCGACGCCCAAAGGGGCGCGGCGATGAAGCACAGCACGATGGCCGCGAGCGTCTTTCTGAACATGCGACTCCGTCCTTTGGACTATGTTATCAGATTCCCCCCTGAAGGCCAATTGTTTGGCAGCTTCGCGCTGCCGCTCCCCGCCGGACGGGTGGCCGGTGCCAGTCCCTTCCCGCCCGCAACGGAGCTCGGGCGCTCCGGCGCTGGAAAGCGAAGGGATGCTAAGGACTGCCTGGGCAACGCCCCACAAAGATCACGGGAAGCCTGGATAAAACAAAGCGTGCTATGGAACCCAAATCAAAAGGCGGGTATCTCAGAGCGACGTGAGGACGGAAAGGGACGCACCGGGACAGGACCCGTCGGCAGGGAGCGGAGTCTTCGGAGCGACCAACAAAAGTGTGGCGGAGTGGCTCGGAGCCGCACTTTTGGGAAATATCTTAAACGAGTCTTACCGGTTTCGATATCAATAATGAGTTAGTGTTCCATCCTTCTTGGCCTTGCGGATGGCCGCCCTGAACGCCACCAGGCTCAGGGGCAAGAGGACGACGTTGAACGCCGCCAGGGCGGCGATGTCCGGCAGGATCGCCGAGAAGCCGGCCGAGGCAAGCAGGCTCCGGCGCATCCCGTCGAGGGAGTAGGTCACGGGCAGGAGGAACGAGGCCCAGCGGATCCAGGCCGGGAGAACGGCGACGGGAAAAACCATGCCGCCGAGGAGCCCGGAGACGCTGCCGAAGATCCAGCTCAGCGGGTTCCCCATCTTGAAGACGAGGATGAAGCTGGCCGAGAGGATGCCGAGGCTCAGGAAGCAGACGGCCGTCAGGAAAAAGACGACCAGGACGCCGAGCCAGTTGACGTGGCCGACCTTCATGCCGAAGACGGCCGAGGCCAGGACAAGATGGAGCACGGTCCGGAGGCTCTGGAAGGCCAGCGAGTAGAGGGACGAGCCCAGGAGGACCGTCGGCACCGACGTCTGGGTGACGAGCAGGGCCTCGAGCGTCCCCGAGGTCTGGGCGTTGCGGATGACGCCGGGCAGGCCTTCCTGGAAGACGCCGAGCAGGCTGGCGAAGGCCACGCCGACCACGGCGAAGGAGAAATAGTCGCCGCCGAACGGCGCCAGGGACGGCGAGCCCCCCGGAATGAGCTTGGCCACGAAGTAGAACGTGGCCGTGGAAAGGAAGATGCCGATGAGGGAATAGACGAAGGAGAACTTGTAGGTCAGGGCTTCGCGGAGATCCCGCCGGAGGAAGGCCAGGAGCTTGGGCAGAAGCCGGCGCATGTTCCCGTTCACGCCGCCCCCTCCCCTGTCCGGACGTCCGCCGCGCCGGCCAGGGCTTTCTCATAGATCTCCCGGAGCGGCACCCGGCCGTCCCTGGTCAAGACGCCGACGGCGCCGCGGACGCGGATCCTGCCGTGGTCGATGACCGCGATCTCATGGCCGAACTCCGCGGCCTCGGCCAGGTCGTGCGTCGCCCAGAAGACCGTCTTGCGCCGGGCGTTCACGAGTTCCCGCCGGAGAAATGTCCGGACTTTCGCCGCGGCCTGGGGATCCAGCGAGCGCGTCGGCTCGTCCACGAACAGGATGTCGGCGTCCGCGAGCAGGGCCCTGGCGAAGGCCAGCATCTGGCGCATGCCCGTGGAATAGGCGTTGAATCTCAGGTCGGCGGCGGATTCGAGGTCCGTAAGGCTCAGGACCTCGGCGATCTTCCGGGCCAGGGTCCTCCCGCCGAGGCCGTCGAGCGCCCCGAAGAACTCCAGGTTCTGTCGGCCGGTCAGCCTCCAGTAAAAGCTCCGCTCGTCGTTGATGGCGTAGCCGACGGCTTTGCGGATCTCGGCGGCGGATCTCTCGACGTCATGGCCGCCGACCAGGGCGCGCCCTCCGTCCGGCAGGACGAGGGTCGTCAGGATCTTGATGAGGGTCGTTTTGCCTGCCCCGTTCGGACCGAGGAGGCAGAAGGAGCGGCCGGCCTCGACCCTGAGGCTGACGCCATCGAGGGCCGTTCTCGTCCGTCTCGTCAGCGGATGGCGGACGAGATCCCGGAAGCCGCCGAAGACCGGATAGCGTTTGACCAGACCTTCGACCAGGATCGCGGGCGTGTCGTTCATCGGGCGTTCACCAGACGGCGGGCGGCCAGGCCCAAGGGCCTCAGGATCCGGCGGGCGTATTGAAGACAGATGCGGGGCGAGTTCTCTGGCACGCCGCTCGCCCGGGCGAGCCAGCGGCGCGGCGGGAAAAGGAGGCCGGAGAGGACGCGGACGGCCGCGCCCGGCGACTTCCTTTCCCACAGGGAGAAAAGAGAAGGCATGTCATAAGGCCAGGCGAGGAGCGCGTCCCGGCCGGCGACGGCCGCCTCCGGCCAGAAAAACCGGAGGGCCGCTCGCTGCAGGGGACGCGGCCGGAGTCCCGCCGCGAGGTCCGGCGGAATGGAGCCCGGCCACAGACTTTCCGCCAGCCGGAGCCCGTGATGGACCGAGGCGCGGATGCCGAGCGAGGCGCAGACGCCGGCGATCTTGTCCCGGTCGAGGCCGGGCCGGGAAGCCAGTCCGGCGATGTCCGCGAGCCAGATCAATTTCTGATAGGAATGCTGTTGGGCGTGGAGGCAGAGATAACAGAGCTCGTGTTCGGGCGAGAGGATCGGAACCTCGGCCCCCCGGACGGCCAGGGGCGGCGCCGTCATGTCCTCGAGCCGGGCCGGACCGGCCGGAGAGTGGAGCCCGAGAAGGCTGAAATGGAATTCGACGACCAGGCCGTTCCGCCGGAAATAGGGGGAATAGGTCCAGGCGGCGTCGCCGGCCTCCGGTCCCGTCCCCGCTTCAGCCGCTTCCTCGAAGCCCTGCGCCTTGAGGATATTCCTGATGGCCGGCCAATCGGCGGGCCTGGCGAAAAAATCGACGTCCCAGAAAGGACGGAGGGCCGGGTCCGGATAGATGGTCGAGGCCAGCCGCAATCCCTTGGTGAGGACGATTTTGAGGCCCGCGGCCGTCACGGCCCGGAGCAAGGGCTCGAGGTCCTTCGCCGTCTGCGAGTTCCGGGCCAGGCTCCTGAGATAATGGGTCTTGAGGCGTCCCATGACGTCCGGGGGAACGGCCTCGCCCCAGCCCCTGAGGTTCCAGTAGAGAAGCGGAACAAGGCCCTCGCCGTCGGCCTTGGCGAGAAGGTCCTCCCAGTCCGGCCCGGCCGCGAGGAGGCGGCCGACCTCGGAGCGGGCCTCCGCCCCCGGCTCAGGCCGCGCGCAGAGGATAAGCAGACGGATCGTCCTTTGGAGGCGCGATTTCTTCATGGCTGGAAAATGAAAGCCGCGACGAATCTGAAGGACTTCAGTTCTTGACGGTCGCGGGCTTGGTCGGCGTGACCTGCTCTTCTTCCTCGATCGTGATGAGGGAAGCGCTGCCGGCCACGATGGCGGCGATGCCGAGCGGGGCCAGGAACAGAGGCGGCACGCCCCGCTTGCAGACGACGTAGACGGAGTCTCCGGCCGCGCAGGCCCGCGACATCAGGATGATGGCTTCCTGTCCCGTCATGACCCGCTTGGCCGCGGCGCCCTGCACGCGCAGGCGTTTGATTTCCTGGGAGAAATCGGTGATTTGGCCCTTGATCCGGACCTGGTCCCCGGTCTGGATAAGCCCGCGGTCGATGGAGATGACGGCTTCCCGGGTCTGGGGGGAGTAGGTCACGACCTTGCCCACGCGGGACTCGCCGCGCTCCTTCTCCTCCTTGGCCAAGGCCCGGGCGGCTTCGAGGGAATCCGCGTCGTAGGGATCCAGGGCGATCGAAACCTTGGCTGTCTCATCGGGCTTGATGCCGACGAAATCGCGGGAGTTGTAGTTCCCCTGGCCGGATGTCACGCCCAGGGCGTAGATCCCCGCGTCCATGGCGGTGAACCTGAAGGCCCCCAGGCTGTCGGTCTTCTGGCTTTCGAGAATGCTGCCGGTCGTCACGTTTCTGGCCACGACGACGGCTCCGGCGATGGGCGTCGATCCGTCCTTGTCGAAGACGAAACCGACCAGCCGTCCTTTCGCGGCCGCCTGCGGCCTCAGGGTCTGCGGCAGCGCGAGCAGGGTCAGGGCGCAGACCAGACCACAAGAAATGGCGATTTTGGCACCTTGGCGCATGGAAGTCCTCCTTCGCCAATTAACTATCTTATCCGCCTTTAAACGGCCTTGTCAAGTTTGGGCAAGACCGGTCTAACGGCTGATGTTGAGCAGGGTTAGCGGTTCGTTGACCGTTTCCAGAATGAGGGTGTTGTTTCCGGCCGCCGGCGTCAGGGGGAAAGAGAACCTTCCGTCCTCGCCGTAGCCCTCCCGGACGACCCGGCCGTTGAGGAGAACGACAAGAAGCGGCCGGCTTCCCGGGCGGAGGCCTTCGAAGGCGACGGTCAGGGCGAGCGGCGTCCCGTCGCAGACAAGGCCGATCCGGACGGGCGCCCCCTTACGCAGCGGACGGCGGCCCAGGTCGAGCTCGGCGGGAGTGAGCAGGGCGTTGATGCGCCGGCGGACGGCGGCGACGTTCGGGTCGTCGTTCAGCCGGTCGTAGCACTTCTCGAGACTGATCAGGCCTTCCAGGTCTTCCGGCCCGGCCGCCAGGGACTTGAGGAAAAAGCTTTGGGCCTCATAGATATAGTCCGTCTTCATGTAGGAGTCGCCGACCAGACGGAGGATCCGGGCGTAGTGGGCCCGGGCGGCTTCGGGAATGACGACGGCGCTCTTCTCGAGGCTCTCGCCCGCCGCCGTGATGTCCCGGTAGCGGTTCTGCTTGAAATCGAGGGTGAGCTCGAAAGCCAGGGTCCGGAGGTCCCGGGGCCGGGACGCGGACGATTCCTCGCTTTCGATCAATCCCCGTTCGACCAGGAATTTTTCGAGCTCGCCGACGGCCAGCGGCTCGTCCTCGAGGGCCAGATAGGTTTCCAGATAATGGTCCGGGTCCGAGAGGGACCGGGTTTTCTCGATCTGGCACTTGGCCGCGAGCAGGTAAGTCTTCTTCCTCAGCTCCGCGAACTCTCCGGCGTCGATGAGCGTTTCGCGTCCGAGCGTCTGGTAGAAGGAGATGGACTCGAGGAGCCTGAGGCCGGCCCGGCCGCGGTCGGCGGCCTCCTCGATCTGGCCGTAGTCAAAGTTTCTCTGGCCCTGGTCGAACTCGGCCCGGGCCTGACGGAAATCCAGGGACTCGGCCTTGGTCAAAGCCTTCTCGCGGGCCTCCAGAGACAAGGACTTTTCTCCGAGGAACGCGGCGTAGGCGCGCAGACAGCCGGCATCCTCGGGCATGATCTTCTCGACGACCATCCCGTCCTGGCCGTGGAGGTACCAGATTTCGAGCAGCTCCCGGAGCTTCTCCGGATCCTTGCCCGCCAGCATCTTCCTCAGGATATCGAGCGTGAAGTCCTTCTCCTCCGGCCGGAGCGACTCCCAGCGCGCCAGGAGGACCTTGCCGACCTCGAGGTAGACCTGGCTGTTGTGGCCCGTCAGGGAGGCCGCCTTCTTGAACTCGTCGAAATACGGCACCGGAGCCGAGAGCGAGAGATAGCTCATGTACTGAAGCGACTGGGCGAATTGGAAGTGGGCCGAGGCCGAGCCCGGGTTGAGGGCGAGGGCCTTCAGAAAATAGCGGACGGACTCGCCGAAGGCGGCGTCGCGGACGCGGGCGTCGCCGAGGGCTTCGGCGCCATGGTCGAAGCGCGCCTTGCCCAGCTCGAACCAGACCTGGTCGTTCCACGGATAGACGCTGGCGGCGACAGTCAGGATCTTCGCCTTGGCGGCGGGATCGGCCGCGCCGTCCCTGGCGCGGTAGAAAAGATGGACGTTCCAGTAGACGACGGTCTGCAGGACGGCGAGGACGGCCAGCGCGGCGAGCGGAAGGACTTTTTTCATGAGCGGTTCTCAGGCTTTCCTGTGGTAGGACGCGATGAGCGTCAACGAAAGGACGACGGTGAAGAGGAGCATGTTGGCCGGGATATGGAGGTTGAAGTCCGTGAGGGTATGGAGCCCCATCCCGGCCAGGGATACGATCCCGCCGAGAGCGAGGCCCTTGACCTCGGGGTTGCGCCGCTCTTTCCAGGCCAGGAAGGCCTTGACGGCGAGATAGACGATCCCGCCGAAAAGGAGAAGCGCGCCGACGAGCCCGAGCTCGGAGACATATTCGAGGTAATCGTTATGGGCGTGGGTCAGGAGCATCTCCGGCCCGCCCCGCTTCTCGTAGGCGGGATAGGCCGCCGCGAACGTTCCCAGCCCCGTTCCGAAGAGGGGGAAATCCCGGATCATGCCCACGACGTTGGACCAGTAGAGCGGCCGGTCCTCGTGGAGAAGATCGTCCATGGCGAAGCGCTGGATCGTCGAGCCGATGCCGACGTACAGCGACAAGGCCAGGATGACGAAGACCGTGCCGCGGATGAAATTCCGGACCCACAGCTCGCGGTATCCGGCCCGGCCGACGGCCAGGACGGACAAGCCCGTGAAGAGGAAGAAGCCGAAGACGAGGACGACGAGGCCCGAGCGCGAGTTGGACAGGAGGATGGCCAGGGACATGATGACGATGCTCGCGCCGACGAGCAGGTTCGCCGCGACGCCCTGGGACATCATCAGGACGAACCTCTCCCGCAGGTTCTTGACGCTGACGGAGAAGAGGTTCATGCGGGCGATCGCCAGGCCGACGGCCAGGGGGACGATCATCTCCAGGTAGCCGGAGAGATGACTGCGGTTGACGAACGTCCCGGTCACGGAGTCCAGGCTGAAGACCTTCCGGTAGAAGAGGATGCGCGGCTCCGGGGCGGCCAGCGCGTAGATGCCGTAGACCGCCTGGAAGACGCCGCAGCCGATGAGGACATGGATGATCTTCCTCATCTGGGAGCCCCGGGTGACGGTCATGACGAGGAGGAAGCCCACGATGAAGTAGGCGAGAATCTCGAGTCCCGCCTGGAGCGTCCGTCCCGGGGCGACGGACAGGCTCATGAAGCGCGCCCGGGCGAACTCCGGCGCGTAGAGTTTGCGGAAGCCGTAGGCCCCCGGCGAAAGGACATGGACCAGCGCGGCCGGGAGGGGGATGATCTGAAAGACGAGGAAGCCGAAAAAGCCCGCGGCGACGGCCTTCATCGGTTTGAGCGCCGCCGCCAGGCCCTCGTTGATGATGGGCTTCGGCTCGAGGAGGATGTAGGCCGCGGCCATCAGGCCCGCCGCGAGCTCGATGATGAAGACCGACCACTCGTTGACGGAGGCCGCCGGAAGCGGGCTGAAGATGAGGAGGGCGACGAGGCCGTCCTCGATGACGCGCCGGGCCAGGGGCCGGCGGCCTTTGGGCGCCGCCGGGCCGGCGGCCGGCCGGCGACGGAAGGGATTTCTCATGAGGGTCCTCTCAGTCCTCCGTTCGGGACGCCGGCGGCTTGGCGTTTTCCGACGCGCCCTTGGACCCGGCTTGTCCGCGGCCGGTCTTCGAGGCCTCCGGGCTCGCGCCGTACTCGTACTGGTAATAATGATAGTAGGGCATGCCGAGCCCCTGGCGGCCGAGCTTGACCTCGTTGAAGACGACGCCGACGATCTCGGACTTGGCCTTGCGGATCTCGCCCACGGCCTTGGCCAGGGCCCGGCGCGTGGTCCTGCCGGCCTTGACGACGAGGACGGTGCAGTCCGTGAGGGAGCTGACGATCACCGGATCGATGACCGCCAGGACCGGCGGCGTGTCGATGAGCACGGTGTCGAAGCGGTCCTTGACCTTGGCCAGCAGGTCCCTCATCCGCTTCGAGTTGAGGAGCTCGGCCGGGTTCGGCGGGTGCGGGCCGCTGGGGATGATCCAGATGTTCTCGATGCTCGTCTTGAGGATGGCCTCGTCGAGGGACAGGTTGCCGGTCAGGTAGTTGCTGAGCCCGACGACGTTGCGGGTCTGGAAGACCTTGTGGAGCCGAGGCTTGCGCAGGTCGGCGTCGATGAGCAGGACCTTGCCTTCGAGCTGGGCGAAGGAGATGGCGATGTTCGACACGGTCGCCGTCTTCCCTTCCTGGGGCAGGGAGCTCGTGAAGCAGACCGTCTTGGGCGAGCTGTCGGGGTGGGAGAAGAGGATGGCGGTCCGCACGGTCCGGTAGTCCTCGGCGATGGAGAATTTCGGGAAGAGGTAGTTGATGAGCTCGATCTCCGAGACCTCCGGCAGGACCTCCTTCAGCGGTTCCCCTTCCGCCCCGTAGGAATACTGCTGGGCGCCGTAGGTCGAGGGCTTCTTCAGTCCGTCGGCCGTGAGGTAAGGGATGATGCCGAGGGACGGCAGGCCGACCAGCTTCTCGGCGTCCTCCGGCCCCTTGACGGTGTTGTCCAGGTACTCGACGAGGAAGATCAGGCCCAGACCGCCGAAGAGGCCGAGAAAGAGGGCCATCATCAGGTTCCGCCGAGTGTTCGGCGTGAACGGGGCGCCGGGGACGAGGGCCCGGTCGACGATCTTGATGTTGCTCGTCCGCAGGCCGCCGAGCTGGCTCGAGACCTGGATCTCGTTCTGCTTGGAGACCAGCGTGCTGAGCAGGTTCCGCATATTGTCGACCTCGATCTGCAGGCTGCGGTAGAGGATGGCGTTGTTGTTCATCTTGACGACGTCGGTCCGCTGGGACTCGAGGAGGCCCTGGAGGGATCTTTCCTTGTTCAGCGCGGCCCGGTAGTCGGCCTCGGCGGCCCCGACGGCCTTCTGGATCTCCTCCCCGAGGGTCTTGCGGGTGCTTTCGAGCCGGCTCTTGAGCTTGACCATCTCCGGATAGTCCGGCCCGTAGAACTTGCCCTTTTCCTCGTACTCGGAGCGGGCCTGGCTGTAGGAGGCCTTGAGCGCCTGGATGACGGGATTCGTGACCGACTCGGGCAGGGCGTCGATATTGAGGTCCCGGAGCTCCCGGAACTGGGCCTCCTTCTTGTAGCGGTCGATCTGGGCCTCGGTGAAGGCGGTGTTGACGTCGGAGAACTTGTTGACGACCGTGCTCTCCTTGTCGCTGAGGAAGAGGAGCTTCTTCTCCTCGCCGTATTTCTGGAGGCCCTCCTCCTTGCGCTTCAGGTCCTCGCGGAGTTGGGCGACGGTCTCGCCGAGGAACTCGGAGGTCTGCTTGGTCGCCTCGTAGCGCGTTTCCACCGAATAGCGGACGAACTCCTCGACGAGCATGTTGACGATGTCGGCCGCCAGGACGGGCTGGGACGACGTGTAGTTGACCTGGACGATCCGCGTCTCCGGGACCGGGACGATCTCGAGACCGGCCAGGACGGCGAAGGCGTAGCTGGAAGCGGCCGGGGCGGCGCCGCTTCCGCCGGCCGCCGCGGCCGGCTTCTTCCGGGGGAAGGCCCAGCGCAGGGACAGGATGCCTTTGATCGCCTGGACCGGATTCGTCCGCGAGCTGCGGGCCGTCCGGAATTCAGGCCGGGCGCCGAGATCGAGCTTCTTGGCCACCCGCTCGGCCAGGGACCGGCTGGTGAGGAGCTTGAGCTGGGTGTTGAAGTACGTCCCCAGAAAATCGGTTTGGTAATAGCCGCCGGCGTTCAGGACGTCCTGGATGTTGACCAGGCTGGCGCTCGGCTCGTCGATGAGGATCGTGGCCGTGGCCTTGTAGAGCGGCGTCGCCGTGAACGAGAGGACGGCCACGAAGACGACGATGACCGCCGCGAACGTGACCAGGACCCACTTGCGCTTGAGGATGATCCGCCAGTATTCCAGGAGATCGATCTCCTTGCGTTTGGCTTTGGTGTTGACGTCCATCATGGTTGTCTCTCTCCGTCTTTCCTCATGGGCGGCCGGGCTCAGAAAAGGCTCTCCGGCACGTAGACCGTATCGTTTTCCGTGAGCTGGATGTCCTTGATCTTGCCCTTGAGGATGTTCTTGGCGTTGACGTTGAACTCGGTCTCCTGGCCCGCCGCGTTCTTCCGCCGGATCTTGATCCCGCCCCGGGCGGCCCGGTCGGAGAAGCCGCCGGCCTGGGCGATCGCCTGGAGGAGGGTCGGGATGGCCGACCGCTTGACCTGCAGGGCGCCCGGGTTCTTGACCTGGCCGAAGACGTAGATGACGACGACCTTGTCGACGGGGATGTTGATGATGTCGTTGGGCTCGAGGGGGATGTTGAGCTTGGCCTCGCCCTTGACGAACAGGTCGTCGATCGAAATGCGGATCGACGTGCTCGATCCGTCGGCGAGCTGGCGGATGACGATGATGTCGTTCCCGGCGTCCCGGGTCATCCCGCCCGCCTGGGAAATGATCGACATGATGGTCTGGCGGCCCAAAAGCTCATAGGGGCCGGGCTTTTCCACCGCTCCGAGGATGGAGACGCGCTTGCTCTTGTATTCGACGATGAAGATCGAGACCTGGGGGTTGATGACGTACTTCTCGCTCAGCAGCCCGACGAGCTTCTTCTCCACCTCGGACTTGGTCAGGTTGTTGACTTCCACTTCCCCGATGAGGGGCAGGTTGATCCGGCCGTCCTCCGAGACGCGGACGGCGAGCTTGTTGATCTCCTGGACCCCCATGGCCGTGACCTCGAGGAGGTCCTTGGGACCGATCCGGTATTCCATGCTGACATCCTGTGCGGCGCCGAGGGCCGCCAGGGCCAGGAAAAGGCCGATGGCCGTGATCGCCTTCCGTTCTTTTCTCATGTCCGACTCCTTCGGGCCGCGCCTCAAAAATCGAAGACGAGGGCGGCTCCGACAAAATCCCTGTCGATGTTGAAACCCGGCGCGTTGGACGTCCGCCGGTAGAAATTGTAGTTGACGGCGAGCGCCGCGTTCCCCTTGATCAGGACCGCCAGCCCGGCCGAATAAATCCGGTTCTCGTCCTTGCGCCCGGTGACCAGATACCACGCGTCGTGGTACCAGATCTCGTGCGCTTCCGGGTACTTCCAGCTTCCCGTCTGCCAGCCGCCCTCGATCCTCAGGAACGGCAGGACGTAGTACGCGAGCCCGGCCCGGACGCGGTTCTCGACGTAATAGTAAGCCGTATCGATGTAGGAGAAATAGTTGTCCCGCGTGTAGGCGAAGTCGAGCTTGACCCGGCCCTGTCTGAGCGAGGCGTTGGTGTCGGCGACCAGCCCCGAGAAAGCCTTCCGGTCCTCGTCGCGCGGCAAGAATTTCTTGTAGCCCAGGGCGATCGTCCCCCGGGCCAAGCCGAGGAGCGGGAAGCGCAGGCCGCCGTAGGCCTGGTAGGATCGGGCGTCCCGCCAGGTCGAGCCGGGATCCCGGAAGGCGTATTCGGAGGCGCCGGCCGTGACGAAAACCCGGCTCTGGGAAAAGATCCGGTAGTAGGCCTCGAACGTTCCGGTCTTCTCCCGCCGGTCCAGGTTCCGCGAGACATCGCTTTCCGAACCCCCGGCTTCATGGCTCTCGTACCGGTAATCGTCCAGCGCGCCCGAGAATCCGACGGCCGAGCCCCGCGGCGTCTCGAAGAAGAGGCTGGCCTCCCAGCCCTCCCGGATGTCCGTGACCGGCGCCCCGAACTCGCTCGTCGCCCGTCTCATGTGCCTGAAGGAGTGGTAATTCCCGGACAGTGCCAGCCGGCGCAGGAGGAAGATCCGGACCGCCGGAACGATGTTGTTGGTCAGGGTCCGGAGCCCCTTCTCTTGGAGGTAGAACGCGTATTCCGGCCTTTCCGTGACCGAGAGAAGGACCGAGTTCCCGAGGAACATGCAGGCCTTGACCTCGGGGGCGACCGTCGCCGTATAGTCGGAGACAGCCTGGTCGCTCCGGTCCGCGTAATAGACGTTCGAATCGTAACCGACGTTCGAGAGGCTGAAGGACGGCAGGAGCTTCAGCGGCCCGAACGAGAGCCCGCGCCGCGAACGGACGTCCTGGGACTCGTCGGTGAACGTTCGATAGGTCTGGCCGGCCAGCCGGCCGGAAACGGCGACCAGAAGGAAGGCCAGGATCGCTGGCCGGAATTTTTTCATGTCGATTCTCGCCGCCCGCTCCGCGCGGGCCGGTTCAGGACAGGCGTTCGCCCCCGATCGCCTCTTTCACGGTCCGGAATAACTTCATGAAGGAGAGCCTCTGGAGGAGCGCCATGATGAGCCCGCTGTGCCAGTCGAAATCGGCGGTTTCGCGGATGATCGGAATGATGCCGTCGGTCTGGGCCAGATGGAAGAGGCTTTCGACCTGGCCGTCGCTCAGGCGCGAGCACATCCTGCGGGCGTGATAGCCGATGAGGATTTCCCGCCGGATGGCCCGCCGCCAGCGGGTCTCATAGCCGGCCAGCGCCGCGGCGTCGAACGACGATCTTTCGAAACAGGCCGTGACGGCCTCGGCCGCAAGATCGGCGCAGAGCAGTCCGTAGCTGATACCGCCGCCGGTCGTCGTCTTGATTTGGCCGGCCGCCTCGCCGACCGCCAGGACGCGGTCTCCGGTCGTCCGGGCCAGCAGGCCCTGGGCGACCGCCTTGGTCCTGATCTCGACCTCGGCAGGATCGCCCGCGGCCGGGAAATTCGCCAGGAGGCCCCGCAGGTGCGTCCTCGGATCTTTTTTCGTCAGAAGCCCCACCCGGGCCTTGGCCCCGGCGGGCACCGACCAGGCGAAGGCCCCGGGGGCGATGTCCCGGCCGACAAAAATGGTCGCCGGCTCGCCGCCGGCTCCAGGCACCTCGGCCTGGGCCCCGTGAAGGAAGGTCCGGGGCGAGGAGAGTCCGACTCTCTTCTGGAGCGCGAAGTCCACGCCGGAAGCGATGACGGCCATGGCCGCGGGATGGCGGACGGCGCCGTGACCGTCCTTCAGGACGGTCACCTGGACTCCGTCCGGCTCGACGTCGATGTCCTCGGCCCGCGAGCCGAGGCGGATCTCGGCCCCGGCGCCAACGGCGGAGGCGGCCAGCCCGGAGTCGAATCTGCCCCTGTCCACGACGCTCGCGAACGGCCGGGCGTGCCTGTACGTCACGGACGTGCCGAAGGGCGAAACGAGCCGGGCCTCCTGGATGTCCTGGATGACGGAGTCCGTTTCCAGTCCGTAGGCGTCGAAGATTTCCTTGCCGACGAGTCCCGTGCAGACGATGTTGCCGCCGATCGCGGCCTTCTTTTCGAGGACGAGGACGTCCAGCCCGCTCGACGCCAGCCGGCCGGCCAGCCGGAGGCCGCTCGGCCCGCCGCCGATGACGAGGACGTCCCGCCGTTTTTCCGTCTTCAGGGCGCGCTTATCCATGGTCAGACCTTGTCCTCGCGCGATTCCCACCGGCCTCGCGCCGTGATCCAGAACGAGAGGGCGATGAGTTTGAGATCCAGCCAGAAGCTCATGTTCTTTATATAGAAGAGGTCATAACGGAATTTTTTCCGGCGCGGCGTCTCGCCCGGCAGGAAGACCTGGCTGAGACCCGTCAGCCCCGGCCGGACGGCGTGGCGCTCCGCGCCCCCGCGGATCTCGGCGACCGATTTCCCCTGGGGGTTCGCGCCGACCTCGATCTCGGTCGGCCTCAGGGCCCGGGGCCCGACGAAGCTCATGTCTCCCTTGAAGATGTTGACGAGCTGCGGCAGTTCGTCCATGGCCGTCGCCCGCAGGATGCGCCCGACGCGGGTCACCCGCGGGTCGTTCTCGGCCGCCTGGACCGGGCCGCGGCCCTTCTCGGCGTCGGGAACCATGGACCGGAACTTGAGGGCCCGGAAGGTCCTGCCTCCCCTGCCGACGCGTTCCTGGGCATAGAAGACCGGGCCCCTGTCCTCCAGCCAGACCGCCAGCGAGATGAGGGCCCACAGCGGAGAGGCGAGCAGCAAGCCTGCCGAGGAAAGCGCGACGTCGAAGGGCCTCTTGAGGAACAGGGCCCGCCGCAGGGAATCCGGTCCCGGCGGGGGGATCAGCCCGGCGTCCTTCCGCCTGGCCCAGATGGCCGTCAGGAGCAGGGCCAGCGCGATGCCGGCGCAATCGATGGCCGAGTCGATGGGACTGCCGTGCCGGTGGGGCACGAAGGTTTGAAGAAGCTCGTCCACGAACGAGTAGCCGACGGAGACGGCCGCCGCCCAGTAAAGACAGGCCGGCTTCCATTTCGGTCCCTTCTCTCCCCGGAAGGCCCGGTAGAGGAGGAAAGCCATCAGGCCGTAAGTCACGAAATGGCCCGTTTTCCGGAAGATGATATAGCCGAGGGAGCCCGCGTGGCGCGACGCGTGCGGCAAGAGCCAATAGAAGACCGTCATGAAGAGCTCGTACGTCCGGCTGCTCGCCAGGACCTTGTTGCCCACGGGAAAGACGAAGGCCATCACGAGCAGGGGCGGCAAAAATAATTTCAAGAACTTCTTCATCGGCGAATTCCGTTTTGTCATAGGGCCAGGCCCGTCAGGAGATCTTCGTACGATTTGAGGACCTTGTCCCTGGCAAAGTATTCTACGACATATCTTCGGGCGTTTGAAGCGCAGGCCTCACGAAGGGCCGGCGAGCGGCGGAGGGCGAGGACGGCCTCGATGATCCCGGCCGGGCTGTCGGGAGGCGCGGAAAGCCCGCAAGCCCTGTCGCTGAGCACGGCGGCGACCTCGGAGCCGGGCGTCGTCAAACCCAGGATGGGCCGGCCCGCGGCCATGAAGTTGTAGAGCTTCGAGGGCACGGACACCTGCGACTTGTCGCTGTCGAGCGGCACGAGGAGAGCGTCGGCCGAGGCCAGCAGGGCCGGCAGGTCCCCGTACGGCTGGAAGGGCAGGAAGGCGACGTTCGACAGGCCGAGGGACGCCGCCTTGGCTTCGAGCGATTCCTTCTTGAGGCCCTCGCCGGCGATGACGAAGAGGATGTCCTTTTCCCGCTCCAGGCCCGCGGCCGCCTCGAGAACCCGCTCCAGGGCCCGGTTGCTGCTGATGCTGATTGTCCCCGAATACAGGAGGACGAACTTCCGGTCGAGCCCGAACTTCCTGGCCACGGGATTGTCTTTCGGCAGAGGCCTGAGGAAGTCCGTATCCACCCAGTTCGGGATGACGTCCATCTTCCGCTCCGGAACCCCCTTGGCCATGAGGTTGCGCTTGAATCCGTCGCTGATGACGACGATCCTGTCGGCCAGCCCGTAGACCCATTTTTCGAGTCCCTTGGCGAAGCGGATGCCGGCCGGGTTCCTCAGGATGCCCGACTCGATGGCCAGGTCGGGATGGATGTCCTGGACGTTGACCAGGATCCTGGCCCCCTTCAGGTGCCTGGCCCAGAAGGCCGGGACGCCCAGCTGAAGGGGCGGCGTCCGCAGGAACATGACGTCCCCCCTGCCGATCGAGCCCAGGTTGAGGAGGGCGCCGGCGGTGTAGATGTTCCAGGCCATGAGCCGGCCGAGCGGGTTGGGCGTCGCCTTCGCCCAAAACCGCTTGACGACGAAGCCCTCCGTCCGCCGCCGCGAATAGACGAGCCCGCGAAAGTCCGGCGAGGGCGTCCGGGGGAAGGTCGTCACGACCTCGACCTCGTGCCCGCGGCCGGCCAGGTAGCCCGCCAATTCATTCATCAGGATCGGCGCGCTGCCGAAGTCCGGCAGGTAGTACATCGTGTGGATGGAGATCTTCATGCCGTCCCTTCCGCGAGGGGATTCTTCTCGATCCAGATCTGGATGTACGCCATGCATGGCACGAGGAAGAGCAGATCGACGCCGTAGAAGGCGGCCGTCGATTCGAAAAAGCTGCGGGCGGCGAGAAAGCCCAGGACGGCCAGGGACTCCGTCAGGAGGCAGTTTTCGACGCCCCCGACGGCGGCCGTGCGCTGGAGGATACGATTTTTGATGATGAGGTACCAGATGCCGACGGCGGCGCCGGCGAAGAGCAGGGCGCCCAGGACGCCGCTCTGGATGAGGGAATGAAGAAAGGCCATATGGACGTGCTCGCCTTCGAGCATCAGCCTGTCGGCGTGGAAGCCGTGGCCGACGAGGGGCGAGCGCAGCGAGAGGCTGAGGGCCTTCCGCCAGGTCGTCTCTCGTCCCGTCAGGAAAAAGGCGGTCTGGAAGCTTCCCTTGAACCGCCAGACGAACCAGGCCTTGTAGAGGAAGAACAGCACGGCGGGCACCCCGGCGAGGAGCCATCTGAACTTCCTGTTCGCCAAGACGATGAGAAGCATGCCCACGACGAAGCCGAGGATGGCCGTCCGCGATTCGGACAGGGCCAGGGCGAGGACGGCGATGGCGAACAGGCCCGCCCACAGCGCCCGCTTGAAGAGATCGGACTGGCGGATCCTGGACAGGGCGACCAGGGCCAGGACGCCCGCGAAGCGGCCGACGCCGTTGGCCGTCTGGATGCCCAGGCCGAACGGCAGGCGGTAGAGGCGGGGGTTGGCCGCACCCCTGAGGACCGGCCAGAGCGGGCCGAAGAGGTAAAAGACGACGAGGACAAGGATGATCGCCGTATTGACGTCCATGAGGGTCATCGCCTGGCGCTCGGGGTCTTCCTGATTGACCAGGACCCAGGCGACGAAGACGGCGGACAGGAAGAGGGCCGCCCAATAGAGCGACAGGAACGGGTCCGGCGAGAGGAAAAAGAAAAGGCCGCCGATGACGCCGTAGAGGGCCAGGGCCAGCAGGGGGCCTCGCGACAGGATCAGGGACAGGCGGCCGGACTTCTTCAAAATGACAAGAGCGAAAAAGGCGGCGATGATGGGCAGGAAAGGCCTGAGGGCCAGAAGGAAGTTGACGGGGCTCTCGAGGAGCCTGTCCCACCTGAACTTGGACACGTCGCTGTACATGCCGGCCCAGACGAGGACCCAGAGAACGGCCGCGGCGATCATGACTCGGCCCCGCTTGATTCCTCGAGGACCTCGGAGTAGATGTCGCGGAGGCGCTCCCCGTGCCTGTCCCAGAGATAATATTCTTCCGCCCGGCGCCGGGCCGCCCGGCCCATGGCCGCGGCGCGGGCCGGATCGGCGCGCAGGGTCTCGAGGGCCGCGGCGATCTCGGCCGCGACGCGCTCCGGATTCGCGGGCTCGATCTTGAAGCCCCACTCGGGCTGGATGTGGAGGCCGGGCCCGCCGGAATCGAGACCGATGACGGGCTTGGAGGAGGCCATGGCTTCGACGACGACGGCCCCTCCCCCGTCCCGGAAGCTCGGGAAGAGGAAGACGTCGGCGTCCCTCATGTCGTGGAGCAGGGTCTCGCGCGGCAGCCATCCGGTCAAGCGGACTTTGTCGCCCAGTCCGAGCCCGGCGATGAGGCGCCGGATGTTCTCTTCCTCGCCGCCGCTGCCGACGATGATGAATTCCGCCTCGGGCGCCTTCGCGGCGAAGAGCCCGAAGCCCCGCACGGCGAGGGCGAAGCCTTTCAGGCGGTGGAAGCGCCCGGCCATGAAGACCCGGAATTTCGGCGGCGGCCCGGCGGCCGCCGGCCCCGCGTACAGATCTTCCGGGGAAATCCCGTTGACGGGAAAGAACCTGACCTTCGCCTGACGGGTCTTCGGAATCATGTCCCCCGTTTCCTTGTTGCAGACGAGGATGGCCCGGGCCTTCCGATGGCAGCGCCCGCGGACGGGGTCCCTGCGGCCGAACCACTGGGCCGTGTTCCTGCCGCGCTCGGACAGCCGGCCGCCGAGCGTGTATTCCCGCATCAGGCCGCGCGGCGTCCGCTGGCCGCCGCCGACCGGGCCCAGGATGAAGGGGACCGGAAGGAAGGCCCCGATCCAGCTGGCGATCCAATCGTTGCCGAACGTGACGTGATGGGCGAGATCGAAGCCGATCTCCCGGTGGAGCTTGCGGGCCGTCCGCCAGGCCTTGATCTGCCAGAGGTAATAATAAATCCGCTGGCCGAATTCGACCTTGTAGAGCGCGCCCAGGATCGGGCCGAGATCGACGAAGCGGAAGCGGATGGACGGCGAGGGCGGCATGGGGCCGGCGGGATCGATGCCCTGCTTGTTGTAGCCGTGGGTCAGGACCCAGACGTCATGGAAGCGGGCGATCTGGTGGACGAGCCGCCAGCCCGTCAGGTCCTCGCCCGGATGGAGCTTCGGCGAGCCGAGCGGGTTGCAGGCGTAGGCGGAAACGAGAACTTTCAGTCTCTTCATGTATGACTCTCTCCGTCGGGGCCGCTGGGAACGGAGGCGTTCCCGGCCTCGCCGGCGACTTTTTCGTAGACGTCCATGTATTCCCGGCCCATCCGCTCGCGGGAGAACTGCCGGACCCTTCGCCGGCCCGCCTCCCTCAGCTCGGCCGCCAGCCCCGGGGAATTGAGGATCCGGATGATCGCTCCGGCGATGGCCTCGGCGTCCTCCGGGGGGACGAGAATGGCGGCCGGACCGGTGACCTCGGGCAGGGACGAGACGTTCGAGGCGATGACGGGCGTGCCGCAGGCCATGGCTTCCAGCGGAGGATAACCGAATCCCTCGTAGAGCGAGGGAAAGACGAGGGCGTCCGCGCCGGCATAGACGGCGGGCAGGCTCTCGTCGCCGACGAAGCCGGTGAAGACCACGTCGTTCCCGAGTCCCGCCGCGGCCGCCTCGCGCCGGAGCGCCGCGTCATCCCAGCCTCCGGGCCCGGCCAGGACGAGTCCATGGCTGAAGGAGGGGTCCTTCTTCAAAAGGCCGAAGGCCCTGATGAGGGTGCCGAGGTTTTTCCGCTTGTGGGGGGCGCCGACGTGGAGGATGTAGCGCTCGGGCAGGCCGAACAGCTCGCGCGTGGCCTGGACGAGCCCGGCCGGGACATCGGCGCTCTTGAACGAAACGTAGGGATAGATCACGGAAGTCTTTTCCCTGGGGATCGCATAGAGCGACATCACGTCCTGCCTCGTCTGCTCGGAGACGGTCACGACGTGGGCGGCGCCGCGGAGCGAGCGGGGCCAGGAAAAATTCCACCAGCCCCGGGACAGCCTGGACGACGCCCCCGGCGAAAGCCGGAAGGCCAAGTCGTGGACGGTGACGATCCTTTTCAGGCCGCGGCCGCCGAGAAGGGGCGACGTCGAAACCGGCGAATGGAGGATGTCCAGGCCTTCCGCCATCCCCTTCAGCAGGAACGCGAGCTGGTTCCAGGGCAGCAGCCGGCGGCGCGGCAGGCTGAGGGGGGCGACGCGGAAATTCGCGGCCAGCCCGGCGAAGTGCCCGGCCATCTCCCGCCTGGCGTAGATGACGAACTCGTGCTTCGCTCCCGTGCCGTCCAAAGCCTGAACGAGCTGCCCGGCGAACCTGCCGAGCCCCTCGCCCGCGTCCGTCAGGTTGACGAAGTCCAGGCCGATCTTCAGCGTTCTCTCCGGCCGTTTGGCGTTCACGCGGCCCTCCCGATCCGGCCCAGGGAGAGGCCGAGCCCGACGACGTTTCCCCAGGCCCGCTGGAGATGATATGAATCCCTCCGCCGCAGGCCGAGGCCGAGGCTCATCAGGAGCCTGACCGCCATGGCCATGTAGCAGCGGGGGATCGACAACTCGGGATTCTTGCGCACGAAATGGATCCTGTTCACGATTTCGCGGCGGCCGAATTCGAAACCGTTGCCGCGGCCCGAGGCGGCCGGCAGATGGAGATATCCGGCGTCGGCCACGACCGCCAGCCGGAAGCGCTTGCCGACGCGATAGCTGAAATCCAGGTCCTCGAGGTAGCTGTAGCCCGCGTACCATTCGTCGAAACGAAAGCCCGCGAAAACGTCCCGCCGCCAGACCGAGGCGGTCGACGGCAGCCAGTCGAAGCTATCGTTCGCGCCGACCCGGCCGATCATCGTCTGAAACCCGGCCGGCGAGACGGCCCCGCGGCGGCGCGAATAAAGGCCGGCCGCTTCGGAGAACGGCGACAGCTTGATCCCGGCCAAGGCCGTCGACGGATGATTCATCATGTTGAAGGCCGCCCCGCCCGTCCGCTCGTCGGCGCTTTCCCAGAACCGGATCATGTTCTCCACCGCGTGCTCGTCGAGGACGACGTCGTCGTCGAGAAATCCGATCAGCCGCGCCTCCGGTGAGGCGGCCTCGAGGCCCGCGTTGCGCTGGCGGGCCGCCGACGGCGGAAGACAGCGCATGTGGCGGACCGGGAAGGCCCGGACGCCCCGGCACAAGGCCTCGACGGATTCGCGGCCGCCGTCGACGACGAGGATCTCGTCGGGGAGCCGCGTCTGGGCTTCCAGGCTCCGTAGGAGCCGGCCGAGCTCAGCGGGCCGGTCCTTGGTCGCCACCACGTAGGCGGTCGCGGTCTTCTCGTTTCTCATGGCGCCGCGCCCTCCCCCCGCCCGCGTCCCTTGTCCCTGATCGCGGCGAGCGCGCGGCCGGCGTGAAGCCGGGCGATGCCGCCCAGAACGGCGGCCAGGGCCCGGGGCGATTGGAAGAATTCCTTCCAGTGCTTGCGGAGGATCATGCCTTTCGCCCGCGCGAAAAGCAGGCGGTCGGCCGAGACGCTCCCCGGCGTGTAATGCGAAACGGTCAGCGCCTCGGGGATGTAACCGAACCGGCAGACCTTGGCCAGCCGGAGGAAGAGGTCCCACTCCTCGAGGGCCGGCAGGGTCTCGTCGAAGAGGCCGGCGGCGTCGAGACATTCTTTCTTCACGGCGGCGGCCGGCGTCGAGACGAGATAGGCGCCGCGCAGAATCGGGCCGAAGAGATCGCCTTCCTTCCGGCCGGCCGAGGCCGGCGGGATGAGGTATTCTTGGCCCTTGAAGAGCCGCCGAGTGGCCGTGTAGACGACGCCGACCTCCGCCGGGCCTTGATGAAAGACCTCGACCTGCCGGGCGAGCTTTCCGGGCAGCCATTCGTCGTCGCTGTCCAGGAAGGTGATGATCCTGCCCCGCGACTCGGCGATGCCCGTGTTGCGGGCCGCCGCGGGCCCCCGCCTGGACGGATGGCGCAGGACGCGGAGCCGCGGATCGGAGAATCCGGCGGCCGAGCCGCCCGTCCCGTCCGTCGAGCCGTCGTCGACGACGATGGCCTCCCAGTCGCCGTAGGACTGCTCGAGGACGCTGCGGAGCGCCCTCTTCAGCAGCTCGCCCCGGTTATAAACCGGGATGACGACGCTCACATGGGGCCGTCCGCTCATGTCAGACTCCCGCCTTCCGGCCGCCGAAACTCATCTGCAGGCGCGCCAGCCCGGCCCGGAGCCAGGCGATCTCCTGCCCGTTGAAAACGAAGTACCAGCAAAAAACGATAAAAGCGACGAGCGGGATGATCAGTCCGAAGACCATGCCGGAAAAGTGGACCCCGAAGGCGCCGGCCAGGCCGAAGAGGACCACCGCCAGGACGCTCTGGGGAATCCCGAGCCGCCAGATCTCGCGGCCGGAGAAGCGCATGCCGCCGACCCGGGCGGCTATGGCGAAGAGCACGGCCATCTCGATCGTCACCCGGACGGTCCAGGCGGCCGCGGCGCCGGCGATGCCCCACTGCTTGATGGCCAGCCAGGTCAGCGGGACGAAAACGACGAGCTCGGCCAAATTGAGCTTGGCCGGCAGGTCCGGCCGCCCGAAACCCTGGATCAGGGCCAGGGGGATGTCGGCCAGGGAATTGGTCAGGAAGCCCAGGGCCAGGATCTGGAAGACGAGGGCGCTCGTCGCGGCGAACTCGGCGCCCAGCCAGATTCTGAGGATGGGGTGCGCCAGAATGGCCAGCAGAACCGAGACGGGGCCGATGCCGACGATCAAATATTTGGCGGCGTAGCCGTAGAGCGTCCTGGCCTTCTCCGTCTCTTCTTTGCCCTGGAGGGCGCTGAAGGACGGGAAGAGGGTCAGGATGAGGCTTCCCGGCAGGATGCCGACCTTGGTGACGATTTCGTAGGGCGCGACATAGAATCCGACGGCCTTCAGGTTCAGGATGGAGCCGACGAAGAACCTGTCGAGATAGGTCAGGACGGGCCGGGCGATATTGGACACGGTCAGCCAGCCGCCGAACTTCAGCAGGCCGCCGACGCTCTCCCGCCGGAAGGCCACCTGCTTCTTGAGGGCCGGCAGGGCCTCGAGGCAGAGCCACATCCAGGCGACCAGGGCCAGGACCCGCGCCCCGACGAGCAGGGCGACGATGCCGCGCAGGTCGAATCCCAGCAGCACGCCGACGAGCGGCAGGACGTAATTCAGCGTGCTCGAGATGCCCTTGACGATATTGACCAGGTCGAACCTCTGGCGGGCCTCCAGCGCGCCGCGGAACGAGGCCGAGACGAGAACGACCGGCAGGGAAATGCCGATCAGGATGAACGACGTCTTCGCCTCGGGCGTGAGCGCCGCGGAAACATGGAGGAAGCGCCCGACGAGGAGGGGCGTCGCCAGCGCCAGGAGCACGGCCCCCGCCAGGCCCATGACCGCCTGGAAGAAGACCGTGGTCCAGAGAATTCCCGAGATCCCGTCCGATTCGCCGCGGCCCAGCGCCTCGGCGATGAACTTGGTCGTCGCCCGGCTCAGGCCGAGGTCGAAGAAAGCCAGATAGCCGACGACGACCCAGACCAGGGACAGGATGCCGAAGCGCTCGGTTCCCAGCCAGCGGATGGTGAACGGCATGGCCAGGACCCCGACCACCA
>Ga0315282_10001187_pt1 | contig 50059 bp, 42 predicted proteins | sample YL17G07_20_MG_FD_203693 | JGI IMG/M metagenome (GOLD analysis project Ga0315282, IMG submission 203693) | Sediment microbial communities from Yellowstone Lake, YNP, Wyoming, USA - YL17G07_20 | ecosystem: Environmental > Aquatic > Freshwater > Lake > Sediment | place: USA: Wyoming | collected...
ACGTACGAACTCAACTTGCCGCCATTGAATCGAAGGACCTTCTCTCACATGCCGAGAAGATTGGAAAGATCAAGCTGGCTACCGAACTGAAAAAGGTGGGTGAAGAAGAGGACATCGTTGCGCTGTCGAATCAGGTCGTTGAAGCCGACCAGAGTGCTGTGTTGGTCGTTGCGCTGGTGAAGGACAGCGTCAGGATCTTTGTCGGGGCGGGCAAGGAGGCGATCAAAGCGGGCGTGCATGCGGGCAGGATCGCGGGAGAACTAGCGAAGGTCGTGGGCGGGGGAGGCGGCGGAAAAGAATACTTCGGGCAAGGTGGCGGAACCAAACTAAGCAACGCTGAAGCCGCACTTGCGAGCGCGAAGAGAGTCGTCCAATCGTATGTCAAGAAGTGATGGGCAGTGGTTGTGGACTGGAAAGCGATTCAGGAGAAAGTACTGAACGACTGGGAGCAGGCTCGGATCTTCGAAGCCGACCCTGACCCGACGAAAAAGAAGTTCTTCATCACAGTCGCATATCCTTACCCTAACTCTCCACAGCACATTGGCCACGCGAGAACCTACACGATCACGGATGTTCACGCTCGATACTTACGAATGAGGGGCTACAACGTCCTCTTCCCAATGGCGTTCCACTACACGGGAACACCGATCCTTGCAATGGCGGAACGAATCGCTAAAGGCGACCCGGAGCTCGTGGACGATTTCCTTCGCATCTATCACGTGCCAAAAGAGAAGCTGAAAGACTTCGCTGAACCCATCGAGATCGCCCGCTACTTCCACGAGGAAATCAAGCGCGGCATGAAGGACATGGGGTTCTCCATCGACTGGCGAAGAGAATTCACAACCATCGACCCAACATACAGCCGGTTCATCGAGTGGCAATTCAAGAAGCTACGCGAAAAGGGGCTGATCACGAAAGGCAGCCACCCGGTGGGATGGTGCCCGAACGATGGCAACCCTGTAGGTCAACACGACACGATCGGTGATGTCGAGCCAGAGATCGGACAGTACGTCCTGCTGAAGTTCAAGATCGGGGACGCGTACCTCCCCACAGCCACCCTTAGACCTGAGACGGTGTTCGGTGTCACGAACATCTGGGTCAAGCCTGGCATAACCTACGTGAAGGCGATGGTTGACGGCGAGAACTGGATAGTTAGCGAGCCATGCCTCAAGAAACTGGAATACCAGAACCGCAAAACAAGCATCGTTGAACGCGTGCAAGGATCAAAGCTGATCGCGAAATCAGCAACAAACCCGATGACCGGAGCTCCAGTGATAGTCTTACCGGCCGAATTTGTTGATCCTGAAAGCGCGACCGGCGTTGTGATGTCAGTTCCGGCACATGCCCCATACGACTATCAAGCGCTCGTGGATCTCGAAGGGAAGCCCGAGCTCCTGAGCCAATTCGGGATCGGAAGAGATGTTGTCGCGAAGCTCTCGCCGATTGGGGTTGTCGCGCTTGAAGGATACTCGGACGCCCCGGCCGTCGATGTCGTGAAACGGTTCGGCATAAAGGACCAGACTGATCCTAAGCTTGAGGAAGCTACCACCGAAGTCTACAGCAAGGAGTTCCATTCAGGGCGCATGAGGAACGACACCGGCACCTACGCAGGCCTCTCCGTTTCCGAAGCGAGAGACCGAGTGAGGGATGACTTGGTTGCGAAGGGCGGCGCCGACGTGATGTACGAGATCATCAACCGTCCCGTCACATGCAGGTGCGGCACACAATGCGTCGTGAAGATGTTTGAGAATCAGTGGTTCATCAATTACGGCGACGCGAAGTGGAAGGAACTCGCGCGTGAATGCCTCAAGTCGATGAGTATCCTCCCGGAGGAATTCCGCGTAGAGATCGATTACGCGATCGGATGGCTTAGGGAGAAAGCATGCGCGAGAAAGTCCGGGCTAGGCACGCGACTTCCATGGGATAAGGACTGGATCATCGAAAGTCTCTCTGACTCCGTCATATACATGGCGTACTACACTCTCGCCAAGCACATCAGCAAGCTAAAGCTGAAACCGGAACAGTTACCAGACGAGATCCTTGACTATCTACTGCTCGGTCAAGGCGACGTAGAGAAGCTCGCGAAATCCGCTGGCATTGAGAGTTCGAAGCTGAAGGAGATCCGGGGCGAGTTTGCGTACTTCTATCCGGTTGACTCTAGGCATTCGGGGCGTGATCTGATACCGAACCACCTGACATTCTACATCTTCAACCATGCCGCCATATTTCCGCCCGAGGGGTGGCCTCGCCAGATAGTCACGAACGGAAGTGTACTGATGGAGCACGCTAAGATGTCCAAATCCTTTGGCAACATCATTCCACTGCGTGACGCGATCGCTCAGCATGGAGCCGATGCGGTTAGACTGTCAACGGTTTCAGCTGCTGAGCTCATCCAAGATGTAGAATTCAGCCATCAATCGACTAATTCTCTGCGGGAGAGAATCGAGCGAATGTACGCTTCTGCTCAATCCATTGTTGAGGCGGGTCCTATCAGGGGCGCCGTGGCCTACGGCGGCAACGAAGAAAAGTGGATACTCAGCAGGCTCCAGAGCTGCATCCGGGACACGACGGCGGCAATGGACAAGTTGCGTGCTCGGGAGGCGGTTCATCATGCGCTCTACGAGCTTGAGCAGGATCTCTCGTGGTACGTGAGGAGAGCCACGGCCCGGTCGGGAGTCAATCCTGCGGTCGTTTCGCGCGTGTTGGACGTGCGCGTTCGGCTGATGGCGCCGTTCACGCCGTTCATTTCTGAAGCGACATGGAGCCTGATGGGGAAGAAAGGTTTCGTCTCAAGGGCAGACTGGCCGCAACCGGATACGACGCTGATGGATGAGAGAGCGGAGGAAGTTGAAAGCCTTGTCCGGACGACGGTCGAGGACGTGGCGAGTATTCTCAAGACAACCGGGATGAGTGTGAAGAAGCTCTACCTGTACACCGCGGCGGACTGGAAGTGGCAGCTGTATCTGAAAGCATTGGAGATGACAACCAAGGGTTCTGTAGGCGTGCCGGAGCTGATGAAAGCCGCATTAGCCGATCCTGTCCTGAAGGAGAGAATGAAGGAGGTATCGAAGCTCGCTCCGAAACTCGCAAAGGATCTTCAAGCCACCGCACCGGACATGCAGGAGAAAAGACACAGACTGGGAAGGATCAACGAGCGAGAAGCCCTCGGAGACGCCACAGGATTCCTAAGGAAGGAATTCAAGTGCACGCTCACTCTTCATGACGAAACAGACGAGAAGAAGTACGACCCCAAAGGCCGCGCTCAAGCAGCTCAACCCTTCCGCCCCGCGATCTACGTCGAATAGAATCCCGCCGAAGTCGGCTTCAGGTTTCGCGTGCTTATGAAGGCGCATAGAAGAAAGCAGATATGGGTAACAGTCCAGTGTGCGCATAGCGGGCCCGTAGCTCAGCCTGGACAGCACCCGCCGATCTGGAACCCGGGTGTCCAAAGCATCGGCCCTCTAGGCCTGCAATGGAGCGAGGCGAGCCGGGGGCCGTGGGTTCGAATCCCACCGGGCCCGCCACAATTTTTATTCGAGTCCTTTTCACTCTGACTCCCCACACTGATACGGCCTCGTAGGGTGGCATGACAAGGTGCAGATAGTACCTGTTTCCCGGCCTCGTCGATGGACCGTAGAACTGCCACGTGCCGAGTCCGATCTTGGAAACCTTCAGCGCAGTCTTTGCAGGAGTCACGAATTCCAATCCGGAGTTCCTCGTTCCTTCCTCTACTGCGATCTAACGTCTCATATAAGAGCCGGCATTTCGAATGACTGTCAGTCGAGAACAATGGTCTTTGACGAGGGCGAATAGGTTGGGCAGCTCTGCTGCGGAAAAGATTGACGCGCAAAGAAGGATGCTAAACCCCAAGACTGTTGCGCTAATCGGCGCCAGCGAGAAGGAAGGCAGCGTCGGGAGAGCGATAATGGAAAACCTGCTGCTTTCAAAGAACAGAAAGATATTCCCGGTGAACCCGAACAGAGCGACAGTTCTAGGCGTCCAATGCTGTCCCAATATCGCAAGTGCGCCTGAGCCTGTGGATCTTGCGATAATAGCGACGCCTGCGAAGACCGTGCCAAGCGTGGTTGAAGAGTGCGGCGAGGCTGGAATCCAAGGAATAGTGATAATCTCCGCTGGTTTCAGGGAAACCGGCGAAGAAGGAAAGAAACTGGAGGACCAGATAAGAGAAATCAGGAAAAAGTACGGCATGAGAATCGTTGGGCCCAACTGTGTCGGAGTTATCCGACCTAACATCAGCCTGAACGCATCTTTTCTGAAAGCTAGACCGGAGCCGGGGAATATTGCATTCATCTCTCAGAGTGGGGCGTTGGGAAGCGCAATACTGGATTGGGCTGTCAATGCGCACATAGGTTTCAGCATGTTCGCCTCGCTCGGGTCGATGATCGATGTCGATTTTGGAGATCTGATAGACTTCCTCGGAGATGACCCCGACACTAGAAGCATAATGATCTACATGGAGAGCGTCGGCAACCCGAAGAAGTTCATGAGCGCCGCAAGAGGCTTCGCGCGTGCCAAGCCAATAGTCGTTGTGAAGCCAGGCAGATACGCGGAAAGCGCGAAAGCGGCTCTTTCTCACACCGGCGCGATGGCCGGCGATGACGAGGTGTACGTGGCCGCGTTCAGAAGAGCGGGCGTAGTCAGGGTCAAGGAGGTAGGCGACCTATTCAATTCCGCTGCGGTTCTCGACTCTAAACACCTGCCAAGAGGCCGCAGACTTGGGATCGTCACGAACGCTGGCGGGCCGGGCGTGATGGCCACTGATGAGCTGATAGAGTTAGGAGGACAGCTTGCCAAACTCTCCGACAAAAGCGTGAAGCAGCTCAACTCAGTGCTGCCACAATACTGGAGCAGAGGGAACCCGATCGACGTCCTCGGAGACGCGGACATCGGAAGGTACGTCAGCGCCATAAACGTTTGTCTAGATGATCCCGAAGTAGACGGGGTCTTGGTCGCCTACACGCCGCAGGGCGCCGCAAAACCGGAGGAACTTGCTAGAAGCGTTGCCGAGATCGCTAGGACTGCCTGGAAGCCCATCATAGTTACTTGGATGGGCGGAGAGGGCGTCCGTGAAGCACGAGAGGTCTTCGCGCAGAACAACATACCAACCTACGAAACACCCGAAGACGCCGTCAAGACATACATGTACATGTATCGATACGGAAGGAACTTGGAGCTACTCTACGAGACTCCATCTGAACTGTCGGTTGATGAGGCGCCCCCTAAGAGTCACCTGAAAGCGTTTGTCGCGAGACTTGCAAGGGAAGGAGTAACCACCGTTAGCGAGGAAGACTCAAAGAGGTTCCTAAGCAACTACGGAATCCCGACGACTAAGCCATACACGGCTCACACAGCCGAAGCCGCGATACGTCACGCAAACGGCATCGGCTATCCCGTGGTCCTCAAGATCGCCTCTCCAGACATTAGTCACAAGAGCGATGTAGGCGGTGTCGTAACAGGGATAGATTCAGATGAAAAGCTGAGATCCGAATACGACGCGATGATGCAACGGGTGAGGGAGCACAGCCCTCACGCGAAGATACTAGGCGTTACTGTTCAGAAGATGATAGAGAATATCGACTGCGAGGTAATACTCGGATCTAGAAACGACAGAGACTTTGGCTCTGTGATACTCTTCGGAATGGGAGGAGTAGGCACCGAAGTATTCAGAGACTTCTCGATTGGGTTACCGCCGCTCAACCAGACCTTGGCGCGAAGGCTGATGGAGGAGACGAAAGTCTACAAGATGCTGCAAGGCTACAGAGGTAGAACTCCCGCAGACGCGAGACAACTGGAGGAGATCATTGTCAAATTCTCGAATCTGATCGTGGATTTTCCAGAGATTTCAGAGATTGACGTGAATCCTCTCGCGATATCCGGCGGGAAGGCATACGCCCTCGACGCTAGGATAGTCATCGACAAGAACGCCTTGGAGTATTCGTCCCCGTACTCGCATCTGGTCATTACCCCTTATCCAACGCGGTACGTGATCCCTTGGAAGCTAAAGGACGGCAAAGAAGTACTCCTTCGGCCGATAAGGCCAGAAGACGAGCCTCTAGAACATGAGATGCTCACCACGCTCTCTGATGAAACGCTGAGAGGTCGGTTCTTTCAGATCATCAAGAACATCACTCACGAGATGCTCATCAGATACTGTAACATCGACTACGATCGTGAGATGGCAATCGTCGGTGAGGTCAGGGAAGGCGAGAGGAGAAGAATAATCGGCATCGGAAGGCTCATAATCGAGCCGGACTTTAAGAAGGGCGAGTTTGCGGTCGTTGTGCATGACGACTATCAGGGCAAAGGCCTGGGATACAAACTAACGGACATGACGATAGGGGTAGGCCAAGAGAAAGGTCTCGAGAAGATATACGGAATAGTTCTGACGGACAACAGGGCCATGCTTAGGATCTGCGAGGAACTGGGGTTCAAGACAAGTGACTTGGGCGACGGCACGACATGGGTTGAGTTGATTCTGAGATAGCTCATTATCTGAATCCCCTTGCAAGGACTGGTCGAAGTCGTGCCTCTAATCCTTGAAGGACTTTCCCGATCCTCCTTGCTAGTTGCCTCTGGCTGTATCCAAGCTTCTCAACGGCTTGTTTCAAGAGATACGCTACCTCCAGAGGGTTGAGGTCTTCCGGCTGCAGGTTTTCGGCGACCAACAGTTCGAAAGCTTCGGAGTCGCTCAGATCCCGTATTGTGGCCGGAAGTGTCTTCACTCCGACTCGTTTGGGTGCAAGAAACCGCCTTGCGCCCGCAACTATCTCATAGCCATTTCCCGCGGGTCTCAAGACTAGCCGCTCAATCAAGCCATGTTCTTGAATGGACGAGGCGAGTTCGTCAAGCGCTTTGCCGTTAAGGGTCCTTCTGGCTGTGATCTTGCCGGGCTGAATGTTCTCGACTGGAACGTCTGCAAGTATGCTCTTAGAATCTTTGGCTTCCTGGCTCTGTTCGATTCTTTCTTCAGCATCCAGCTTTGAATCGCAGTAAGCGCTTACCGTCATAGCTCTTGGATCGACGCTGTATTGAGCGTGAAGTCTTAGTCCGACGGTCTTGCCCGAGGAGATCGGTGTGCTTGTCCAGTAGGCGTTAGGTTGCCTGACATCGAATGGTGATATCCAAAACCAGTCTATACCAAATGTAGTGGTCTTGCCAAGCGAGCGAGAAAGCGAGTACGGCCTTCGCACAAGAACACGAAATTGGTACCTCAGCTTGTCGAAGCCTGTCATGATGATGCTATGCACCTCAACATCGCAGAGTCGCGACCTGCCCCCGATAGGTGCGGAGTTTCCAACCGACTCCTTTCAAAGTCAGAGCGCGATAGATGGATTGCGCTCCGATTCAGCGAACCGAGGCCCATGTCGACTTGAGCGCCTCGTTGAGCTGACAAACCCACAAGTGCTCCTTTGCTTGTACAACTACTCCTCCGCGTCCATGAATAGAGGTTGACTGCGCCGCCGCAATAACTCTGGTCAGTCCCCGTGCCCACAATCTCTTTTCGGCTAGGTGCGGATATTCTGCGGACTTTTTGCGGATTGTTTGTCCGCGCCAGATTTCGTTGGTTCAAAACGTGAAATGTCACCTAACCGGGCCCGCCATCCTCTTTCAGCACTTCGGGTGCCATGAGCCGAGGTTCTGAAACGGGACCCAAAGGTCCGAAAAGCGACCCTATGGTCTGAAAACGGAACCCATTTTAGTCTCGGATGCACAAGGAAGGTTCATGCTGCTCGACACGATTCTCGGATCAAAGGTGGCGATCAAGACACTAAGGTGCCTGCTTAGGCGGCCTTACCGAGAGTGGTTCTTCAAGGAGCTAGTCAAGGACTTGGGAGTAGGGGTCGGGTCCCTGGGAAGGACTCTGAAGGAACTGGTTGCTCGAGGAGTTGTGCAGGAACGGACTGTTGGGAGGCAGCATTTCTACAAAGCGAATCTAGAGAACTCACTGGCAAGATCACTTTTCGACTTATTTACCGCGGAGAGAAGGCTTGAGATCCCTGCCAACCTAAGAACCGCTCTAGAAGAAATGATCGGGAGACTAACAAGCGACTCCATGGATAGTCTGCGCTCTGCTATCCTATTCGGGTCTGCCGCAGTGGGCACAGCAGGACCCGAAAGCGATCTAGACTTACTATTGGTGTTCGATGAAAGCCCAAGGCAGATCAAGGAGCTACGGACGCAACTGGATTCCGTGTCCAAGTTCTACGGAGTACTAGCGCAGGAGCACGTTTTAACCAAGAATGAGTTCCTTGAAATGTACAGCCTCGGAGATGATCTCATAATCAATGCCCTTGCTGAAGGAGTAGTTCTACACGACACCGGCTTTCTGATTCCGTTACTGTCCAAGCCTCTGCCATCTCCATCGTCAGCGGTCGGTATGCGAGATCTGGAGGAGGCACGAAGTAAGATCGAGGACGCAAAACGTAACTTCAGGGCCGGCTCGCTGGACACAACGCTGGAGCTTGTTGGGTTGGCTATGTCACTGGCTTCGCGGGGCTACATAATATTGAAAGGAGGACTGCCGGGTTCAAGGCACAACCTTGCTTCTCAAATGCGAGAATATTCTCCCGCGATTGCGACCCTGCTTAACGATGTGTCGAGAGCAAGAAACAAGGCAGCACATGCAAAGTCATCTGTGGACAGGGAAAGCATTTGGAGAATGCTTAGACAATGTGAAGATTTCGTCAGACGAGGATTCGAGGAATCGAGAAGGGTTCAATAGTGCCACCTTTCATCGCTGAGAAACTGCGTCTCGCAAGAAGCCAACTGGAATCTGCAAAAAGGAACCTCGCAGAGGGCGACATGGAGACTGCAAGCAATCGAGCTTTTCTTGCTGTCGAGAACGCCGCAGCTGCTGCTATCGCGAAGTCTGGTCGATATGCTCGTCCTATCCATGGCCAGATAAGGTCTCAGTTTGAAGAGCTTTGCGACAGAGGGATGATCCTAGACAGGTTCAGAAGTATCTTGAGCGAATCGTACCGGTTCAGACTCAGAGGAGACTACGGACGACGCATTCATGCGGGAAAAACCACGCCGGAGCTGACACCGGCGGCGGTGCAGGATCTGATAGACCGTGCTTCAGATCTGCTCGTCGTGGTGGACAAGGCCACCCGGAGCAGGAGATCTAGTCGGTCTTGAATTCCAGTTGCCTGAGAAACTCACCTAGGATGGAGTTCCGGAAACGATCTATTGCGGGCACGACCTGTACTGGGTTCACGATGGTGGCTCGACAAATGGGTTTCTCATCCATCAGCAGAGATCGAATCAAAGACATAGACTCGCACATTATCCGTCGATCCTCGCGGATTTCCTGAGTCGGTCAGACTCCAATCCGCGCAGACTCAAACCTCTCAGAATTCTGAAACCAATTCAGCACTGAGATTGATGCGGGTCCCGCCGGACTCACCGCTGATTCTTGGCTAACTGTGGATGTTCAGCGGACCTTTAGCGTAGTTTTCGTCCGCCCCGGATTTCGTTGGTTCTGAGCGTGAAATGTCACCTAACCGGGCCCGCCACCTCACACGAGCGGTCTGTCTTTTCGATGTCTAAATCATGGTGTGACAGTTTGAATGAGTCAATAGGCCGCGGTGAGGGTGCTGGGACCTTGATTCTCTCCGCGACTGAAGTCGGGAGATTCATGCTTCCACCGTGATCCTCTGTTGGGTGGGCATCCCGTTGTTGCGGTTCCACCCGCATCCATCCCAGCGTAGAAGCATAGGCCAAACCATCGGCCTGACAGCGTACCCGCCACAGCGAGCAGCCATATTCACGATGCCTCCTCACTCGAACCTGCCCTACCTATTTCGGTTGGGAGCCTTATTCGAGCCTTTGGACATCCCGACCACATGTGGAGCCTACTGGCCCTTGCGGGCTTGTATGATTCGACTCCAAACATTCCTTGGACGCGCTCCACATTTAAGCTGCAAGGGCTCGCTTACTCCACGACCAGAAGTCGGGAGCTTGCCCTCGCGCCAATTTAGGTCAAGCTACGATAAGTTCGCGGATCTCCGCCGGGTTTACCGTAGGTGCTTGACCCTGTTCTCGCATCATGTCCAGAATAGTAAGAATAGCGTCTCTGATGTTAGCCAGAGCTTCCTCTTCAGTTTCGCCTTGACTCATTGCTCCAGGCAGTTCCAGACAACGGACCACGTAGCCGTCTTGGGACTCCTTCTGAAGGGTTATGTGGAACTTCATAGTTGCGTCACACCATCCGACGCAATCACTGATCGCGCAAGAGTCTTCTTAAGGTGCCTAATTTACGTACCGCATAACGGTCCGCATAATGAGTAAGCTTCCGAGAAAGGTTTCCGGCCAAGACGTACTTAAGGTCCTGCAGAAGCACGGCTTCAGCATCCGTCGGGGCCGAGGCTCTCATATGGGTGCGTGGAAGAGAGTCGGGGACAAGGCGATCTGGTTGACTGTTCCTCTTCATCGTGAAATCAAGCCCGGGCTCCTAAACGCGATCATAGCGGAGTCAGGCATACCAAGGGATGAGTTCATCAAAGACCTGCAATCACTCTAGGCTGGAGACTCGGGGAATATCGTGAATTGACGAAACATGCGGAGGATCCAACAATGTGCATTCCCTTGGAGGATCTCCGACTAGCAGACAGGGGACACATGATTCGTTGCGTCAAGGTCCGTCCGTCGTTCAGGTCGTCTGTGTGCGTAGGGCACTTTGCGGGCATCATAATTTGAACCTGACAATTGGCTCGAACAGCAACAACATTAGACCCCTGTAACTCGTGGATTCGAACCCTTGAGAATTTTGAAACCAGTTCCAGCAACAAAAACGCTGTGGAGCCCGGCGGGATCGTCACAGAATTGCCGCCAGAAATGGGCTCAGATTAATAGATGGAGATCTACAGTCTCATGCGAAATCTCGTAGCACCCTCTTGGTGCAATGGCTACTTTCGGTCTCGCGTCATTAGCTTTTCAAACAGCATGTTCCGTTCCTTGTGGAAGTAGCCTCTGTCTTTTCCACCTTTGATCTCCTGGTCACAAACTTGAAGTGCGTCTTCATACCTCTCCAATTCTTCAAGTTTCTCGACGAGACGCATTTGGCTGTGGTCTGAAAGCCCACGCCTACAAAGTGATATGTACCTTTGATAGTCTCCCTGCTCCTCGTACATGTCGAGTAGGATAGCCTCCAACCGTCTAACCCTCTCTCGGCGCCCATGAGGACGACTTCTTGGATCGAGCGCTTCCTCAAGTCTCTCCAGTAGGAAGCGCTCAAGATAAGCCAAATCATGTTTGAAGACAGTGACGATCAGGTCTTCAACACAATCCTCGTAGACTGTGTCTTCACTCAAATACAAAGAGAGAGAAGAGTCTAGGAATTGCTTCTTCTTATCCTCGGTGTCCATTGTCGCCTTAACACATTCTCCGTAGAGAGTTACAACGCCATCCAAGAATTCTCCCAACCTTCCATCGGAGTCATCGACGATCCCACCCTCCTTGACGCACTTTTGAACGATGAGGCTACAAATTGTGTCGGCCTTCTCGTAGTCTCCTTTCGAAGCGAGTTCCTCAGCGATCTGGTTTACCCTATTCAACTTTCTTATGAAACCGGTTACGCTCCTATAGTCTACGTATCCGCCAAAAATTCCGTCCAACTCATTGCGTATTCTTGCAATATCGCCTGGTTCTCCAAGGTCAATATCCGAGTAGAATTTGATTATTGAGATGAGAGAAGCTTCTTCTTCGAGGAGTTTCCGAAGGATATTCAACAACTGTTCTTTGCTTAATCTCTCAAGGTTCGTATCGAGAAGTTTAGTGCTTGAAAAGATCGAGGGAGCCCTTATCCACGTGTAGAGAAGGGCTATCGCATGCTTGCATACCCCATCTTCATACGGGCATGTACATGATATACTCAGATCTTTGATATTGTTGCCTTTGGCTCTGATTTCGACTCTGTAGGGTTCATAAGAGCTTCCAGCAACGTCCGCATGCATGTGATCATTGTCAATAATAGGGTGCAGGACACGCTTCTGCCTATAGTAGTCGAATCCTCTCTTGAGGACAGCCTCACCGCACAACGACCCTAGGTCCTCTTCCTTTAGATTCTCTAGTACAGAGTGAACAGATAACTTCCGTTTTCGACGCAACATATCGTGCCCCGAGAAACCAATCATTAACGCTACGTGATCAAGAGGGCCACTGGCCAGCCGCGTGATCCGTATGCATCCGACATCCTCGTGCTCATAGCCGTCAACCATTGGTTACCATGAAGAACTAATTTATAATGGCACGTCGGAACCTAACCCGGTCCGCTAGCAGAGATATAAAATGTCGTCAGACGACCTAAACGAAAGGGCTTTCATCTCCACCGTCATGGTCGGTCCTTGTCCACGATGCGGAAGTCACAATACGCACGACTGCTTCTATGATGAGGAGGAGCATCACTCTGAGTTTGGGGAGTGCCCCCTCATCAAGACGATAGATGACCCCATCGTAGGACACTGCGAAGAGTGCGACAGCGTTTTTTGCATCGAGTGCGCCAAGGTTATCGGTGCAGGGAGCGAGAGATCCTCAAGCAATATAGCGAGATTAGCGGAAGGTCACTCGAAGAGCTGCCCTGAACTGAAACCGCAACGCTGGGCGGAGAAATACGGTTCAACCCACAGGCTTGTTTCAGTGCAAGATGATATGGTGACCATCACAGAACACGCAGAGGAATGCATTCCTGACGGAACTGAGGAGGATGAGGGAGATGAAAGGACGATCACTCTCCGTCTTTCCAAAGAAGCCGGAATTACATCAGAGGAGCTGAGGAAGAAGATAGGATACTACATGAAGTTCTCTTACGATGCGGACGAGATACATGGTGTTGCTGACTTGGAGTCAGATGACGATGATGACAACTCAGATACTTGCCCGCCTTGACCGACTTATCAAGGAGAATGGTAGAGTTACTCAAGGTACGGACATTGCTTTCAGCAGCTCACTGATAGCCACAAGATTACAGTCAGAAGCAGACAAGGAATTAGCCTTATAGTCAGGAGCCCGTCGAAAGCCAAGCAGAAACTACTCATACGGCGAATAAGTCGGGAAGATGTCGAAAGCGTCATTGCACATCCGGCGGAACTGTTCGAGGACACAGAACATGGCTGTGAAGTCTCAATTGGAAGGACAGACGGCAAGGTGCTCGTCGCAGTGTGTCAGAAGCTTGACAAAGACATCAAAGTTATTACTGTCTATCATACTCGAAAGCTTGACAAGTTGGTCTCGGCAAAGCTTCAACGAGGTGCTTGGAGGAGAATTCGATGAAGGTTCACTACGACAAGGAGCACGATATCCTATACCTGGCCTTCAAAGATGGACCAAGCCATGAGATTATCGAGTCGTCTCGCAACGTTATACTGGAGCTCGATGAAAAGAAAGAGATTATGGGCTTAGAGATCTGGAATGCCAAGAAGATAGGCCTCCTTGAGCAGGTTGCCAAGATCGCTGCAGGTTCCTAGCCGAATCTTGCTGTGCAATACGGTCGCCTTTCCGAGTGAAGCCAAAAACCGGGCTCTTCGATGAATACTCCCATTTCCTGTAGCCTTGGCACGACACTTGACAAAACGTTCCTTCAGATATATGCGACGAAGGATCGCCATGATCTATGCGAAGTTGGCAGTCCAAAATCGCAGCCCTGTCTACGCCGGGCCTCATGACCGGAGACAAACTTACCCGGAATCAGCCGCCAAGAACTCTTCGACTGCGTCAGGGCACGCTCGCGACCTAATGGGACCATCTGCGGACATTTCGCGGAGTCTTGGGGTACTCGTCAGCAGGGATTTCGTTGGTTCAAAACGTGAAATGTCACCTAACCGGGCCCGCCAAACTACTTGGTCAAGTCCGCAGATTGGAATTGCACAAGAATGAAGAGATGATGAACTGAACTCAGCAACTGCGCGTAGACAAGAGCGCATGAGATTTGAAGCATCTACTGATTCATCTTTCCCAACTCGACCCTTCTCGGACGAGAAGAAAGGAGTACGGCGGACTCACAATCAATCAGAAGCGCACCTAAGGCTTATACTCTGAACAAGAAACGCATTCGAACTATTCGAGAGGGGTGCGCTTCCTATGAGGAACTTCAAGGATTCAAAGTGGCGAGAACAAGTAGCCAGAGTCACGGGAATCATACATGAGAATGGAATCAGATTTGCACGGCTTCAATTCATTGACATTAACGGAATTCTGAAGAGCCTATCCGTTCGGACTAATGATATTGAATCGATCTTCGAAAACGGCCAACCGTTTGATGGCTCATCCATAACCGGATACCAGCCGATAGAGGAATCGGACCTCGTAGCGTATCCAGATCCAAGCACCTTCTCAGTTATTCCGTGGCGTCCGAAAGAGAAGTCCACGTGCCGACTCATCTGCGATATTTACACGCCTGAGAACAAACGGTTCGAAGGCGACCCTCGCTTGGCCCTTGAAAGGGCTGTGGAAGAATGTAGCCGGGCTGGATTTGTATTCAAATGTGCACCAGAGCTGGAATTCTTTCTCGTGAAGGAGCAGGATGGCCTCACGCCTACGCCAATCGATCTCGGCGGCTACTTTGATCTGCACCCTGGCGACCTCACGGAGGATATCCGACGAGAGATCGCTGACACCGCAGAGGCGTTTGGAATAAGCATCGAAATCGCTCACCATGAAACGGCGCTCGGACAGAATGAGATAGACTTCAAGTACGATGAAGCGCTCACAACCGCAGACCGCGCTGCAACCATGAAGATGGTCACGAAATCGGTTGCGGCCAGGAATGGATACGTTGCCACATACATGCCCAAGCCTTTTCCGAACGTGAATGGGTCAGGTATGCACGTTCACGAGAGCATGTGGACAACCAACGGTTCTGAGAACCTATTCTATGAGGACAACGAAAGCACAGGGTACCTTTCGAAGATTGCTCTCCAGTTCATCGGAGGCCAGCTAGCCCACGGCCGCGAGATGTGTGGAGTCCTCGCATCTTGGCCGAATTCGTATAAGAGGCTCGTTCCGGGTTTCGAGGCACCCGTCTATATTGCGTGGGCGTTCAGGAATAGGTCTCCACTCATCCGCGTCCCGAATTTTGGCAAGAGAAAGAGCGCCGCGCGTGTTGAGATCAGGTGCCCCGACCCATCTGGTAACCCGTACCTGCAATTCGCTGTACTCTGTCTAAGCGGCCTCGACGGCATACAAAGGAAGATAGAACCGCCAGAACCCACTGAGTTGAACGTCTACAAGCTGACGTACGAGGAACGGAAGGAACGCGGCATAGTCTCACTACCCGAATCCCTGTCGGAAGCGTTGAAGGAGATGGAGAACAGTCAGCTCGTTAGGGAGGCGCTTGGTGAGACGCTGTACGAGAATTACCTGCGCGAGAAACATCGCGAGTGGGACCTGTACAGGACACAGGTCACTCCTTGGGAAGTTGAGAGATACATCAGAAAGCTCTAGACCTATGCGTCGGTCCTCCTCACTCCTATGGTCGAACCAAGGACTCGGTTTCGGTTGACCGCCCCACCCCCTGGAATACTAGGAAGTCATAGGCTCGGCTGAGCAGCCATTTCTTCACGACTGTCTTGCGTACACGGCTCATCTGAGCCTAGAGGTGTTAGATTCGAAGGAGGCGCCTAGTTAGGCCTAACCGGGTGGCGCTTCTTCTTCAACGCTCCAAGCTTTCTCGATCCCTTTGTGGCGATAGATGAGCAGTTTGATGTGACGCAAGCCATGGGCGAGGAATCTGTCACCTTGGTCGTACGCTCTTTCGAGAATCGCATCCCGGTCTAGGAATGCTTCCTTCAGGTCATGCAGCTCTTTCTTGGGCGTGAAGAACACGTATAGAGGAACACCAACGGCCAGAAGGATCAACGAGACCAGAATTTCCTGCCAGTCAACTTGGCTCATCAAGAGGATCGAGAATGCGATGCCTAGCACCGGCACAGCTAGCCTTCCACTGGTCCTTGGTGAACGCTGTGGATGTTTCCTTTCCAACACTATTGTGGAGGCGCAGGTTGCGAGGTATGTGAAAGAGAGAAGAAAGACAGAGCTGTTGATGAGCGCTGACAGTGTTCCGATGACGCTTGCAACGAGGGCCGTTGTGCATAACAGAATCAACCCAACGTATGGCGTGTGGTAGGAACTGTGGAGCCTGCTGAATGCCTTGGGAAGAAGGCCGTCTAGGGACATTGCAAAGGCCAGCCGGGATGTACCTATTGTTCCTGATTCGTCGGCACCCATGATCGAGACCAACGCGCCAACCCCGATTATGAGGCTCCCTATCTGCGACAGGCTCGGTGGCGAACTGAATAACTGTGCTGCCGCCACGGTCAACGGCGCAGGTGATGACGCCAGAGTGACTTCATTTACGGTCCCGATTATGACGAAGTTCGTCACGAGATAGAAGCCCGTGACGATCATCATGCCCGCCGCGATGGCTTTAGGAATTGTCTTTCTCGGATTCTGGATTTCATCGGCCGGCAAGGTGGAAAGCTCAAAACCGGCATAGGCCCAGAAGATCAACACTAACGCTTCCCCAAAGTCGCGTAGATTGCCCTTCACGAAAGGGTGGAAGTTGGGAAATGCTATCTCAGGACGTAACCCGATGAACAGTAGCCCGGAGAACATCAGAAGGAGCAATGGAGCCAGTTTCCCAATTGTGAGGACATCGTTGAACTTTCCGGCCGATCTTACTCCAAAGACGTTCGTCACGAGTATAATCGCGATGAACAATATCTTCAGTAGGATTTGGGAGAACTGATCCAGACCTGGGAAGAACGACAGGAAGTATTGAGTGAAAGCGACTGGGAACACAGCAAGTGAGAACCATTCAGCTAGCAGCAGCGCCCAGCCCACGATAAACCCATTGAACGGGCCGCCGGCGTCCTTCGCGTAAGCATACGGTCCACCAACCCTCGGCAGGATAGCCGCACAGTAGGAGAAGCATAGGGCAATCACAATCGACATGGCACCTGCTATGAACCAAATAACAAGGGAAGCTGGCCCAACGAGTCTTGCACCAAGCGCTGCGGCCACATAGATATCGGCGCCAATGATCGACCCGACCACAAGGTTCGTGACGTCAAAAGCGTTCAGTTGCCTTCTGAGGCTCACTTTCCTGCTCAAGTCTACCCACCCGGAGTAGATGACCGTGATTTCCCGTACCTAACCACGAATGTATTTGTACATGTCGGGACACAGATGCTTAGCAAGAGTCGCCATGAACCTTCCATCAACAGACGAGCACGAATGTGGTGAGTGCAGCTCATGAGATCGAAAACGCGAATGGAGATTAAGCCTCAGCGTCCATGCATGGTCACAGGACTGCCTGGCGCCGCGGGAGTCGCGAAGCTGTCAGCGGACTATCTGGTCAAACAGTTGAATGGAGAGCTTTTCGAGGAGCTGTATTCTGACGCGTTTCCTCCACATGTTCTGATAAGGAAAGATGGAACTGTCGAGCTCCTGAGAAACGAACTCTATTACTGCAGGAACGCCAAGTCAAAGAGTGATCTCATAGTCTTCACAGGGAATACGCAGGCCGTTTCCCCCGAAGGCCAGTACGAGATAGCCAATGAAACCCTAGCCCGCGCGAGGAGGTTAGGCGTCGTGAAGCTGTTCGCGACCGCCGCCTACGTTGTTGAGAAACCCGTAGAGAAACCCATAGTCCACGGAGCTGCCAGCGACACAAGCCTGATTGAGGAATTGAAACAATACGGCGTAGCTCCAATGGATACCGGCAGCATCACTGGCACAAACGGACTACTGTTCGGACTTGCCGCGCTTCAGGACATCCCAAGCATCTGCCTACTAAGCGAGACTCCCGCTTACACAACTGCAACCGGACGGTTTGTGGTTGACGCTAAGGCGGCAAAAGCGTTGCTAGAAGTGTTGACGAAGATGCTGGGCGTCGAGATAGATATGAAGCCGCTCGACGAGGAAGCAAAGCTGAGCGAGGAGTTCACTCGACGGATGGAAGAGATCGAGCAACGTACAATTGACGAGGTCCGCAAAGCTGCGGCCTCACGTTCACCTAAGGAACAGATGTACACCTAACAGTGCCTACGCTCACGTGTGCCTGGAGGAGTCTGGAATGACTGAGCTTGTTGGGATCGTTGCTTCGCGCGGCATGAGGTCGATCGGAATAATCGCAATTGACTATCTGATCAAGAAGCTTCAACCTAAGTTGATTGATGAGGTGTACTCTACGCATTTTCCGGTAATCCACGAGACGCGACCTTCCTACGCTGCACATCCAGACTATCCCGGTACACCAGGTATCTGGCTGCAGAAGGTCGGTGCAGCGCTTCCAAAGATCGAATTCTATCTATCCGACTCGCCCCGGCTTCTGTTGACGAGGGGGTATCATGCGAACTTTCAGGGACAGTACGAAGTCGCCGAACAGGTCTTGGACACTTGCGAGAAGCACAGCGTCAAGCGACTATTCGTGCTAGCAGGATATGGTGTGGGCGAGGGCGAAGTGTGTTGTGCCGCAACAGACATTGAACTCGTGGAAGAACTCAAGACGCATGATGTCGGAACCGGATATGAAGGCCCATTCATGGGCTTCTCAGGCCTCGTTCTCGGCTCGGCGAAGCTCAGAGGTATCAAAGGAGTCTGCCTTTTCGGCAGGAGTCAGCCGAGCGTCGAAGATCCCGAGTACCCAGACCCTCAAGCGGCAAAGAAAGTCTTGGAAGCGCTCAGTGGCATCCTTGATCTCAGCCTTGATCTCTCAGGATTCGACGAAAAGCAGGCAGGGCAACCTGAACCAACGGTGATTGGCTCGTAGATAGAGCGGAAGCTAACTCATCTCCTCCTCCCGGCTAGGTTTTCGTGAGTCTCACATAGTTCAGTTTGAGGTCGGCGACGAGTCCTTCCAGTCGTCGCTTCTCGTCGTCCGGAAGACGAGGCTGAAGTTTCTCTGCGAAGAAGCCTAACGTGTCGATTACGACGCGAGCCTGATCGAAGTCCGTCTCGATCGTGTCGGTTCCTGACTTCGTTCTGAGCCCTAGAGTCTGCCATGCTTTCTCAGCTAGTATCCCAACAAATAGGCCTAGCAACGAGTACACGTCAAGTGAGGCAATGTCCACCATTTCCGGCTGTCGGGTCTCCCCAGGATCCTTCTTTTCACTCACAATCTACACCCCTAATGCGGCGAATTGTTTCCCGCGATTGAGTACAGGATCTCGATCTAGGATCGGACATTATTCAGCCTTCGGGATGCACCGATCGTCTAGGCTCAGGCCACGACTAGTCTCGTTACTTCTATGCTGTCCGTTTTCTGGAATGTTCTTGTCATTTCCCTCACCCTGTCTGCTTCGCCCTCGAGTAGGAAGAGTTCGAGACATTTTCCTTCCTTGAAGCGGTTGTGTAGCTGGGTGTGAATTATGTCGAGGAAATTATGTTTCACATTGGTGACTAGGCTCTCCGCTTCATGCTCGTGAATTAGCAGAAGTATTCCTCTGACCTTTCCAGTGAGTGATTCTTCTTTGAACTCGCCGAGAAGCATCCGTATTGCGGCTCTGATGGCTTCGGATCGCCCGGAGAAACCCATTGCTTTCTGAACGCTGTCCAGCTCTTGCAGCATCGCCTCGTTCAACGAGAGGCTGATTATGGTCATGGAATCGTCGCACCATGCTTACGTTACTAGCAGCCATATAGGATCGTACGCGAGAGTTATTAACAGAACGTTTATTCGTTAATAACGGCCTTGTGCCATGCCAAGAGGAGACCGGCTGACAGTCAGCTTCGAAGGTAACGACGATGCCGTGGAAATTGCTGCGGATTCTGATGGTTGTCTGCTTGGTCCTGACACCTCTTATCCTCTTACCATCGTCTGTTCACAGCCAGAGCCCCCTGAAGGTCATGGTCACAATAGCGGCGCTCGAACAGTTCGTTTTGGCTGTAGGCGGGGATCGAGTGACGGTTAGCTACTTAGCCCCACCTACTATGGACCCTCACGATCTATCATTCAACCCGTCGATGGTGGACTCAGCTCTCGGGTCTCAGCTCTTGGTCAGTAGCGGTCACGTGACATGGGAGACTCAGCTGGAACAGCTGATTAGTGAGAGGAAGGGCGTCCCCTTCTCCGATATCGGTCTAGACCTCTACAGGGACTTGAAAGATCAAATGACGCTACTGCAGTTGCCTGGTGGTGGGGGAGTGAACATTCATGGATACTGGCTGTTGCCGTTCAATGCGATGGTCATTGCTAAGGCAATTGAACAGAAGCTCGAAAGCATCGATCCTGCAGACGCTGCAGCATACAGGGCGAACTTGCAGAAGTTTGATGACAGAGTTGCCGGGTTGCAGCAGGTCATAGACGCCACCGCCTCAAGCCGAGGCCTCAAGGGAATGGGAGTGGCCGTTGCATTCTACGAGGAGCAGTATGTGGCATATACATTTGGTCTCAACGTGTCGATGGTGCTCATCGGAGAAGATGTGGAGATCAAGCCATCAGTCCTAGACGCGGCTGGGAAGGGTTTTGCGAGTGGAAATTTGAAGGGCATCATAGTTGCGGACATCGTTCAACAAATGTCCGTGTATCAATCGCTGTTGACTATCAGTCACGAACAGAATGTCCCAGTCGTTCTAGTAACGGTATTCGAGATCGCAGGTTTGCCTGACTACGTGGACATGATGGCATTTGATTTGGGGTCGGTCGCTTCGATGCAGAAGGTGGCAAATCCTGCAGGAACAGACGTTTCGACGTACATATACATCATCGCCCTGCTCGCCTTCATCGCTGTTGTAGAGGGAATCATCCTACTGCTTAGGTTGAAGAGACGTGACTGATTCCATAATCACTAATGGGCTGACTGTGACTTTCGACGGAAGGCGTGTGCTGGAAGATGTCACGCTGCAGATTCCAGTTCCATCCATCACCGTTATCATTGGCCCAAACGGCGCAGGAAAATCCGTATTCTTAAGATCGCTTATCGGTTCAATCAAGCCATCCTCCGGATCGATCAGCGTCTTGGGGGTCGATCCTGTCGCACACCCGGACAAAGTCAAGAGACTGATCAGTTATGTAGCGCAAAAGGAGAAGTTTAGTTATTCTGTCCCGATTGATGTCAACGAGGTTGTCATGATGGGCTTGCTCGCAGACAAGTCCATCCCTCGGGTTCACACCAAGAGTGACGACCCAAAAGTCAAAGAAGCGTTGAAGGTAGTCGACATGGGCGACCAGTACGAGCGCCCTTTCGACAAGCTCAGCGGCGGACAGCAACAGAGAGTACTTCTGGCAAGGAGCATCATACGCCAACCGCGAGTGCTCATACTGGACGAGCCCTTCAATGCGGTTGACGTAGCCACTCAGAACATGATGATTGAGTACCTGCAGCGCTTAAGAGGGAAAGATGTAGGTATAATCATTGTCAGTCACGATACAAACCCTCTAGCGTGCCTCATTGAATATATCATGATACTGAACAAGAGGCTGATAGATTTCGGTCCCCCGAAGAAGGTCCTGCGGCCCGAAGTTCTGGCAGCGGTCTATGGGAATAATGCGCGCGTTTTGGACGGAGAGCCATGTCCTATCATCGTGACAGGTGACATTCATGGTTGACCTGTTGGCGCCGTTCCTCATTCGCGCATACGTTGCTGTAGTCCTATCAGGAGTTGCCGCGTCCGCTGGCAGTGTGGCTGTTCTGCGTGGAGTATCCTACTTGCCAGCTGAGGCGTCACATGCCGCCCTCGGAGGCGTGAGCATAGCTGTGTTTCTAGGCTTCGTCCTCGGCACGGAGGTTGATCCCTTCTATTTCGCCGTGTTGTTCAGTGCTGCGTCAGCTGTTCTAGTGGCGTATGCAGGAGGGAGGCTGGACAAGGAGAGCCTCAATGCTGCCTTAGGTGGAGTCATGGCTGTCAGTCTGTCTATCTACGCCCTGCTGAGGGGACTCGTGCCAGCTAACCTCAAGGTTGTCATCGACGGCTACCTGGTGGGAGACGTCCTTCTGCTCACCAATAAGGACCTGATGCAACTAGGCATCACAGTCGGGGTGGCTCTATTCTTCGAAGTGCTATTCTATCGTGAAGTTATGTACATCTGCTTCGACTCCGAAGGAGCGGAGGCCATGGGCATCAAGGTAAAGTTCTATGACTACCTGATGTTCTTTCTCATGGGTCTCTCTGGAGGATTGATGTCCAAGATCTTCGGGAGCCTCCTCGTCTTTGCGTTGGTGCTGGCGCCGGCAGCCGCGGCCCGAATGTTCTCGGCCCACGTAAGAACATACCTAATCAACACGATGATTCTGACTATCGTGTTGGGAATGGTTGGCTTGTTCGCATCGATCTATCTGGATCTACCCTCCAGTGGTATGATCGCGGGGCTAACCAGCGCAGCGTACGTGGTGAGTCTACTCTATTTCAAGGCAATGAAGAAAGGGTGAGATCCCACTTGGGATGTCCCGTTGTAGATACCCGCCGTCATGGTGAAGCGGGCTTCCGTTCGACTTAACCGCTGGTATTATCTTTTTCTTAGGCAGACTCGTCATCGATGACGGACGGAGGTTCAAAGATGATTGAAGCGCTCCGAGAATGGACTTAGATCGACCTTAGGGCTCTTCGACGCAACCGCCATAGGCATAGGCGCCATTATCGGCGGCGGAATATTCGTCGTAACCGGCATAGTTGCGGGCCTAGCAGGCCCCGCTCTCATACTTTCCATAATTCTGGCAGCAACAATTGCCACGCTTACTGCACTGAGTTTCGTAGAACTGACGACTTGGCTGCCCGCCGAAGGGAGCGTGTACGAGTATGCCCACAGACTTGTCTCGCCATTCGCAGGTTTCCTATCCGGTTGGATGTGGCTAGTTTCCAACACTTTCGCCGGAGCGGCTGTCTCGCTTGGGTTCGCGTACTACTTCACGGCGCTCTTTCCGGGCATTCAGCCGAAATTGGTCGCAGCTCTGCTATGCATGGTGTTCACGGTGGTCAACTATGTTGGAGTTCGGCAATCAGCTGTGGTCAACAATATGCTCGTCTCCGCGAAGGTGATCATACTCATAGTGTTTGTCGGAGCAGGTCTTTCGCACGTCAACTCGGGGAACTTCACTCCATTCATTCCGTCCGAGGTAGGTGTTCTGTATGGTGCATTCTTCATCTTCTTCGCTTACGGGGGATTTGCCAGAGTCGCTGTTGTGGCAGAAGAGGTCAAAGATGCCAGGCGCGCTGTTCCGCGCGCGATGATGCTCTCACTGGCGATATCGAGTGTTCTCTATCTTCTAGTTGGGGCGGTCGCGGTCGGATTGGCTGGGGCCAGTAGTCTCGGAAGCTCAAATTCGCCTCTCGTGCAAGCCATCAGCGCGGTTGGCAATCCGATCTTGGTCTACATTGTCTCCCTTGGGGGAATGATCGCCACCGCCAGCGTCCTACTGACTTCAATCCTAGGCGTATCTCGTGTCGCGTTCGCAATGGCTAGGAGGAAGGATTTGCCTTCAGCGTTAAGCAAGTTGCACCCGACACACAACACGCCGCACGTGTCCATCCTGGTTGCGGGCGGCATCATGACCCTGCTTTCACTGTCCGTTGACTTGACCGCAGTTGTCGCCGTCAGCACCTTCGCCCAGCTTTTCTACTATGGGGCGGCGAATGTGTCAGCTCTCAGGCTCAAGACGAGCGCGCGCCTGTATCCAAGGTTCCTGCCCGTGATTGGTTTGGGAACGTGCGTACTGCTGATGATCCTCGTTAGTCCCTCAGCGTTCGCAGTGGGCTTGGCATGTCTCATTACGGGCGCAGCATACTACGTCATCAAGCAGAGATCGTCAAACACCACGACGCCAAGTACTTTCTGAGAGGGAAGTTGGTAAGGGACTCGCTTTGGCTAGCAGTCTCTGGGCTTGTCGGTCTCTAACGGGCATCCTGCTCCGCAGACTGGGAATTCAGCACAGTCAACGCAGTCGTCAGGCGCAAACTCGTGGGCTCTCAGTTGTTTGGAGAGTGGATGGTTCCAGATCGCTTTCCAGTCTGTTTCGAGGAATTTGCCGAGGCTTTGGAAGTAGCTCTGGCATGGGTACACGTCTCCTGACGGACCGATGCACATGTTCATGCCACTGGCTGTGCAGCTCTTCACTCCCAGCCCTAGACTGACCGGGTTGAGCTCACAGTACCTTGTGGGCGTGTACCATAGGAAGCTCATGCCCAGATGAGTAGCCTTCCCCTGTATCTTTGGGAGGATGTGCTTCAGCTCGTCTGGTTTGAGTGCATTACCTGTAGCGAACGAGGGTCCCTTGCCGGAGTGTATCAGGCCGTTGCAGCCGAAGGCCTTGACGCCCAAATCATGTATGAAGTTGAGCGTTTCCGAGAAGTCTTCCGCGTTGAGTTTCGTCAGTGTTGTGTTAGTAGTCGTGTAGATCGTTGTCGGAATCAAGTTTCCGATTCCTTCAACCGTCTCATGCCAGCTTTCTTTCGCTCCAGTCATCTGGTCATGGATCTCTGGCTTACTCGATTCGAGTGTTACTTGAGCGAAGTCGAGGCCGGCTCTTTCGAGAGTCGAAACGAAGCTTCTGTCTTTCAGCTTGCGTCCGTTGGTGACGAGTCCTGTGACTATTCCTATCTTTTGGGCATGAGAGATCAGTTCGGGCAAGTCTTCGCGGAGAGTCGGCTCGCCGCCGGTGAATGTCGCGATGAAGATGCCGAGCTGCTTCATCTTGTCAAGTGCGCGCTTCCAGCTCTTGGTATCCATCTCGTCAGTCTCATGTGGCCCTCCTGTGTAGCAGTGTTGGCAGTTGTTCTGGCAGCGAAATGTCAAAGCTAGATCCATTCTGATTGGTGCTGAGAGTTCTTGGCTGAAGGGCTCGACTTTCTCAACTCCCAGGTAAGATATCGGGCAGACCTGTTCCGTTTGTGCTAGCGTGCTGATCGCGTAGAGCAGTTTTTCGTGATCATTTCTCGCAGTCTCTTCGCTGACTCTGTAGATGCTCCGGATTCGCTGAACGGCCTTCTCTGTTGGCATACCCTGCATGAAGTAGTAGACATGAGCTGCCGCTGTCTCGTTCAGATACAGCACGGTCTTCGCGTTGATCGCCAGAACTCCCTTCCCGCCGCTTTCGACACGCAACTGAAGTGCCATGCGATTGAACCTGTCACGTCCACGATAGAAGTAGAGCCCGGGGGGTGCCGAACGCTTCCTCAGCCAAGATGGCATCCGGATTCTCTGTGCATCTTTGGTTTTCATCCAACTCCTCCGCTGGCGCAAGCACACGCACATGAGACACACGCGCAGACGCAGGCGCATGATACGCATGCACAGGCGCAGTTCGCTTCGTGGTGAATGGGTTCTCTGGAAAGCTGCTTTGGCGGTGGAGCGGGCAAGATTGAGTTCGTGAACTTCTCCAGGCTCACGACGAAATTGTTCGCCGTCTTTTCAATGGAGGTTGCGATGTTGTTCGCGAATTCAGCTCCCGGAATTGCTGGAGGCGGGTGTCCGATACTAGTGGCTGGATTGTAGGTGGCACTTGGATCATACTGCGAGTAGCCATACCAGTACCACCACCAGAAGGGCATGGGCTGGAAATCGAATCCCTTGAAGGCGTTTTCACTTCTTCCCTTGAAGTTGTCGTCTAGGATGAGCCACAGTAGGTTCTCATCAAACATCTTCGATGCTATGTCGACCGCTCCAGCCTTCTCGACTTGACCCCAAGCCTCCTCAACAGTCTTCCTGTAGAACGCGATCGTATCCGCTCTGCAATATCCAGCCATTGCGTTCTCAACGGCAGTTCTGATTCGCATGAATGCATCTGCTAACGCTTTCTCATCTAGTCTGTCATCGGACCGGATGGCGCTCAGGAATTCTTTCTCGTAGTATCTGAGTGGCGTCTCGGCAGGTCGCGCTGGATCCTTGAAGCTTTCGGAGATCTGCAGCTTCAAGCTTGGCTCTGTTGAGTTCACCCATACGGTGCGTTTCAGTAACAGACTGTAAAGCACCATGACGATGACTTTGCTTGGTGGGACCCCGAGCAGATAAGCTGCCTCGACGGCCGTGAAACCACGCCTGATACCCAAGGTTTCCATCTGCATCTTCGGCGCGAGGTAGCTGCGTCGAAGTCGTCTCACAGCAACGACGATGACTCCAATGAAAATGGCAAACAGGATCGGAAATATGATCCCGACGTTCTCGGAGACGATGTCCGCCTGTGCTGTGGTTTCGTAGCTCTGCACGGCAGTCGCGGGAAATGAGATGCCGAACTCGAACTGCGCGTTGGGCGCAACGTCTTTTCTTTCCCAGTATACGACCAGCCTCCCGTTCTCGTTTGGATCTGTATAGACGTTGTCCCAATCGGGAGTAACTCTGATCTGGTCTTGTGAGACTCCGGCCGGAAGCACCACGAGAACTCTGAGGTCAGTGACTCCAGCACTCCACCAAGTCGGGGTGAACTGTAACCCAACGTTCCCAGGGTTCGTTTCATCTTTCCAGATCATGTGGCCGACATTAGTAGTAACCGTGAATGCGGCACTCTCGCCATCAGTCAAAGGTTCGTTCAGATACACTCTCACCCTGTAGTCGGATCCGTCAGTCGCATCTTCGACCTTGAGCGTGTGTCCGTTCGAATCGAATGCTTCACCAATCTTGAAGTCCCCGGTAGGCTGGCCCAAGTACACATATGTTACGCGTCCTTGATCACAGACGATCTGCACCGTGTACTGTAGATCAATCGTTCCATCGGTGTTGATCCAGATCTTCGCCCATTCCTTATCCAAGTGATACTGAATCTCTTGGGCCCAGACGGTCTGGGCGCAAATGCAGGCCGCGAATAGTGTCAACACTAGAAGAACCGGAATTAGGGCGAGAGCTCGTCGATGCTTCACCATTTGGGCTCCTCTGCAACCTCGAACTCGTTCCCACAGTAAGAACACTTGACGGTGGGGGCGCCTTGCTTCAATTGCATCTTGGAGGGATCAAGACCGGCGCCACAGTTGGGACACTTTATCGAGCCAACTTTGAGACTGCTCGGCATCTGGAGTTCATACTTGACTGGAGCCTGACTCGCTCCTGCTTTCCAGGTGAGTAGAGCGATTCCGAGACCGGCCGTAACTAGGATTGCGCCCACAAGGAGCCGCGAAACCGCATAGACGGACGCCAAAAGGAAGATAATGCCCAAGAATGTGAGCGCTGCTGAGGCGAGAGATCCTACGACTTTCCCAAGGCTCAAGCAAGCCACTCTCAAAGCGACTACGGCAAAGTCACTGCTCTAGTCTGATAAGTCCACCTGATTGCCAGATACGAAATTGTCGAAATGCTGGTATTGAGTATTCAGTCACAGTCAGGCATGTTCTGCGATTGTCAGGCTCCTGAATTCTCTTAGTATGCGAAGGGGACGCCTAGGTCTAGGAGCTCTCGCTTCACGGCCCCGTAGAGCTCAGCGTATTCCTTAGTGGGCACCGCCTTCTTGACGTCATAGCATTCCTGAAACGTTTTCCCTAACGGTGCTTCAGGGACTCGATGCTCATATTTTGACACGATCTTCTTGGTGAGCTCGTTCGCTTCCACCCTCTTGATGCCTGATTCCGCTGCTCCGCATCCAACTTCGCAAGCCATCTTCGCCTCCATCGGTGTGGCCCTGTTCTTGTACTTGTTTCTTGCAACGGCCATCTCCCAGAGATTCGCACCAGAGACAACACTCGCCAAACCATGTGCGGCGGCCTCGTAGAGGACCATCTCAGTGCAGGGTCCCGCTGCGGCGAATCCGTTTGAGAGTGAGATCAGAGGAGCATTCCTCGCCAATGCTTGGTAGACGAGGCTTATTCCCCAGAGGAGTTCGCTGGTCGTGTTGTGCGTGTGTTTGATGTGGAACGGAAAATAGTTGAGATAGTGAGCTTGGTTAACCATCAGCCCTTGAATGTGATATGCCATTCCAACCACGGCTGTCCCTTCAGGGCCGCCACAGTATCCCCCAAGCATGGGTCCGGTCAGCGCACCCACGAAGGAGCCATACTGATGAAAGTGAACCATCTTGTTCAGCAGAGAGTAGTCGACTTTCAGTTCTGATATTGAAGCGACGAATCTGCCATCGGTTAGTCGCTCTCCCCACATGGGGCTACTGGCGGCGATCTGAGCGGCGTCAGATTGCGCTGTCCCCACACCCTGCAGGAAGATACCGGGTCTACCAACCCTTCTCGCTGCTTCCCTGAACATCATGGCGTGGGCGATCGCGCCTTTCGTCTCGTAAGGCGCACCTGCCTTGATGCTCCTTCCCTCGACCTCTTCCAAGATTGGGGCGCAAACGCCATCTGCGAGCGGCTCTTGCAGGTAAGCCATCGACATTGGGGTGAAAAGCTCCTCGTCGCAGGTGATGTCCGGACTAAACAGGCAGAATGGTCGCTTTGGATCCTCTATTCCCCTATGAGACATCTTCCTGGAATCCTTGCCATATCCCACAACGTATTCCCCGGGAAAGTTCCTCATCGCTTCTCGGACTTCGCTTTCATCAAACAGCATCCTTCTGTGCGTGCTCGTGCAGAGCGTTCCAACCTCTAGGTAGAGATCGAGTGCAGCTTTCCAGAGATCATCTGCCAGCGAATTATCAGCCGGCACAAGATTCTCCGGGTCAAATCTAATCCCATACTGCTTGATCACATCTTTGAGTTTCGGAACGAGGACCTTCAGTTCGAAGTCCTTCTCAAGACAGATCGGACCGGTTTCTGCTCGGTCTAGTACTTCGTTTATTCGCCAAGGCGGCGTCATGGAATCACCTTTGTCTTGATCAGTTTCTGAGCTAGCTTGACTCCCTGTTCTGCTGTTTCCGCCCACCCGTCCGCCCCGATCCGTTCAGCCCATTCACTCGTTGTTGGTGCTCCTCCGATCATGAACAGGAACTTGTTGCGTAAGCCCATTTCCCTGAGAAGGTCCATGATTTCCTTTTGTGCAGGTTTCGTGGTGGTCATCAAAGCGGACAGGGCCACGATATTGGCCCGCACCTCGGTAGCTCTTTCGATAAACTTCATAGATTCCACATCCTTTCCGAGATCAATAATGTCAAAACCGTCCACTTCCAGCAGCAGAGCAACTATGTTCTTTCCAATGTCGTGAATGTCGCCTGCAACGGTACCGATCACAACTTTGCCAATTCTGGCAGGCGTTGTCTTTCCTTTGCCTTCTTCCCTTATGGCGCCGGCGAGAATGCGTGATGCGGCCCTCATGGCGTCCGCGGCGGACATGAGGTCGGTCAGGAAGTACTCTCCCTTCTCGAATTTCTCCCCAACTGCCTTGATGGTGGGGAAGAGCTCCCTCTCCATCACCAGCATCGGATCTATTCCGGCTTGCAGGATTTCACTTGCAGCTTTCTCGGCGTCTTCCTCGTTGCCATTGATGATGAATTTCTTGAGTCTTTCGACCGCGCTGTCAAAACTCAACCGGTTTTCCAGCCCTTTTGCCCGGTAGGCTCACTCAAACGCTATAACACTTGCCAAGAGAATCGAGTGGATTTCTCGTCAGGGGTGAGAAGAATTTGATGACAGGTGTTCCCATCCACGAGGTTCTACCGGGGTCTGCCTTCCATCTCGCAGAAGTGTCACAGTTCTTGCGTCGCGTGTGACGCGCCCGATAACGTGTAGAGACCTGACTGATCTCAATGCCCTCTTGGCTGCGCTCTTCTTCAGGCATACGACGAGCTCGAACTCTTCTCCCCCATAAAGTGCGAGATCCACGGGATCGACGCCCGCTATTCGACTGTAATCCAAGGCAGCCTTTGAAATTGGCACGTCATCCAGTTCGATGCCCACTGAGCTTGCTCGGGAGATCTCATGGAGACTCCATGCGAGCCCGTCGCTGGAATCCATCGAAGCCGTGAGAGCTCGGGCGCGAGCAAGTGCGATGCCTTCCCTGAGACGCGCTTTCGGATTGTATACACTCGCCAGCAGCACCTCCCTCACTGGCGTTGGGATCTCCATTTCGGTCTCAAGTGCTTTGAGTCCAGCCAGTGTATTTCCGAATTCCCCGGTTACCGCCACCAGATCCCCCGGCCTCGCGCCGCTCCTCTGAACCATGCTGTTTCGCTTGGCTATTCCAAATAGGTAACAGGCGATCACGACATCGTCGCACTCGTTTGTGTCACCTCCGATAACATACGCGCCATACTCCCGCGCTCCCTCATCAAGCCCTTCAGCAATCTCTTCAACATCACTGGTCGTGGTCGACCTTGGGAGGCCAAGAGAAACCATCACGGCACGTGGTTGGACTCCTTTCGATGCCAAGTCGCTAACGTTCATTACGACGGCCTTTCTCGCGGCCTGTCGGAGATTCATTCCTCTAGGAACATCGGTTCGTGCAACCAGCATGTCACATTTCAGAATGGCAAGTCTGCCGGCTCCGATGTCCATTCCAGAGACATCGTCGCCGAACGGTATGGGCATGCGAGGCATCTTGTGGAGTCTTCTCACAATCAGATCAATGATCGTGCGCTCTCCAGGTGGAGAATCTTGACTCATCTCCGAGCTGTCCTCATCTACGAGATGGTTGCTCATGATCTTGAATGCTTGGATTCACGCGAACTATATCGACGCGGATGCATGGCCGGCGAATCTTGGTGGAATGGAGCCTCGGGCGGGCTTCGATCCCGCGACCTCCCGCTTACGAGGCGGGTGCTCTTGGCTGACTCTACCATCTACCAGCTGAGCTACCGAGGCACATCACGTCGTAGAGAAGAGTCTCCTCTCTTTAAGATCTAGCCTACTGGTAGAGTATTCTATATCGTACCTATCATGAATTATCCTTAGGACTCTGCTGACAAGCCTGCTTCGCTCTCACCTCGGAAGGCTCTCTTGGGTTCTCCTCTCTCGAGTCTGCGGCCGCGCTCCCGACTCGTCAATCATCTCCAGCTGCTGTTGCGCACTGGCTAGTCGTGTCTCTAGTTTCACGATGGGTTCTCTGACGAACCCTGCGACTAGGATGACTGTGAGGAACATGAGTGCTCCCAAGAGATAGAACGGCGCAGACACCGACATCACATACAGCCCACCGAGGATCATGAGTCCAAGCATTCGCCCAAGCGAGACAACTACCTCGTACCCCCCCATCACCTTCGCGCGGATCTCAGAAATCACACAGTCAGCGAGAAGCGCGTTGATCGGCGCGTTGTTCAGAGCAACACCGAATCCAAGAACGAGACAGACCAAGTAGACCTGCAACAGTGAGCTCGTGAAAGAGAACGCGATGACGCTTGAGGCAATAATGATTCCGCCGATGATCACGAACGGCTTCCTTCCGAATCGATCTGAGAGGTGTCCGGCGAGGAATGTGAATGCGAGTATTGACCCGCTGATGAGGGTGAATGCCAACCCCACTTCTCCGAGTGACATACCCAGTTTGAACGCCATGTACAGCACAAAGATGAGCACGTAGAGCCCCTGCGTGATGCCTATGATGAATCCTCTGAAACAGAGCACTAATAGGCTTCTGCTTTCTGTGATGTTTCGACGTAAGGATCTGAACATGGCGAGAGGAGAGGATTCTGAAGTCGAGACGTAGGACTGGGGTCTGCGGTCCTTGATCGGAACGAGAAGTGCGGCTGAGACTAATGACGCCACGAATGCAACGTAGAAAGGAATCTTGAGCCCCGCTGTCTGGGCGACTACTCCCCCAACTGTCGGACTTGCCAGATTTCCAACTGTTTCAAGGGTGGCAGTGAATCCCATTCCTTTTCCTCTGCGTTCGGTTGGTGCCAAGTCCGCAGTCAGTGCGAACACCGCCGGAGTAGCCAGGGCCGATCCAGCGCCTTCGATCATCCGTGCAACTGCGAATTGCACCAGATCCTTGACGAAGGCGAGCATGAGTGAGGAGAGAGAGAACACCACCATGCCGATCACGATTGTCTTCACCCGGCCAAACCGATCTGCCATGATTCCGGCAGGAATGAGACATACGACCAAGGCTACATTGTAGAGGGAATAGGCGAACCCTAGGGCGGAAGCGTCGATTCCGAGCGTGCTTGCGTACTGTGGTAGAATCGGGGTGAACATCCCGAACCCCAGGTTCACGACCAAGAGTGCTAGTCCCAGCAGTACAAGGGAAATCGAGAATCCCCCTCTGATAGAGGAGATGATCGTTCCTGGAAGCTTCTCGTCTATGTTTGCGCTGGGTGCGACGTTCGCGAACCGAGCAATTCTGTGCCGAAACGATCCGCGTCTTTCCTTTCCGCAGCCAGGACCAAGCGGTCTGGTCATTTCGGCCAGGCTCGGGGAAGCGTCCGCTCAGCATGATGGTAAGGAGTGTCAGCACGGCTCAGGAAGCAAGTCATTCCATTGTCTGCGGTTGGTCGCACGCCTTCTTGCGCCTCAGAAACTGCTCTCTGATCTTCTCAACCTCGGAAACAAAGTCGACGCGATCGGTCTCCTGCGGCGCAACTCCAGCTGCGGTCTTCCCCGCCAGCGTCTTCAGGATCTTGCGCTCCAGCACCTGTGCGACCGAGCCCAAGTGGGAGATCAGCACCTGATGCAAGAGAACAGGTCTTTCGAGAGGATCCTCGGTCTGGGACGGACTGTGCCTCTTAACCGCCTCTAGGAGGGCTTGGCCTGCGATCTTGCCTAGAATCCCGTTAAATACCTCGATCACCGAGTCGTGCAAGAGCCCTTCGAATACGTATTCTGCGCTTGCGTACACTCCCTTGGGCGCAGTTGCCACTGCTGAGGCTCCTCCGGCCGGCGCAGGGTAAGGTTTGGAAGCGCGTAGGATCGCTCTGCCACTCCTATGTTCAGGTGGTGCCCCAGCGTTCTTAAAGATTTACATTAATGTGCACAAGGGGCCGTAAATTATAAAACGAGAGACACCGCGAATATACACGGCAGGTGCAAAGTGTTGGGTAGAGCAGCTGGACCAGGTGCTTGGGACTAGATCCGTCGGAGACTCGTAGGTAGCCTTCAGATGAGGTCACTTGACGAGTTACGGCAGGTTTCATAAGGAAGATAGTGGTAACTAAAATGAGTGTATTCGGGATGCGGAACGCCGGGGCGATTGATCGATTTTCCGTCGAGCAACGTTTTCGGCTCTTGGGCAAATTCATGTACGCCCTCGACGAAAACAACATCCGCATCATCCGACTGATGCACGAACTTGGCCCTCGGAATCTTCTTGAAGTTGCGAGAGCCGCAGGACTCCCGCCTACAAGCGTGTACGACCGCGCACGAAAACTCGAGGAACGATTTGGAATCCTCTCAATCGCCAATCTTGATCACGCAAAACTGGGGCTCCGCAAATGTATCACACTGGTCGAGTCGAATCCAGGTCTAGAGGACTCCGTAAGCGAGGCCCTTGCGATTCCGAACTACTGGAAGACGATCACAAGATGTGAAGGTGGATTCAGCCACTATGCGCTCCACGCTGTCCCAGATGGGCGAGATGAGGAATTCGAGAAGTACATGGCCGCAATTCAAGAGAGAGGATTGGTTCGAAAGTGCGAGACAGTATGGGTTTCAGACTATCATTATGCATTTCCGAACTTCCAATTGTATGACCCCGTCGAGTGCACCTGGACGTTCGAATGGGACAAATGGATCGACTCGATCAAGAAGAAAGATCACCCGAAGGCGATTCATGATCCCTCGCACTACTCTATCGAGGCCGACAAGGCAGACCTGCTGATTCTGACCGGACTTGAGTTGAATGCGCGCGCAAAGTTCTCGGAGATCTCTAAGACGATGGGAATCACCCTCCAAGCCGTCAAGTATCGATATGACAAGAGGATCCTCCCCAGAGCTCTCATCAAAGACTTCGTCATCAACTTGTGCCCTCACCCTCTGGAGCTAGCGGACATGTATGAGATCCTCGTGAGTTTCGAGGATGAGGAAGGCATGCGCTCCTTCTTCGGAGCATCTGAAGAGATGTTTCCAATCTTGCGCGCCGTGAAAGTCTTGGGCGAAACCAAGCTCGGGATTAGGACCTATTCAGCGCACAATGAGACTGGACAGCTCTTCGGTATGCTATCGAAACTGGCAAGATCAGGCTTGGTAAGCGACTACTCTGCCGTTAGGATCAGACCTGAGACGCAGGCTCGGCAGACCATATCGGCTGAGCTCTTCGAAGACAAGGTTGGATGGAAGTACGATTTGAGTCGACACCTTGCTACGCTCGACTCGATCGTTGAACACGCCAAAGTGAGTCTTGGATAAGAAGGAAGACAAGCCCAGCTGCTTCGTCTTCGCACTTCATATGCGTATTTGGCTCCCCATCTGGAGCCTGAAGGGCAACGCTTTGAGACAAGGTATCCGCTCCAGATCTTGAGGATGTTCGATACAGCAGGGATGAGTTTTAATGATCCTCTTACCCTCGTAGGGCGAAAAATCAACTTGGGAAAATGTGCCGTGTCCGAGTTCCAGATAATCTACGGGCTGGCGGGTTGAGCTCAATGAGGCAACTGATACATAGTGGCGTTCTGTTCCCGAGATATGAGCCGAAAGGCTTCAAGATCACTGTTCAGGGCAAACCCGCAGTCTTGACTCCACAGCAAGAGGAGATGGCTGTGGCGTGGGTTAGGAAGCTCGGAACGGAATACGTTGAAGATCCAGTCTTCGTCAAGAACTTCTTCCGAGACTTCTCTAATGCGCTGGGACTGAGCGGCAAGCTTGGGCCCGGGGATTTCGACTTCTCAGAGATCGTCAAATACGTTGAGGAGGACCGCGCTAGGAAACTTTCGATGGGCAAGGACGAGAAGAAACATCTCGCTGCCGAGCGGAAGGCGATCAGGGAAGCGAACAAGGTGAAGTATGGGCAGGCGATCGTTGACGGGGAGAAGGTTGATCTTGGCAACTACATGGCCGAGCCCTCCTGTATCTTCATGGGGCGCGGCAAGCACCCGCTGAGAGGAAAATGGAAGGAAGGCCCATCGGAGCACGACGTGATTCTGAATCTTTCACCAGACGCGCCCAGGCCTCCAGGCAACTGGAAGGAGGTAGTCTGGCAACCAGACTCGATGTGGGTCGCGAAATGGGACGATAAACTCCGCCGAGAAGAGAAGTACGTATGGCTGGCTGATTCGTCCTCAGTGAAACAGGAACGTGACATTGAGAAGTATGACAAGGCGAATACGCTCGACCGTAAGATCGATGATTTGAGAGCTCACATTTCTGCCAACCTGAAGGCGGGCGACATCAAGCGGCGAAAGGTCGCTACCGTTTCCTATCTGATTGACACCCTCAAGCTCAGGGTTGGCGACGAGAAAGACAAGGATGAGGCAGACACAGTCGGCGCCACGACGCTAAGACCCGAGCACATCAAGATTCGTGAGAACGGACACGTAGTCTTCGATTTTCTAGGAAAAGATTCTGTGCGCTGGCATAAGGAGGTTGAACTGCCCGAGCAGGTCGTCGAGAACCTTAAGGAGTTCATGACCAACGCTGAGTCATCTGTATTTGAGGGAGTGCGATCGGACCGCGTAAACGAGTTCTTAGGCGAAGTCGTTCCTGGCCTCTCGGCGAAAGTATTCAGAACATACCACGCCTCCATGGTCGTCGGAGAATATCTGAAAACCGCAAAAGTCAGCAAGGATGATCCAGACTACGTCAAGAAGAACGTCGCGACAATGGCGAACCTTGAAGCAGCAATCGTCTGCAACCACAAGCGTAAGCTTCCAAAGAACTGGGAGAATTCACTCGCGAAGAAAATGGAACGCCTCAAGGTACTCCAGGCTAGGAAGACGAGGAAATCCGCAGAAGCCGTAAAGGCGGCGAAGATGAGGATCAGTACGATGAAGGCGACACGCGATTATAATCTGGGCACATCGCTGAGGAGCTACATCGACCCCCGCCTCTACTATCGATGGGGGGAGAAAGTCGACCTCGATTGGAAACTCTACTATCCGAAGACGCTACAGCGCAAGTTCTCATGGGTGGAGAAGAGGCAGTGACTCGAGCTCACGCGGTTTCCGTTCTCTCGGTTCATTGCTTGTCGATGTTCGAACTAGAGCATGGCTTCGCCGCCATTCACATGAATCGTCTGTCCAGTGATGAAGCTCGCCTTTTCTGATGCCAGAAAAGCTGCAACATGAGCTATGTCTTCAGGTTGGCCCATTCTCCGTAATGGAACCAGTTCGAGGGCTTTGCTCTTCTCCTCAGGAGTTATGTCCGATGTCATGTCGGTCTCAATCCACCCGGGTGCGATTGCGTTGACTGTGATGTTGTAGCCTGCTAGTTCTAGGGCAAGGGATTTTGTAAGTCCTAGGACAGCTGCCTTTGATGCGCCATAGTGGGCCTCATGATCAGTTCCTGTGAATGCTATGATTGAGGAGATGTTGATGATGCGTCCCCATCTTCTGGCTCTCATCTCTTGGCTGAACGCTCGGCTACAGTGAAAGACGCCGTCAAGGTTAACACCGAGGACGTGTCGCCACTCGGCGTTTTCGATCTCCCAGGATTTGAGGTGATGGTGCACACCTGCATTGTTGACCAAAATGTCGACGCCATGAAATTCCTTCAAGATTCGGTTTCGCATAGCCTCAACCTGCTTGGGGTTCGACACATCGGCCTTCACGGAAATAGCGCGTCTGCCTAGTGTCTGGATCTGACGAGCGACCTCGCCGGCTTTCTTGTCGGATCGCGTATAATTCACAACGACATCCGCGCCTTCTCTCGCCATCTCAAATGCAATTCCTCTTCCAATTCCCCTGGAGGCCCCAGTGACAAGAGCCACTTTCTTAGCGAGCAACATATGGCGATACCTAGCCCGACTTGAGATGCGGCTCCGTTCGGTTATATCTCTTTGAGATTGACGGTGGGTAGCCCCTGGAGTTTGGTAATCATTAAATCAGTGCAAATCATCATCACCGCCGTGATGCGGGGGTCGCCCAGCCAGGTCAAAGGCGCAGGACTGAGAAGTCAAAGACTTCGTCCAAAGGCTCCTGTCCCGTAGGGGTTCGAGATTCGGAAAACCAGAGCGGGATTCCGGACGAAAGGGTTCAAATCCCTCCCCCCGCACCAGCTCCGCCCTACAACTGTTTCATCATTCGCCTCTGCTGTCAGGACGCCGAGGTTTCAGCATCAGGTTTTCATGGTGCGTCCTAGGTCAGCACGAGCATTCTGTTGCCGAGTATTTGGGAGACACGGGCTCCTTATGTTCACAATTCGCTAGAGCTCAGCGTCTGTCGTTGTGGTTCGTAGTTAGTAGTTTTTGGTAGGAACCGTGCATTCTGTCTATTGGAAATGAAATGACGACAGGTATGCGTACTCGCGGTGGCTCGAGCGCAGCACGTGAATACTCTTTTGTGCGTTGGCGCCCCATAGGGGCGCTGAGTGCGGGATGACCAACCATGCCAAGTCTAACAGAGAAGGAATCGATGATCAGGAGGAAAGCGCTTGAAGGAAAGAACAGCCAACAACATTCATGACGCTTTCGTAGGAGAAGCGAAAGCGTATCAGAGGCTCCTCATGTTCGCAAGAAAAGCAGAGGAGGAGAATTTCGCCCAAATAGCTCACTTGTTCAGAGCCGTTGCGACTGCTGAAGGCGTTCACTCTCGACGACACTTTGCCCTATTGGAATCAGTAGCCGACACACAGACGAACCTAGAGAGAGCTTTCCAATCGGAAAGCATGGTCAACGGCGTTCACTATCTGAGAATGTTGCAGGAAGCTGAAGAAGATGGAGAGAAAGCAGCCGCTTTGGTATTCTCGCAGGCCCGTGGTGTTGAAGCTGAACACGCTGAACTCTATAAGAAGGCACTCAATCACCTAATCGCTCAACGCGGCACACAGTACTACGTATGCACAGTATGTGGACACATCGCAGACGGAATACTGCCCGAGAAGTGCCCGATCTGTGGAGCACCGGGCTCAAAATTCGAATCGGTACGATAACCAGAGCACAGAACCACTGCTAATCATTCAACCCGCAGGTTTCATGTTGTCGCGACACGTTTGCCATGAGTGCGAACCAGGAATGGCACAGAGGCTCCAGTAGCTCAGAGAAATCATACCGACACAGGATTGCTGAACCTTGATTCATTCTACGAGTACAACATTTTTCTAACCTAGCCGTCGATTCGACAAACCGTAGGGTGCGCATCAGTCATGTCCGAGGTTCTTTTGAAGAAGATCCTTGAGGGCGCGATCAAGATCGAAGAAGAATCACATGCTCTCTACGTCAAAGCGCAGGGAATAGCGAAGTTACCTTCGTCGAAGGCGTTGCTGAGTGAACTCGTGGAGGCTGAGCTCGCTCACAAGGAGAAGCTCCTAGCGATAGTGGAGAAGTCGGCAAACGTCTACTGGGCGGGCGTTTCAGAGCTTGGCTCAGAGACTGGCGAAATCGAGGATCTGAAGTTAGTTGACTACATGCAGGACACAACGCTCTCGGAGGATGCGGACTATGCGACGATGTTGGTCTATGCTGGAAAGCGAGAGAAGATGACGTATGAGCACTACAAATCGTTGGCGGAGGGGCCGTTCGCTCGGTATTTTCCGCAAGCTGGTGAACTCTTCTCTAAGCTTGCTGAGGAGGAACTGATACACAAGAACAAGATTGAACGAGAATACACCGAACGCGTCTTAAAGAGGAGCTGACACGGGCGATCTGTTCTCACTGGCGAAGATGGCCGGGACAGGTCAGACTGCAAGTCACGTAACTGGAAAGGACGCCGGAGTGACTCCGTTGCGGCTATTCACCGAGCTCCTGTCTCGTCCGAATTGTGCGCATCAAATCCCCTCGGCTTGCAATGCCGAGCAGTCGCGGTCCATCAAGCACTAGAAGCCTTCCCACATTCCGGCGGGCCATGGTGTTCAATGCCTCTAGGGCGGACACCGTGGGTTTGACTGTCGCCGCTTGTTCACATGGAATCATCGCTTCACATGGCACAAGAGAAGGCTTGGATTCTAGCAGGATTATTGTATTCCGAAAGTTGTGAACCTGAATACAAAACTACGTCATCACCAGCCTGCTCCGCGATTCTGGACAAGATTCCCGGGCACAACAAGACCCGACGCGTCCATTCAATGTCCCAGCTCCACTAGAATTGGCATTTGACGGAAACGACCTGCCAGCACGCTGACCCACATGACTTTAACATACCCAGCTCATGCTGGTTGGGAAGACCGATGAGCGTTCCGGGCGGAAAGGCGACCAAGCGCGCGCGACTCGGAAAGATAACAGCATCGATTGCCCGTGGCACACTAAGGTCGGCACAATTCTGCATCGCGTCGGGCCTGAAATATCACGTCGTCGATGCTGAATGGAAGATGAACTATCTTCACGAGGACGAGGTCACGGACCTGCTTGAGATTTCAGATCCGAGTATCACTACGATCCTGACCTATTCTACTCGCCATTCGTATTGTGAGAGAAACATGCGGCAAGCATGGACGGGCGCATCGGGTTTCGAGAAGTTTGGCTTCTGTCTTGTTGCAGGAAATGCTGCGTACTTGGATGCAGACGAGCGGAGACGCCCTCTGGCTAGGACGATTTGTGAGGCTGTGAAGATAGTCAAGAAGAACTGTGAAGACCGAGAAGTTTGGATTGGAACGGAGGGCGTTCTACGTCTCGCGACGGAACTGGCAACTGAGTACGGGTTGACACCGTTTTTGCTGTTCGACAAGAGTCTTGAATCGAATATCCAGTCATTGAGGGACCGCGGGTTCACAGGAGATTTCGCGGTTTACGTTCCATTCTACATCTCAGCCAACCGCAGACGAGTGCTTCATGACGTTCTATACCGTCTTTCAGGTTACATGCTCCGCCGGAAATGGGTCCGCGAAGAGGCAAAACGGCTCAGCTACGACTTGTCCCTGCCCCTACTGAGGACCCTGGTCCAAGAAAAGAGACCGCTGTCAAAGAGACTCATGAAGAGTTCACTGGGCAAATTGCTTGCAGAAGCTGCAGGTTCTCTATCGGTCTTCGGAGATCCAAAAGCCGTCGAGGAACGGTTGCGAGTAATCGCAGGACTCGAACCCAAGGTCATTGTCGGTCTGCCAATCAAGGAGAGTGAAGATCAGATCTCCGCCTTCAACAGATGCCTCAACGCTGCTACGCTCTGAATACGATCATGAGGAGGGGAAGACGCCTTGTCGTGTCATGATCCAGATGAATCTCGGTCGTCCTGAAATGTTTCGTTAAGGCAGTTTTCTCCTTGAGAGAACCTCCGGGTTGACGCAATGCTTCGGTGTTTTCCCAATCAGTACTCTCTCAGTCTCGAGAGCGGCGTTCTCCTGAAGCGTTGATGATGATTGTTCAGAGTACCAACCAATGTGAGGTGTCACGATCACATTCTCGAACCCTAGTATCGGGTCGGTACTACTCGGCGGCTCTTTTGCCAGAACATCGAGGCCCGCGGCTCCGATCCTGCCCTTTCTGAGCGATTCGACTAGAGCTTCCTGATCTATGACTGAGCCTCTAGAAGTGTTAACCAATACCACGGAATCCTTCAGCATGGCTAGTTCTTTCTTTCCGATGAGCTGTTTCGTTTCTTTCGTCAGCGGCACATGAATCGATACCACATCAGAAACTGCCAATAACTCATCGAGGTCGGTAAATCTCGCTCCAAGTTTCTCCATGACTTCGTGAGGAACGTATGGGTCATAGGCGACCACCACTGTCCTGAAGCTTCGCATCCTCTCCGCTACCTGCCTCCCGATGTCGCCGAATCCTATGATTCCAACGGTCTTTCCGTCCAAGCTGCTGACAGGTCTGAACTCTCTCCAATTCCATTCGCCAGCTCGAGTGGATCGGCCGATCCGATCTAGCTTCCGTGTCAATGCAAGAATGAGAGCCACTGCGTGATCTGCGACTTCGGATGTCATGAAATCCGGGACGTTGCACACCACTACGCCATTCTCGGTTGCGGCACTGACATCTATGTTGTCATACCCGATCCCATACTCCACGACGCCTACCAGTTCCGATAGGCTGTGGATCACGTTTCGCGTGACGGGCGAGGCATCACACATGATTACGTGTGCATTTCTTGCAGCATCGATGACTTCCGACTCATTTGTACAATGGAATTGCTGAACTTTGGCGCCAATTCTTCCAAGTATCGCCTGCTCCTTGTCTCCGTTCTCAAATGGGCTGTCCGTTATTGCAACAGCAAACTGTCTTCTCACACGTGTTCCCTGATGCGCCAAATCCCTTTCCTGCGTTGATTTAACGATTCTGCAGACGTGCGCTCACTAAGGCTCGTCCCTAGACATCTCGTCGAAAACCTAACTGAATTGAATTACGCATTAAGTTTCGGAAAACTTGAAAAGTGATGACTAGTGTTCAGGGAGCTCTGGTGCTGTAGAAATGAAGCGGAAAGAGAAGGTCCTGATGATTCCCGGACCAACCGAGCTCTCTTCTGAAGTCTTGAACACGATGTCACGGCCACTTCCGGCTCACTACATGGATGACTGGGTACCGATGTATCGCGAAACAGTCGACCTCACGAAGAAAGTTCTCAGAACGAAGAATGACACTTTCATAATCACCGGGTCAGGTTCTGCAGGAATGGAGGCCGCATGTGCGACCATCATCGAACCTGGAGACAAGGTCATAGCTGATGTTACGGGCCCTGATGTTTTCGAGCCATTTGTCTCCGCGCAGGGTGCTCATATTGTCCCTCTGGAAGTCGCTCCAGGCACAGCTATTGACCCCGACAGTATTCGCAGGTTGATCAAGAACGAAGGCAAGGTCAAGGCCGTCGCCATCTTTCATAACGTGACCTCGACAGGCGTCACAAATCCAGTCGACGAGATAGGCAAGATTACTGCTGAGAATAATGTGCTCTTGATCGTCGATGCTATCTCATCCGCTGGAGGAATGCCGCTTGAAGTTGACAAGTGGCACATCGATATCTGCTGCGCAGCAACGCAGAAAGCGTTCTCCGTTCCAGCGGGCCTAGCATTGGTTACAGTGAACAAGAGAGCTTGGTCAGCGATCAAAAGTCGTAGAGTGCCTATCCACAGTGAGTATCTCAACCTTGAGCGATACAAGGAGGCCGCCTCGGAGCCTCAAGCCTCATGGCACCCCACTCCAGATACGTGCAACACTTTGCATGTTAGAGCTCTGCTGCAATCGTTACGCGATCTAGTCGAGGAAGGTGTCGAGAATGCCTGGAACAGACATGCGATGATTGCCGAGGCTACAAGACAGGGGTTGAAATCTATGGGTCTCGAACTCCTCGTCAAGAATCCAAGGCACGCGTCAAATACGGTAACCGCAGCGCTCTGGCCTCAGGGATGCAACTATGAGAAGTTCTGGCGAGCCATGTTTGACGAATACAACATAATGCTTGGTAATCCTCCGATCAAGGGACACTTCCCGGGCTGGTTCAGGATCGGACACATGGGCACAACAGCGAACATAGAATACATCCTCCCCACTCTCGCCTACATCGAGATGGCTCTCCGGAAGGCTGGGCATTCGATCGAGCCTGGACGAGGAGTAGCGGCGGCGCAAAGAGTACTCTTCGACTGGAAGATTGGCTCTCGCTCGCGTTAATCGAGCGGACTAGTTGCGTCTCTCCGCCGAAGCAAGAGCTCTCTCGAAGTCCTCTAGGGTTGGTCGAATCTCAGGGACCTTACCGATCCGTGTAGCTGTCGGTTCGATGTCATTTAGGCCGTGGCCCGTGATTTCGCAGGCTACGGCATCGCCGGCATCGATGTCTCCGTTGCGGAAGAGCTTGATCAGGCCCGCCAACGATACGGCACCAGTTGGCTCAGCGAAGATGCCCTCCTTCCTTGCTAGCAGAACTTGTGCTTCAACGATCTCGTCGTCACTGACCGTTTCGGCAAGTCCGCCGGTATCTTGTAGTGCTCGGTAGGCGTTTCCACCGTCGATTGGGTAGGCGTCGGTTATTCCTGATGCAATTGTCCTCGGATTGTCCCAAGTCCTGATGTTCTCCGGTCCAACCTCTGCTCGAACAGCTGAGGCGAAAGGCGCGCATCCTTCGCTTTGAACCGCGATAAGGTGCGGCTTGCGTTCAATGAACCCTAGGTTCAATAGGTCTCTGAATCCCTTCCAGTGTCCCGTGAAGCATGCTCCTCCTCCGACCGGAAGAGCCAAGTAGTCTGGAACGTGCCAGCCCAAGGATTCAGCTATCTCATATGATGCCGTCTTGGTCCCTTCGAGGGCGTACGGGTTCGCTCTTGAGTTTGTGGTTACATTCATCCAGCCGTGTTTTTTGCTGATCTGCTCTGCCATGGATATGCAATTATCAACTGGTCCAACCACTTTCAAGACTCGGCCACCGAAGATACTTATCCGCACGAGTTTGCCGACGCTCGTCTCAGGCGGGACGAGTACATGGCATGGAATATCCGCCATGGTGGAATAGGCACAGGCGGAGGCCGCTGCGTTCCCTGAGGAAGCAATGACCACTCCACCCGCTCTTGCTTCGACCACTTTGCTGATCGAGACTGTGGAGCATCGATCTTTGAAAGATCCGGTGGGATTCTCAGTCTCGTTCTTTATGAATAGGTTGTGAAGCCCAACGGCCTTGGCCAGGCGTTCTGATCTGACGAGTCTTGTTCCTCCTTCGCCCATGGTTACCTTGCTTGGCCCTCGGAGAGGTAGGAGCTCACCGTACCTCCAGACTCCTGGTTCCCTCGTCGCCAGTGTCTTTCTTGAGATAGTCTTGGCTATGGATTCATAGTCGTAGCTGATCTCGATTTGTCCACCGCATTTCGGACAGGAGGAAGGCGCCCCTTGAGGATACTCGGTATTGCACTTGCCGCACTTGATTGTGCATAGAGATCTCATGTCATAGATTCCTCCAGTCAATTCGACTAACTGTCTTAATCAGAATAATGGACTCACTTTGTTCCAGAAGGTTAAACACGCTCCCGATCAGCCGGAAATTGGAAGGAAGCTTTTCACGCCCTTCTCGTCGATCACGACGAGGATGGAGCGCAGGATACCTTCGGTGTACTCGCTGCCGGGGTTTATGCAGAATGTTCGCCCCAGGTTGTATGTGCCTCTTGACTCATGAATATGCCCGTGCATTCCGAGCATAGGCTGATGCTTGTCGATCGCTTTTCTGACGGCCACGCTTCCCACGTTCTCCATTACCACTTGGCCGCCAGAGACAACAGGTTTGAGGTTCTCATCCAATTTCGGAGCCACATCCAGACTGGTCCCGTGCGGGGGGCAGTGGAAGTTGAAGACGCAGTTCTTCATGTTCTTGACCTGAGACACCATGCCCTCAATTCTTTTCTCGAGTTCTTCCTCTGGGATGTCCCTGGGGCAATTCCAAGGCGTAATGTTGCTATACCCCGTGCTAATCATCTCGTGGTTCTCATCCAGTTGGACAACCTTTCCTTCAGGATTCGCAACATAACCTGACCTGTTGATCACATCGTCTATTATGAGTTGGTCGTCGTTTCCCGGCATCACGTAACACTTTATTCCCGTTCCTTTGAGACGTTCCTCGGCTACACCTATCCAACGTGCGACTGTCTCGACCATGATCTTGGTGAAGAGTTCATCGACCTTGTGGTTGTCTTGCTTGAGTTCTTGCACTTCCCCAGGGGAAGTCTTGTGGGGGTAGAAGCCTGACGTCCGGATCTTCTTCTCCAGACTCTGCACTTCATCCATTGATTTTGCGGTGAATTTCGTTCCCATGAATTCTGCTGTGAAGCCACCGTCCGCTTGCTGTACAAGAGGTATGATCATTTTCCCGGTTATGTCCCCGCCCATGATTATGGCATCGGCTTTGTGGATCTTGCCTGCATTGACCCATTTCATGAAGACCGGTTCCGAGCCGTGTGCATCGGTTGCAAATAGGATCTTGAACAGTTTGCCCATGCTTGCGTCCACTCAAGTTCTTACCTAATCACTTCTTCAACGTCTCTGTACCATTTCCTCTTGGGCCCTACTCGAGCTCTCATTTTCCAGCCGGTTGTCTTAGGCTCCTTCTCAATTCGCTCCATGAGCTGATCTGTCTTGGTGACAACATCGCGGCTGTCTTCTTCAGTCATGGATGAGCGAGAATATTCCTTGATCTTGCCTAGGTTGGTAGTGACTGTGTAGTAGAATCCCCAGTCCTTGGCTAGGAGTTTAGAAATGTATTGGGCGTTTATGGTTTCCTTGTCCGAGTCTCCTATCTCATGCTCTCTCAGCAGGACAACGGTATCGATTTTGTCCTTGTCGTTCAGCTGAACGATCTGCATCTTCTCCAGTAAGAAGTCGGCTAGAGTGATCGTCGGTGAATCGAATCCCAATCTGCCCCTGAAATCGAGTGTGTGACACATCTCCAATTGGTCGAAGAATATGTCGGCCGTTCTATGATTTGCGGGATCGCTGTACTGCTGACGCATCATCCCGAAGTAGGCGTTGAATCGGTCATCGGAAGCGTAACCGAGCTCAATGAACAGTGGCTTGATGCTCGGGTTGAATTTGCTGTAAGTCATGAAGTCTATGTCGGTGAGCGCACGTTTCATAGCCGTGTGCAGATGCAGGAACTTCGGGCAATGTTTCCTGATCACAGTGGCACCCATGACTCTCATCACAATGCCCTTCTCTTGTGCCCTTTCTACTATCCTGGTGGCTTCGTCTGCGAAGTCTGACATGACGGCTGCGCTCAATTCGCGTGCTTCCTAATGATGGGGTGTTCCCTCACGTGGACCCGCAGACGGTAAAAAGGTTTGAGAAGAAACCGGTAACGCTACTTCTGGCGGTCATGTTATCTTAGTTTCTTTGGTTTTATGCCGTACTGGGGCAGTATCTTAGTCCTGAACATCTCGACTGTCTGGATCGGGTCATAGCCCCAGTCCCCAAACAGGAAGTGATTCATGCCGACTTTCCTGTATCTCTCGATGAGTTCGATGAATTGGTCAGGGGATGAGAACAGGCAGGTCTTTTCGAGTATGTAGTCGTCTGTCAGTTTCGATGTCGAAGCTTCGATCTTTCGTGGGTCGCGTTCGTTGAAATTCTCCGGTATCAGAGAACCAGCGCTCACTCGATACTTTGCCACGAGTTTCTTGAGGTTTCCGTACCCTCCGTCAAGGTAGACGCATTTCTCGATCTTCGCTGGGTCCTTGCCCACAGACTTGGCAGCTTCCATGAACACAGGAAAGACGTTGTCGCGCAAGTTCTCTGGGGAGCCGGATGTCATGAGATGGTCTGCGCAGGATCCACCGGTCTTTGCGGACTTGGGACCGAATGCGGACCAGTAGATCGGGATTCCCTTCTTCGGCTTGTCATAGCAGAATACGCCTTTGACGTTGAAGTATCTTCCTTCGAAGTCGAAGTAGTCGGGCTCCGACCAGTACTTCCTCATCAGCTGAATTGCTTCAGCTAGCGTGTCCGCTCTCTCTCGCCACCCGGGCCAGCGACTGATGAATGGCGCCTCGTTGATCGCCTCGCCCGTCCCAACCCCGAGAATCACTCTTCTAGGGTAGAGTCTCTCCATTGTTGCGAAGGCTTGGGCGACGATCAAGGGATGATACTTGAACATCGGGACTGTGATATCGCTGCCTACCGGAATCGTTCGCGTCTCGGCTGCTGCCGCGGCAAGCCAGACCCAGGCCTGCGGACAATGTGCGTGAGTGTGGAACCACGGGAGAAAGTGGTCGCCGAACCAGGCGATGTCAAAGCCAGCTCTCTCCGCTCTCTTTGCCACTTCGATCGAGTACTTGGGATCGAACCAAGCACCAACAGGACCTACGTCGTAACTTATTTTGAATCTCAACACGGGCACAACTGCCTATGTTCTGTGGATCCGGATGTAAAACTTTGACGCCGACTGTACGTTCTATAAATATCACCTCAATGGTACACGTTTTATGCTGTGCTCGCGATTAGTACAGCGCTATAACCACGGAGGAAAATTGATTGAGCGAGACATTTGCAAGAAGAGCATCAGGGCTTGTCAGAAGCTTAGGCTGGTGGGACAGTTTCGGCATAGGATTCGGCGGCGTCGTTCTCGGAGTCTCTATGACATCATTCTACTATGCGCTCCCAGCTACGCTGCCAAAAGCGGACATGGTCGGAGGGCTTCTGTTCCTCTTGGTCGTACTCGTGCCATATTTGACAGTGTACACGCAGCTCGCGTTTGCAATGCCACGGTCAGGAGGAGACTACGTCTACCTTAGCAGAATCCTGCATCCCGCGATAGGACTCATGCAGAGCTGGCTTGCAGTCTTCATAGTTGCATTGAACCTTCCGATCTTCTCAGACATGATCACGAACTGGCTGCTTCCCAGCCTCTTGACCGATCTAGGATACACAGCTGCCGCTGCAGCTTTGTCAGATCTCACAATACGCGTTGTCGTCGACAGCTTGATCATGATCGTTTCGACGCTAATGATCATAATTCCACTGAAGACGTATGCGAAACTCCAGACAGTAATGATAGTCTTGGCACTCATATCGCCATTCGTAATGCTCGGTGCACTGCTGATCGGACATGAGGGTTTCGTGTCGATGTGGAACGCAGTCTCACCGATCAGCTACAATGCAGTCATAGAGGCCGCTAAACAGGGCGGTTACTCGACCCCGGTGCCAGACCTGACACAAACAGTCATGGTAGCGCCGATACTCGGGTTCTATCTGCTCACGATCTGGCCCGTGCATGTCGCAGGCGAACTCAAGAACGTACGAAGGAGCATCTTTGCGGGTCTTTTCGGTGCGGTCATGTTCAGCTGGATAGTCTTCACAGTCGGGGTTCTCGTGTACTTCGGGACAGTCGGCTTCGATTTCGCAAACTCGTTACTTGCAATCGGCAGTCAGTCACCAGTCAGTCCGCCACTTCTCAACAGCCTCATAGGCTTCGTATACCGCAACCCAGCACTGTCAGCCATCATAGATATCGGATTGATCGCTGGCGCCTTTATCGTCATACCCCAGTCAATTCTAGTGATAACACGATGGATATTCGCTTGGGCCTTCGACAGAGTCGCACCGATGAAGTTTGCCGAGGTCCACAAGAAGTACTTCACTCCATATGTCACGGCAATCGCTGTCTGGATCGCAGGTGAGTTCCTGCTCGTAGTTCTGCTATACACAGGTCTTGTGGGTCTACTGCTGAATGCAGCGCTCGGCTCGGCAATATCGTTCGTCCCGACCCTGCTGGCGGGAATGATCCTGCCTTGGCGTCGGAAACAAATATTCGATGCGGCCCCGTCGTTCACACGTGCAAAACTTGCTGGGATCCCAGTAATCACAATCTGCGGCGCAATATCCGGTTTCGGCCTCATTTCATACCTGATAATACTCCTTTCCAATCCCCAGCTAGGGTTCCCTGTGACCCCGACATCTGGAGGATTCATGATCGGCTGGTTGATCCTAGGAATTGTCCTATACTACATCGCCAAGGCCTACAGAAAGACACAAGGAATCGACATCGGGGCAGCCTTCAGAGAAATTCCACCAGAATAGACAGATCTCCAACCCACTTTTTTTTCAGTCTTGCGGCGGCCCACCGTAGGTTCCGAGCCGGGAGAACAGATGCGGAACCCGAATCCGTCGTGACCTTGCCAAGCAGAATCAGTTCGTCCTGCCAACTTGCGGTTGCCTGTACTCGTCTTTCTTGCCTCGAATTGCTGAGGAGGTCGAGCGCAGGTCTTTCCGTAACAGTATCGAAAGCGCTAAAGTTCGGGCGGGTCAGTTGGGATGCGTTGTGCCTTGGATATCGCGATCCGTGGGGGAACAATTGTCGACGGGACCGGGAAACCTCGGTTTCAAGCAGATGTGGGAATTGAATCTGGCAGGATTGTCAAGGTATCACGCGTCGAGTCTCTCGACGCGTCGAGAACGATTGACGCAAAAGGGCTAGTTGTTGCGCCGGGCTTCATTGACATTCATACACATTCGGATTTTGCATTGCTGTTGAACCGGAAGGCAGAGAGTGCTGTCAGGCAGGGCATAACCACGTCTCTTTTAGGTGCATGCGGGAGGACCTGCGCCCCGGTCAGTGAGAAGAACAAGGAGTTTCTCTTCAAGGACATCATAGGGTACGACTCTAGGATACCGGTAACTTGGAGTTCGTTCGACGAGTATCTTGATGAACTCGAGAATGGCGGTGTCGCTCAGAATGTTGGGGCACTTGTTGGACACAACGCTGTAAGGATCGCCGTCATGGGTTACGATGCTCGCGAACCTACAGAGACAGAGCTTCTCGAGATGAAGGACCTCGTTGGAGAATGTATGCAGGCTGGCGCTTTTGGCCTCTCAACCGGACTCGCATATCCGCCCGGATCATTTGCCGACACTGACGAGCTCATTGAGCTCTCCAGGGTCGCGGCAAGCTACGAGGGCATCTATTGGTCACATCTAAGAGGTAGCGATGGCGCCTTCCTCGCCGGCGTTGAAGAAGCCATCCGAATCGGGAAAGAAGCCAAGCTGCCGGTTCACATGGCACACCTATGCGGATTCTTCGGAAACCCGGAAACCCAACAGGCTCTCCGGATGATAGAAGATGCCAGAGGTCAGGGCTTAGATGTGACCTGTGACCTATACCCATACTTGGCCGGTGCTAATCCTCTCGCAGCGTTTCTGCCACATTCCGTGTTCACGCATGAATGGGAAGATCTAGTGAAGGAGATCCGGGACCCGACGGGACGAAAGAAGCTGGTTGAGGACATTAGACGATCTGAGGTGGGATCATTTTGGCTCACACGAAAGGAAATTCTTCGAGGGATAGTACTCTACGACTGTCACAAGAATCGGGAGTACAAAGGGAAGTCGCTGGCTGATATTGCGGAGCTGAAAGACATGGATCCGATCGAGTCGGTTCTTGAAGTCCTTGCTGACGAAGGATCTGAGATGTACAATGTTGGTGTGATTGCTCAGTGGATGGATGAAAATGACAACTTTGCTGTGTACAGAGCGCCTTTCCACATGGTAGGCTCAGATGGAATTGCTCTTGCCCCATACGGAGAGTTGGCGTCCTTCAGGTTTCATCCACGTGCATACGGAACCTTTCCGAGAGTTCTTGGGAGATACGTGAGGGAAAGGGGAGTCTTGACGCTCGAAGAGGCGGTAAGAAAGATGGCGTCTTTTCCGGCGCAACGTCTCAATCTCAAAGATCGAGGTGTCGTAGGCGAGGGGATGCATGCTGACTTGGTCATCTTCAACTACGAACGCACAATTGACAAGAGCACCTATGAGGAGCCGAGTCTTTACCCGGAAGGTATCGAATACGTGATCATAAACGGGGAGACTGTGATCGAGAACGGACAA